>JAABUX010000641.1_pt1 | contig 57798 bp, 49 predicted proteins | sample 5561851 | NCBI WGS metagenome assembly JAABUX01 (sample SAMN10711883, study PRJNA513361) | rock metagenome | isolation source: Antarctica rocks | place: Antarctica: Victoria Land, Richard Nunatak red sandstone | collected 2016-01-03
GCTGAACACCAGCCTGCAAATGGTCCATCTCGCCTTCCTCGTACTCCTACTCAGAAGATCGTGAACAAGCTCTAAGAGCGCGACTGCTGCCGAAACGGAGCAGGCCCTGCTCCGTTTGCTGCCGGATGAGCGCTGGCCGCCGTCGCGGCTGACGCTTACTCATGACGTGTGGAAGCGACATGGGCAGGTTCGCTGTACAAGCAACGACTGGCAGGAACACTGCCCCCAGTGCCCGCTGCTGCCGCTCTGCCACGCGGGAGCAGCCGTCGTACATCGGGGCTAAACCCGAGGCCGAAAGAGCGGGGCAAAGCTCGAGCGTACACCAGCGAACACAACGAGCCATAAAAGCAGCGCGACCAGTGCATTGATGATTCCCTTGGGCGCCATTGTCGCGTGAAACAGCAGGATGTTGCCCAGCTCCGCACCGAGCAGTACCAGTGCCAGCGGAACAAACACGTTGGCCAAGAGCATGAGGCCGGTAATCAGTTGCAGGGCAAACGCGGCCTGCAGCATACCCGACTGCGCAACGGATCCCATGTACTGCATGGCCAGCGGCGACATGGGGCCGCTCTTCATGGGAATGAAATGCAAAAACCCGTTCAGCCCGAACACGGTAAACATGAGCCCCAACAGAACTCGTGCGATAATGCCGGCTATTCTCATTCAGAGTCTCCTTTGCGTCGCATTGAATGCGTGTTTAAACATGTAAATGAGTCCAGGTCCATGCGCAAGAGAAATCGATCAGGGTTGTCAGCTATTTGCGAAAGTTTCCCCATACGGGAAGACGCTCAGGAGTGACCCAAGGTCTTCCCGCCAGGTTTTTTGTAGCGCTACGTGCTAGCCAAGCACCCGGTACCCGAGTTGGAACGGGTTTGCCGCGAGCGCGGCGATCAGGTACCAACCGGTTGCGCCGAGGTGCAGCGACGGGCCGTAGGTGTAGCCAAAGCCGGTGTCGAGCACACTGGTGGCAGCCACCAGGCCGAGCCCGGGAGGGATAGCGCGGCCGCCCACCGTTTTACCGGTGCCGAACGTCACTTGGGCCTGCACACATTGCCCGAGCAGTTGCACGGCCTGGGTCAGGTCAGAGAGCATGGAGCTTAGCGGCTCGCCTCCGCGCAGTACGCGTGCTACGAGCGCGGCCGCAGTGTGCGCCGTGCCTTCGAGCCACACGGCTTGCGGGTCGTCTGCGGCCGTCGTCAGGCTGGCGGTGTCGAAGACCAGCCCGCGAAGTGTCTGGCTGCCGGTAAGGCTGGAGTGCGGCGCGGAGGCGGTATCGGTTGCCTGTAAATGCGCGAGCGCCCAGTCGACGGTGCCCTGGGAAAGCGCATTGAGGCCGGCCAGGTAGGACCACGTCTGGCAGTCTTCCGGGATCGGGGTTGTGTTGGTGGTGACCTGGTCGCCAAGGGTGCCGGTGTAGAAGTACGGACCGTTTGCGTTGAACATGGCGACGACGAATGTGAGCGCATGGGCGGCGAGCGCGGACCAGGCCATGCCGTTGCCGGCCATACCATCCTGCGTCTGCGTGCTCAGCATGGTGAAAAAAGCATAGGTGTCGATGTTGTGCTCGGTCGACTTGCCGTTGGTCGAGGGCACGGACTGGTTCTGTGAGTTGATGGTAGTTCCGAAGGAGTAGCCGCCTGGGCCTTGCGTGTTGTAGGCGTTGGCGACGATCCAGTTCGCGACCAGCAATGCGCCGGACAGGTACCGGCTGTTGCCCGTAGTGCGGTAGAGCTGCGCGAGCGCCATGCCGGCCCAGGCCTGGTCGCCCACGGCGCTGCCGTAGAAGTAGTAGGGCGCGGCGGCGGGGGTGATGTACGCGCCGCTGCCGTCGGTGGCCGGCTTGTTGACGAAGTAGGCCTGCGCGAACCGTCCGTCCTTGATGGGGAAGTTGTTGGCCTGCGCGTAAAGCAGGCCCATGCCCAGGACCTCGGCGCGCGCGATGTCGTCCGTGTCGCCGGCGGCCAGGTAGGCGTGGATGGCGACGGCGTTGTCATAGGTAAAGGCGGTGGCACCCACGGCCTCGTCGCTGTAGCTTTGGGTCAGCCGGACGGTCGAGCCGGTCGCGTAGGCGTCCATCATGCGGTTCTGGAAATCGAAACCGTTGTTGATTGAGTTGAGCAGGGTTTGGGCATCGGCGAGCAGGTTGGGCGGAATGGGCGGGATGGCTTGGGCCTCGGCGACAGGCGGGGCGAGCAGCGGCCCGAGCGCCGTTGTGGCGGCAGCGGCCGAGGCGAGGGCAAGAAGATTGCGACGGGACAGGTTGGGCATGGGGTTCTCCGGGGCTGAAAAGTAGAAGGCGCGGCCAACTTATACGCTTTGCGTAAGAGGACAAGCAAGGGGCTGCTAGGCTTACGTTGATGGCAGCAATGCTCGAAGTTGCGCACGTCAGCAAGGCTTATCCGCGCACCGGCGCGGGCGAGAGCGGCACGGCTACCGTCGTGGATGATGTTTCATTCACGCTGCGGCGGGGCGAAACGCTGGGGCTGGTGGGGGAGTCGGGCTCGGGTAAAAGCACGATTGCGCGCATGGTGCTCGGGCTTATCCCGCCCAGCGCCGGCGTCATCCTGTTTGAAGGTACGTCGCTAGCCACGGCTTCCGCTGGCGCCATGCGGGAGTTGCGGCGGCGCATGCAGCCTGTCTTTCAGGACCCCTACGCCGCGCTGAACCCGCGCATGCGTGTGCGGCAGATCCTCGCTGAGCCGTTTCAGATCCACAAGCAGGAAGCCGCTCGCAGCAAAGCGGCTTTGGAAAGCGCTACAGGTGAGCTGCTGCGCACCGTGGGCCTCGACGCTTCGGCGCTCGAACGCTTTCCGCACGAGTTCTCCGGCGGCCAGCGGCAGAGGATCAACATCGCCCGCGCGCTTGCGCTGCGGCCGGAGGTGCTGGTGCTCGATGAGCCGGTCTCGGCGCTCGATGTGAGCGTGGGCGCGCAGGTGGTGAATCTGCTGCGCTCGTTGCAGCGGGAGTTCTCGCTGACTTACCTGTTCATTACGCACTCCATGCCGCTGGTGCGGTATCTGGCGACGGAGATCGCGGTGTTGCAAAAGGGCAAGCTGCTGGAGATGGGCCCTGCTGCACAGGTGATTGCCGCGCCAGCACACCCGTACACGCGGGCTTTAGTCGCCGCCACACCCGCATTACGGGCGTAACTACGGCTGCTGGAATGCAAACAGTAAACTGTGCAAGCCTTCTTGCCGAGCTTGGGGCGGTATCTGGATCGGGCGGCCTCCGGGTCGTTAGAGCGACCCGGAAGCCGTAGCCGAGGTAGGGAGGTGTTGCGATGTGACCCGGAACAAGGATGCAGAAACATCCTCGATTCGCGTGGTCATCACGATCACCGTCGACTGGCGGTTCGTGATGGCCTTCCTGTTGCTCCAACTGACGTTGCTTCTTCGGAAGTAGTGCAAACCCCCGCGAGGCCCAAGAAACCTTGCGGGACTACTTCTTAAGATGGTTCAATTGAAAGCAAATCGAGCCGCAATGTCAAGCACAACCGCACCTTGCTGTGCGGTGATCGGTCAATCGGAGGATTCCAGTGACGACGCGCAGGCACCTCTACCAAACCCGTGTCACCTGGACAGGCAATACGGGAACCGGCACCTCGGGTTATAAAAATTACGAACGTTCCCACGAAGTGAGTACCGAGGGCAAGCCCACGCTCGCGGGGTCGTCCGATCCGGCATTTCGCGGCGATCCCGCGCGCTGGAACCCCGAGGAACTGCTCGTCGCCTCCCTCTCCGCCTGTCACAAGCTCTGGTATCTGCACTTGTGTGCCGAGGCGGGAGTAGCGGTGCTGGCTTATGTGGACGACGCGGAAGGCATTCTGGAGGAGACGCCGGATGGCGGCGGCAGGTTTGCGCAGGTGCTGCTACAGCCTCGCGTGACAGTCGCGGCAGGTACGGACGCGCAACGAGCAGCCTCCCTTCACGAAGCCGCGCACAGCAAATGCTTCATCGCGCAGTCTGTAAATTTCCCGGTTTTATGCCAGCCGTCCATCGACATTCACTCATGAAGAAAGTTCGTAATCCATTATGAGCGTAACCTCGGATATCGCGCTCAACGGTCGCATGGTTTGGCTGTGTTTCGCGTCGTTTCTCGCCGGGATGCTGAATGCGGTCGCGGGCGGCGGGTCGTTTCTGTCGTTTCCTGCCCTGCTGAACCTTGGGGTGCCGCCGATCCAGGCGAACGCGACCAACACGGTGGCGTTGTGGCCGGGGCAGTTCACTTCCATCGCTGCTTACTGGCGTGACTTGCACGGCAACCGGCACCTGCTTTGGCCGCTGGGACTGGCTGCCGCGGTTGGCGGCGTGGGCGGGGGCGTCATTTTGCTGCACACCGGGCAGGGCACGTTTCTGCATCTGGTGCCGTGGCTGCTGCTGGGGGCGGCGAGCCTGTTTGCTGTGTCTACACCGCTGTCGCGATGGCTGCAGGCGCGGGCCCGCGGCAAACGCATGCCGGCGGACGACCTCCAACCAGTCCGCCCACTGCTGCTGCCGCTGCTCGGCGGCATGGTTCTGGTCACACTGTACATTGGCTACTTCGGCGCGGGCGCGGGTTTTCTGGTGATGTCGCTGCTGGCGCTGTTCGGGATTGAGAACGTCAATCAGATCAATGCGCTCAAGGTCGTCACCACGACCATCGCCAACGGCATGGCTGTGCTGCTTTTTATCTTTGAAGGGCAGGTGCTGTGGCAGCATTGCCTGCTCATGATGGTTACGGGGGCGGTCGGCGGCTACGCCGGGGGCCGGGGCGCGCGGCATGTCAATGCGCGGCTGATGCGGGTGCTGGTCACCGTGCTTGGCTTTACCATGGCCGGCTACTTTTTCTGGCGCAATGGTGGTTTGTAGCTGGCTGATAGCATTTTTGTAGAGGAACCCCAATGAGTCACGAAGGATTTCGCCTCCTGACCGAGGAGCAGGCGCGACGCGCGGATGCCGAGCACGCGCCCTTGCCGCGCGAGGCGACCGAGCCGGTCAAGGTGCGGGTGTTGAAGACCGAAGGCACCGGCATGGAGATCGACTGGCGTGATGGCCACAGCAGCCGGTGGAGTTTTGCGTGGCTGCGGCAGGCCTGCCCATGTGCTACCTGCCACGATGAGCGCGAGAAGGAAGGCCGTGCCGTGGGCGAGGCCAAACCGCAGCCCGCGGCGCTGCTGCCCATGTACAAGCCCCCGGTCCGCCCGGATACGGTGCAGCAGGTGGGCCGCTATGCCATCTCGTTCGGTTGGAACGATGGGCACACCAGCGGGATTTATTCATGGGACTACCTGCGAAGAAATTGCCTTTGCGACGAGTGCCGGGGAGCGCATCGCTAGTAAAAGTTCGTACAATGGCTGCGACATGACCCGCATCCGTTCGCCCCGCCTCCTGCTCTGCCTCCTCGCCTGCTCGGGCACTCTCGTCGCCCAACAGACCCAGCACCGTCCGCCATCGGTGCCGCTCATCACGCACAATCCGTACTTTTCGATCTGGTCGAACTATGACAAGTTGACCGACGGCCCTACCCGCCACTGGACCGGCTCGCGGCAGCCGTTAGAGAGCCTGGTGCGCATCGATGGCAAGCCGTTCCGCATCATGGGCGACGGGCCACGCGAGATGCCTGCGATGCCGCAGACGGCGCTCAGTGTGCAGGCGACCCACACGATATATACCTTTCAGGGCGCGGGCGTTGAGCTGCAGCTTTCTTTTTTCACGCCTGCATTCCCGCAGGACATGGACCTGCTGTCGCGTCCCGTGACTTACCTGACCTGGACGGCGAAATCGATGGACGGCGGCCAGCACGCGGTGGACGTGCTGCTCGATGTAAACCCGGTGATTGCGGTGAACACGGAGGAGGATGCGGTGACCTGGGGCCGCTCGCAGACCGGCTCACTCAACGTGCTGAATGCAGGTTCGCGCGACCAGCGGGTTCTGGACAAGCGCGGCGATAACCTGCGTATCGACTGGGGCTACTTTCACTTGGGCGTTCCGCGCGGAGCGCACGCGGAGACCGAGGAGGTTTCGGGCTCGGAGATGCGCAAGACGCTGGCCGGGTTCGTGAGCCAGGGCACGTTGTCGGGCGCCGACGATATGGAGATGCCCGCGGCCCCGCGCGACGGCGCTGCCCACCTGGACACGGTGCTGCATCTGGGTTCGGTCGGCGGCACAGCGGTGTCGCAGCATGTGCTGGTCAGCTACACGGAGGGCTTCGCGCTCGAATACCTGAACCAGCGCCTGCGGCCGTTCTGGCAGCGCAATGGCGAAACGGTCAGCGCAATGCTCGACGAGGCCGAGCAGCAATACCCTTCGCTTGAAACACGCGGACAACAGTATGACCAGCAGCTCGATGCCGACCTGACCAAGGCCGGTACCGCCGATTACGCCTATCTCGGCGACCTGGCCTACCGCGAGTCGCTCGCCGCCTGCCAGCTCACCGCCGATAACGACGGAAAGCTGCAGTACTTCTGCAAGGAGGACTTCTCGGGCGGCTTCATCGGTACGGTCGACGTGATGTACCCGCAGGCGCCGATTCTGCTGTTCTTCAATCCGGAGCTGCTGGAGGCGCAGGTGGAGCCGGTGCTGCACTATGCGGACCTGCCGCGGTGGAAGTTTCCGTTCTCGCCGCATGACCTGGGCACCTGGCCGCTGGCGAACGGGCAGGTATACGGCGGCGGCGAGCAGACCGAGGACGACCAGATGCCGGTGGAGGAGTCGGGCGACCTGCTGATCCTGGCTGACGCGATCGCGCAGACCGAGGGCAATGCGCACCTGGCCGAGCGCTACTGGCCGCTGCTGGGCAAATGGGCGGACTACCTGCGGGAGGCCGGCCTGGACCCCGCGAACCAGCTTTCGACCGACGATTTCGCCGGGCATCTGGCTCACAATGCCAACCTGTCGATCAAGGCGATCGACGCGATCGGCGCGTATGCCGACCTTGCGAAGCGCCTGGGGCATAACGATGTCGCGAAGCAGTACCGCACCGCTGCCGAGGGCATGGCCAGGCAGTTCATGGGCATGGCCGCCGATGGCGACCACACCAAGCTGGCCTTCGACAAGCCCGGCACGTGGAGCCAGAAGTACAACCTGGTGTGGGACACGATCCTCGGGCTGCACCTGTTCCCACCCAGCTTGCGCGAGTCGGAGATCAAGTTCTATCTTGCGCATGAGAACCAGTACGGCGTGCCGCTCGACAGCCGCAAGGATTACACCAAGCTCGACTGGGAGCTGTGGTCGTTCACCATGGCGAGTCCGGAGCAGTTCACCCAGCTGGTCGCGCCGCTTGCGAAGTGGGCCGACGCGACGCCAAGCCGCGTGCCGATGACCGACTGGTATGACACGAAGACGGGCGTGGTGGCTGGTTTCCAGGCGCGGTCGGTCGTTGGCGGGCTGTTTATCAAAGCGCTGGCGGACGAGCAGTTGGCGAAGAAGTGGCGGGCGGAGGCGGTCAAGCCGCAGTAGATCAGCGTGGGGGGCGCCGGGCCGCGTCCAGCAGCGAGAGCGCGGCCTCGGCATCGGGCGCGACCAGCAGGGTCGCCCGATGCGCTGCCCGCACGAATCCCTCCGTGACTGCATGGTCGAGAAATTGCAGCAATCCGTCGAAGTACCCGTGCGTGTTCACGAGTATGCAAGGCTTCGCATGAATGCCGAGTTGCGCCCAGGTCAGGATTTCCAGGAACTCGTCGAGTGTGCCGAACCCACCTGGTAGCGCGACAAACGCATTGGCCCGGTCGGCCATCACTGCCTTGCGCTCATGCATGGTTGCAACGAAGTGCAGTTCAGTGAGCCCGCTGTGCGCGACCTCTCGGTCCTTCAAAACAGCCGGCAGCACGCCGATGACCGGCGCACCGCCAGCAAGGGCCGCATCGGCGACCGCACCCATCAGCCCTATCGAAGCCCCGCCGTAGACCAGCCCGAAACCCTGCGCGGCCAGCAGCGAGCCAAGGCGCGCGGCTTCTTCGCGATACGCCGGACGCGCGCCGTCGCGCGAGCCGCAGAAGACACAGGTATAGCGCATGCCGAGTATCAAGAAAGCAACCGCATGCCCGGCAGTTTGGCCGCGGCCTCATCGAAAGTCAACGTGTAGTTGCAGCCCGCCGCTTCGGCAATTACGGCAATGCAGCAATCCCCAAAATCCGCTCGTGAATTCCGGAATTGCTTCAACGCCTTCTGAGCTACGCCTGCGCGCTCTATTTCCAAAGCAGATATATTCAGTACCTGCTCAATGACTGCTGCTACATCGCCACGTGTTCGGCGGTAGAACCGCCCTAACACCCAAGCAAACTCGCAAAGGACCACGAGTGAGATATAGCCTGGTTCGCGCGGCGTGAATGTGTCAAAGAAGGCTTGTATCTGTACGGCCTGCATCGGATCGTCTTCCAGCACAAAGCGGATCAGGATGTTCGTATCTATACCGATCAGGAGCGCGTCCTCCACTCTCGCTTGATGCGTTCATCATCCTCGCTCAAATGGTTTGCGATGGATTGGTTCATTTCTTCAATACTGGCCGCGGGCCCTATATATTTCAGCATTCCTCGCAAGTCGTTTAGGGATCCCGTTTTACGTCCAAGCTCATATTTTCCTGTTTCCACATTGCGATTGAATTCAAGCCGGTCCCCGGCCTTGATGCCTAACTCGTTCCGGACCTCGACAGGGATGGTGACTTGGCCCTTGGTTGTAACGATTGCTATCGCCATACTGCCTCGTCTATGAATCCTAGCACGCTTCCTTACTTAAAGTAAGGAGTGCTTGGAAGGTAAACTAGGGCCAGTGCATCGCCTCCTCCAGAACATGAACCCGCAGCAGGCCGAGGGCGTCCAGGCCGTGGACGGCCCCGTGTTGTTGCTCGCCGGCGCGGGCTCGGGCAAAACGCGTGTCATTACGCACCGGATCGCCTATCTAATCGAGGAGCGAGGGGTCGCGCCGGATTCCATCCTCGCTGTTACTTTTACGAACAAAGCCGCGAAGGAGATGGCGGACCGGGTGGAGAAGCTGATCGGCAGCTCGACCCTGGCGAAACCGCTGCTCGCGACGTTTCACTCGTTCTGCGTGCGCACCCTGCGGCGCGACATCGAGGCACTGCGTAGGGCGGGCGAAGAAGGCGGCCTGACCCGCAGCTTCGCCATTTACGACGAGAGCGATCAGCAGCAGGTCGTCAAGGCGATCATGCGGCGCATGGGGCTCGACGTAAAACAGCTCACCCCGCGTACCGTGCTTTCGAAAATTTCCTGGGCGAAAAATCACATGCTCGATCCGCAGGAGTTCTATCTGCAATCGGCCGACCCGACGAGCGAGCGCGTCGCTCATGTTTTCGAGGCGTACCGGAAAGAACTGCGCAAGAACAACGCGCTCGACTTCGACGACCTGCTACTGGAGGCCGTGCATTTACTAAGGGCCAGCGGCGAGACCCGCGAGCGCTACAACCGCCGCTACCGCTACCTGCTGATTGACGAATATCAGGACACCAACCGCCCGCAGTACGAGTTGATGAAGCTTCTGGCTGGGCCGGAAAATAACGTGTGTGTTGTTGGCGACGAGGACCAGAGTATCTATAGCTGGCGCGGCGCGGATATTCGCAACATTCTGGAGTTTGAGAAGGACTTTCCAGCGGTTAAGACGATTCGCCTGGAGCAGAATTACCGGTCTACGGAGGTGATTCTTGAGGCGGCGGGCGCAGTGGTCGCGCGCAATGCGCAGCGCAAGGGGAAAGACCTGTGGACCGCGCGTGAAGGCGGCGCGAAGATCGGCTACTACGAAGCGCCCGATGGCGAAAACGAAGCGCTGTTTATTGCGGACTACATCAACAAATATCTGCGCCAGGCCGGTGAAACCGTCGAGCAGCCCCGAGCAGCTGTTCTTTACCGCACTAATTCGCAGTCGCGGCTGGTGGAGGAAGCGCTGCGCCGGTACGGGATCAGCTACACGATGGTGGGCGGCTTTTCATTTTATGAACGCGCCGAGATTAAGGATGTGCTTTCGTACTTGAAGCTGGTGCAGAATCCGCACGATTCGATCGCGCTACAGCGGGTCATCAATACGCCGGCGCGCGGCATCGGCCGCACCACGCTCGATACGCTTGAGCGACTGGCGATCGAAACCGGCACCAGCACCTACACGGCTATTGCGCATGCTTTAAAAGAGAAGCTGCTGCCCTCGCGCGCCTTGATCGCGCTCGATACGTTCCGGCGCATGATCGAGGATGCGCACGCGCTGCTTGCTCCTGATTTCGCCGGGAAACTGGCAAGTGACGTGGGGGCAGCCACGGATGCCGACGCAACGATCGCGATGGGCGATGCGCACACGGCGGACACGCGCGATGACCAGCCGACCGAGCTGGACCGTACGCTGCACGCAGGCGACGACACGAGCTTCGCATTCGGCGATGCCAAACAGGGTACGCTTGCGCTGGGCATGGATGCCGACGCGGATGCGGGTTTCGATCCGGCGAGCTTTGATTCAGTCGAGTCTTTCGAGCCGGAGAGCGACCCTGACTCGTTCGACCCGGAAAGCTACGGTGCCGATGATGAAAACCGGTCCACGCAGCCCAGCGGTGCTGTCGCTTTCCATCCAGCGCGCATGGGTACTGCAGAGAACGCAGCTTCAGCACCGCCGCTCGACGCTGCCGCGTTTAATCCTTTTGCCGAGGATGCAGCGCCTATGCGTAAGCCGGGCGGCAAGCGCGTCCGGCAGCTTGGAGGCGCAAGCAACGCCGCAGCCGACGCGGAACAAGCCCGCCAGCAGCGCGAAGAAGAAACCGCGGCCGCGTTCCGCAAGCCGGGTGACCCTGCCACGCTGCCGGAGCTGATCCGCTTCATCAACGACCGCTCCGGCTACATTCGCGCGCTTGAGGAGGAAGGCACGCCGGAGTCATTCTCGCGCATTGAGAACCTGAAAGAACTGGCCAACGCCGCGCAGGATGCGCAGGAACGCGGCGAAACGCTTTCGGACTTCCTGGACCATGCCGCGCTGGTGAGCGATACGGACAAAATTAACCCCGACGCCCGCGTGACGCTGATGACGCTGCACGCGGCCAAGGGACTGGAGTTCCCGGTTGTGCTGCTCGCGGGCCTCGAAGAAAATCTTTTTCCGCACTCCCGCACACTCAACGACCCGGCCCAGATGGAGGAGGAGCGGCGCCTTTGCTATGTCGGCATGACTCGCGCGATGGATGCGCTGGTGTTGACGCGCGCGCGTTACCGCCGCCGCTACGGTAATGACATGCCGGAGGCGAGTATTCCGTCGCGCTTTCTGGAAGAAGTGCCGGCGCACCTGATCGAGGACGTGGGCGGCGGCGCGGCGGCGCAGACGCGGGTGAGCGGCTGGGGGGGGTACGGGTCTTCGTCCAGTTACGGCGCAGGCTATGGCGGCGGTTCGCGCTACGGCGGCGGCGCCCGGAAGAGCGAGGGCGACGGCGAGCGTCATTACTCCTACGAGGATGAGGACCAGAGCTACAGGCCTGCTACTGCAAACGCAGCCGGCCGGTCCGGTGTGACAGGGAGCACGGGCACGCGCGCTGTGGGCAAACCCAGCGCTGCCCCCGCGAACTCGCTCGACAACATCGCGCAATTCTTCGGCGCGCGCGGCGGCACGGGCAGCCGCCCCAAGCTCGAGATCGAAACAGCCACCGGCGCAACCGGCTTTCGCACGGGGCAGCGCGTGCGCCACCCGAAGTACGGCGAAGGCCAGGTCGTCCGCCGCGAGGGCGAGGGCGAAGAAGTCAAGCTCACCGTTTCGTTCAACCAGCATGGGATCAAAAAGCTAGTCGAGAGATTCGCCAAGCTGGAACGGCTTTAGCGCAGACTGGGATGTCATTTTGGGACATTTCCCAATTGTGGACTTCACCGGAACGATGTACGTTGAAAACGTATCCCTTAATGTGGAAATTGGGTAACATGGAGAAGAAAAAGGAAAGGAGGGTTGATGCATGACACCTACGAGTGCCTTTGAAGTGGCTGATTTCTTCATTTACCGTTTTCAGCAAGCCGGAGAGCCGATAACCAATCTCAAGCTGCAGAAGCTGCTTTATTATGCGCAAGGGTGGTTTCTTGCATTAAAGAGCAAGCCCCTCTTCAGTGAGCGAGTAGAAGCATGGCCTCGTGGTCCTGTAGTTCCGCCTGTCTACGGAACTTTTAAAAGCTACCAGTGGAACCCGATAAACGGAGATGTGTCTGAGCCGAGTCTAGACCCCGAGATCGAAGCGCATTTGCGCGAGATTATGGAGGCTTATGGCGTGCACGGAGCTTACTACTTGGAAAAGTTGAGCCACCAGGAAAGACCTTGGCTCGACGCGAGAGGCAATCTTGGACCAACAGATTTTTGTACCAACGTCATTAGCCATGAAGCGATGAAAAGCTTCTTCCAGACCCAGTCGTAAACTTGGCGATCCGAAAACCACATCTTCAGCCTTCTCGCGGGCCAATAGCCGAACGTCTTAAGAGCGTTCCTAAGATAGAAGAAAATCCGCTACTCGTCATCTCTTTTAAGCTGCTGGACCTGCATGGAAATGCGAAGTTTTCCACCATTCACTGCGAGGGTGGCTATTTGGAGAAGCTTCTGGAGCGCCTGATAGCTTTAAATCAATCTCCGCTCAACCTTTTCAAAACTGGTCGTAATGCGCTTCGAAGCCATTTAATCGACTTCTCTGAGACGACTGAGCCAAATGGCTTCACAAGTTTGAATGCACAGCTCCGAGACAGCGAAGCTTGGCAATGCCAAATTTCCTCGAATGAGCACGGGCGACTTCATGGCATTCTCATCGAGGAGATTTTCTACATTGTCTGGGTAGATCCTTGTCATCTGCTCTATTCAAAGAAGGAAGACTGGTGCAAATCGCACAGGAGGCCGTGAGCCGTACTTGTCAGTTCACAATGAGATCTCTAGCCCAATAGTCACGACAAGGCACTTATAGTAAAACGGAAACAACGCAGTTCCTGACGCCTGGCTCACTGGGCGCAGTACAGATTGAGAGAGGCTCCATGGCAAACACGACCAAGATCGAAAGCACTGAAGAGCGCAAGACACTCAAGCGCGCCGCCCGCAAGAAAGCCGCACCGAAGGCGAAACGCACTGAACCGCGCGGCTCGGGCAAGAAGAAACCCAAGAAGCTGACCCGCGGCACCGGCAAGCGGTAACCCACTCCGCCCTGCTGCTCTCACCCGATCCGCGCCGGCGATCATCGGACAGGGAGCAGGGCGGCGCCGTCTCCACTACCCACTTCCTTTGGAGCCACGACGCTGCCGAACCAACTGTTCGCCCGCAAGTCCATCGACAAGCTGATCGCGGAGTCGGAGCAACCGGAGAACGCGCTCCGGAAGACGCTAGGGCCGCTGTCGCTGACCTCGCTCGGCATCGGCGCGGTGATCGGCTCGGGCATTTTTACGGTCATTGGTACGGCGATTGCCGGCGAAAAGTTCGACGCGACCTCGGTGCTCAATACGCCAGTCGCCGATTACCTCGTGCATCACACGGCGCTGCTCGGCCGCCCCGGCGCGGGGCCCGCGCTGGCGTTGTCGCTGGTGCTGGTCGCCATCGTTTGCTGTTTCACCGGCCTGTGCTATGCCGAGCTGGCGTCCATGATCCCGATCGCGGGCTCTGCCTACACCTACACCTACGCGACCATGGGCGAGCTGGTGGCCTGGATCATTGGCTGGGACCTGATTCTCGAGTACGCGTTCTCGAATATGGCCGTTTCGGTCGGTTTCGCGGCACATGTGGTTGATCTGCTGGACTGGATGGGCATTCACCCTTCACTGCAGTGGATCTCGCCCGCCTACCTGCCCAGCGGGCTGACCGACTTTGCCGGACGTACGCTTTACGGTCCCGGCTGGCATTTCGGCTTCAACGTTCCGGCATTTCTGATCGTGATGCTGCTCACGGTAGTGCTCGTTCGCGGTATTCGCGAATCGGCCGCGACCAATAACATCATGGTTCTGCTCAAGATCGCGGCGATTCTGGTGTTTGTCATCGCAGGAGCGAGCTTCATTCACCCCGGCAACTGGCGCCCATTCGCGCCGAATGGCTGGTCGGGCGTGCTGACCGGCGGTTCGATTATCTTCTTCACCTACATCGGCTTCGACTCCGTCTCGACCGCCGCCGAAGAGTGCAAGAACCCTCAGCGCGATATCCCGATCGGCATCATCGCTACACTTATCATCTCCACCATTCTCTATATCGGCGTCGCCGTCGTGCTCACCGGGCTCGTCCGCTGGGACACGCTCGTCGACGATGCCGCTCCTGTCGTCAATACGCTCAAGAAACTCGCCGCCTCGACCGGCAGCCCGCTGCTGCACTGGGTGCGGCTTGCGGTGCTGATCGGCGCGATTCTGGGCATGGTGTCCTCTATTCTCGTGTTCCAGATCGGCCAGGCGCGGGTGTGGTTCGCCATGTCGAGGGACCGGCTGCTGCCCTCGGCTTTCTCGCGCATCCATCCGAAGTTTCGCACGCCGGTCGTTTCCACTTGGGTCGCCGGGTTTGTGGTCGGGCTGCCGGCGGGTTTACTGGATATCGGCACTTTCGCCGATTTGTCCAACATCGGCACACTGTTTGCCTTCGTGCTGGTTTCGGCTGGAGTGCTGATCCTGCGCTGGAAGGACCCCGGCCGCCGACGTTCGTTCCGCTGCCCTGGCGGGCCGGTATTCCCGGTGCTTTCCATCATTTTCTGCACGTTGCTCATGGCGGGGCTGCCCATCGTGACCTGGCTTCGGTTCTTTGTCTGGTTAGGGCTGGGTTTGCTGATCTACTTCGGCTACAGCCGCAAGCGGAGCGAGTTCTTCGGCGGGTAGTCCCGCGAGTAGTCGCTTGGCAGGGCATGCCTGAACCAGAGGGAAAGCCGGAGCATCCAACAGAGGCAGTTACTCACCACTCCGGAAGGATCCCTACAAATCATGATTCAGTCCAAAGGCTACGCAGCCCAGAATGCAAATTCGCCGCTGGCCCCCTTCTCCTTCGAGCGCCGCGACCCCGGTCCGCACGATGTCGTCGTCGAAATCGAGTGGTGCGGCGTCTGCCACTCCGATATCCACCAGGCCCGCAACGAGTGGAAGAATTCGAAGTACCCCATGGTTCCTGGCCACGAGATCGTCGGCAAAGTTACAGCCGTGGGCAACGAAGTAACCAAGTTCAAGGCAGGCGACACTGCCGCCGTCGGCGTGATCGTCGAGAGCTGCCGGGAATGCGAAAATTGTCAGGCCAGTGAAGAGCAGTACTGCGTAAAGGGCGCCGTCGACACCTATAACAGCCGGATGTATGACGGCAGCCCGACCTACGGCGGCTACTCCAGCGTCATCGTTACCGACGAGCATTTTGTGCACACCGTTTCGCCCAAGCTCGATCCCGCGAGCGTCGCGCCGCTGCTGTGCGCGGGTATCACAACCTACTCGCCGCTCCGCCACTGGGGCGTGGAAGCGGGGGAAAAAGTTGGCGTCATCGGTCTCGGCGGCCTGGGTCACATGGGGCTCAAGTTCGCGCACTCGTTCGGCGCGCACGTGGTCCAGTTCACCACTTCCATGAACAAGGCGGAGGACGCGAAACGACTCGGCGCGGATGAGGTCGTCAATTCAAAGGACAAGGCGCAAATGGCCGCGCACAAGGGCAGCTTCGACTTCATCCTCGATACGGTTTCGGCGCCGCATGACCTGACCGTGTACCTTGGCATGCTCAGGCGCAATGGCGTCATGTGCCAGGTCGGCATCCCCGAAGAGCCTGCCTCGATTCCCGCGTTCAGCCTGCTCGCCAATCGCCGCTCCCTCTCCGGTTCGGGTATTGGCGGCATGAAGGAAACACAGGAGATGCTCGATTACTGCGCCGAGCACGGCATCGTCTCCGATGTCGAAATTATCCCAATGAACAAGATCAATGAGGCTTATGAGCGCGTTCTCAAGTCGGACGTGAAATACCGCTTTGTGATCGATATGAAGACGCTCGGGAAGTAGAAACGCTACTGTCGCATTTCCTCGGTCCAGTGCTTCGACCGCGTTTCCAGCTTTTCTCGCAGCTGCTGTTTCCACCAATCCGCCAAGCCGGCCGTTTCTATCAAGCGCTTGGCGGACTCCGGGTTGAGTCGAGATACATGCAGCGGTTGATGGCGGGGATGGAAGCGCCCGGGTTGAGCCGGTCCCGCAAGAGCCAGCGATCCTCGGCGCGGATGCGTCCGGGTTCGAGCACGCGCAGGTAGAAGCCAGTCCGGTTTTCCAGGACGGTTTTCTTCACCCAGTTGGGGTGGCCGAGATGCCGAGCCAGATTTGCGCACGGGGTACGCGGACCGGAGACTTGGAAGAGAGCCGTACCTACGCTGACGATGTCTCCGGCACACACATCGCCCTCGAGAATAGCGTCCAGTGTGAGGTTTTCTCCCATGCCGCCGGGCGCCAACCCGAGCCCCAACTTTGCGTTCCAAAATCGATAATGGTCTAGCAGATGCACGCATACCGCTGCGCCCGGGCCGCCATGGTAGGGCTGTGTCACTCGGTCCCCACGCAGTCCTTCCAGGGTGACTTCGACCAGAGCTAAGACAGCGGTACGGCGAATAGAAGACCGCCACCGGCCGCGATCGTCCTCAAGCGTTGCAGGTTGCCCAACAAAAACAGCTGACACCACTGGCTGCATTGAAGTCTTTTAAAGCACTAGCCCTTTCAAGTACTCGCGGAACTTCGGCCCCAAATCCTCGCGCTTCAGCCCGAAATCCACCATGGCCTGCAACATCCCCTGTTTGTCACCGGCATCATGCCGTACGCCCTCAAACGAAAATCCGTACACCTTTTCCTCCCCGATCAGCGCTTTAATGGCATCGGTAAGCTGCAACTCGCCGCCGGCGCCTGGTTGGAGATTCTCGATTTTTTCAAAAATGGCGGGCGTGAGAATGTACCGGCCGATGATCGCATTTTTCGACGGCGCCACTTCGAGTTTTGGCTTTTCTACCATGCCGCTCACGTCGAACAGCTTCGGCTTGCCGTCCACAGGCTTGCCGTCGAGGACGCCATAGGCCGAGATCGCGGGCCCTTCGACAACCTGTGTGGCGATGATCGTACTCTCGACCTCGTCGTAAGCTTCGACCATTTGCTGGATGCAAGGCACGTCGCCTGAGATCACGTCGTCAGGCAACAGCACGGCAAAGGGCTCGTTGCCTACCAACTCCTTGGCCTGCAGCACGGCGTGGCCTAGGCCGAGTGCTTCGCTCTGCCGCACGTAGGCCAGCTTGGCCATGCTCGCGATCTGCCGGGCCAGCGCGAGCAGCTCCGTCTTGCCTTTCTTTTCGAGCGTGGCTTCGAGCTCGAAGCTGGTATCGAAGTGATCCTCGATCGCGCTTTTACCGCGAGCCGTTACGATGATGATCTCTTCAATGCCGGCCGCGAGGGCTTCCTCAATGCCGTACTGAATGATCGGTTTGTCGACCAGGGCCAGCATTTCCTTCGGGATAGCCTTGGTTGCCGGCAGAAAACGAGTGCCGAGACCGGCAGCAGGAAATACTGCTTTGCGAACCTTGTGCTTCATGCGTTTTCTTTTCTCCTGTGTGTGTGCAGGCGTCCTCGTGCAAGCCCTAGTCGCTATTGTGCCAGACCGGGGCGAGACCATGCGAAACCGAAGTGTCTTGACACCAGAACTACAGGCTGGGTGAGTTATCTCCAAGCAGGGCCTGGCGCACGATCGGGATGGGCGCTCCACCCTGCCGCATGAACGCGTCGTGGAATTGCTGCAGCGAGAAGGCTTTGCCTTGTTTTTTCTCCACATCCGCGCGCAGCTTCAGGATCTCGAGCTTGCCCAACGTGTAGTACAGGTACAGGGCGTCCGCAGTGCCGCGCTTGACTTCGAGTTCCCCGATCGACCGCGATTGGTAACCCTCGTTCACGAAAAAGTCCGTCGCCTGCGCCATCGTCATGGTGCCGGTGTGCATCCCGATGGCGGCAACGAAACGGGCATCGCGCAGCAGCGCGTCCTGCAATTGCCCCAGGCGCACGAGGTTTGCCTCGCGGGCGGCGCCCGCGCCCGCATCCGCGCCGGCACCGGGCTGGCCGTAGCCCTCGTCAAGCATCATCTGCTCGCAATAGTGTGCCCAGCCTTCCACGTTGGTGTTCGCCGTCACGATCTTGCGTACTTTGCTCAGGCCCGCGGTGTTGACCCACAGGAATTGCACATAGTGCCCCGGATAGGCCTCATGCACCGACGTGCTCGTAACCGTGCCGACGTTGAAGGCCGACATGTGCTCGGCGATATGTTGCGGCGTCCAGCTTTTCTCGGGCAGCGTTACGTTGAAGTACGCGGTTGTCGAGTGCATCTCGAAGGGCCCCGGCGGGTCCATGGACGCTTGCGTGGTTGCACGCATGAACGGCGGCGTTTCCTCGACGACCGGCTCTATGTCCGACGGAATCGTGATGATTTTCTTATCGCGGATGAACTGTATCAGCCCGGCGAACTGATCGCGAAATGTTTGCAACAGATGGTCGGGGGCGGCGTGGTCGGTCGCGAGCTCGGCGAGCACCTGTTTTGGATCTTTGGTCGGATCGACCAGCCTGGCGACACGCGCGAACTCCGCCTGGTTCCGGTGCAGGTCGTCCATCGCGACAGTGAGTAGTTGCGGCAGCGGCGTCGTCACCATCTCGTCGTACTGCAGCTTTTTCGCGAATGTATCGGCGCCAAAGCGAAAGTCGCCATGCGAGCGCGGCTGGAGGTCGGTTTTCATCCACTGCTCGTAACTTTGCAGGGCGGCGATGACGAGGGCGTTGGTCTTCGCGAACTGCGTTTTCAGGCCTGCGTCGGTCGCTTTGCTGAAGGCAGCCGGCACGTCATTCTGGAAGAACGAAATATCGCCGGGCAACTGCTCCAGCGCGACCTCCGTGTACACTTCCGGCGGGTTGTCGAGATTTCTGCGCGCCTCGTCGAGCACCTTCGGCATTTGCCCTTCGCGCGCGATGAGCGAGCGCAGCCGGTCATCCGACGAGGCAAACTCGCGCTCCATCAATGTAAAGGCCGAACCGGTGATGCCGCTCGAGTACATGTCCGGGTTTTTCTGCCAGAACCTGATCGTTTCGAGCGTCAGCAACTGCGAGCGCAGGTTGTTGCGCATCATGGTCAGGTCGTCCTGCGTCGAGTGGTCGAGGCCATCGGACGGGAAAGCGTCAAACTTGCTCATGTAGTAGTGCAGCCCGCGAATTTCCGTTTGGATAGTGCCCTGGCTCCAGTCTTCGAGTTTCGTGTCGTAGTCGTGGATACCAAGCGTGGTGGCCTGCGTCGGCTGGTACGGTAACGCGACGGCATAGAACCGGTCGACCAGCGCGCGAAACGCGGCAGGCTGGTCTGTCGCGTGAGCAGAAGCGGCGCCGGCGAGCAGCGCGACGGGGCAAAGAAGTGACGGAAACCACCCATGGCGCATTCGGAGAGCCTCGACGAAAAGAATGGAAAGCAAGAAAAATCAGTATACCGGCGATTTTTCAGCAATTTTCCCTCATGCTTGCGAGCAATCCGCCGATAAGAAAATCAGCAAGGCTTCACTCCCGGAGCACTCGCCGAAAACAAACAAGGGAGACTGGCACCAAGTAGACGACCGACCCTGAGCGAAGCAGGTTATTTCCCGGACTGCGCTGTTAAGAGACCTGCTTTTGCTCGCGTTACGACCACGTTCTGACATATTTTGAGCAGCATCGCCTCCGCGCCAACCAGCGCGACGCCCCAATGAGGATCATGCCTCCGAAAACCCGGATGGTGGTCCTCACCCCGTAACAGACTGGCTTATACGTCTTCCTCTGCTTCTTCCGCAAGGAGCTCCGGTGCGTCCTCGCTCGCATCCGCGACGCTGATGTTAAATCGGGCGCCGAGCTCGGGCGCATAGCGGGCGATGTCGTTGCGTAACCGCAGCAACGCCAGATCCTTCGCCTTTGCCTCCAGCATGATGTCTGCCTCGAGGTGTGCGATGGAACGCAGAAACGTTATCGTCTCGAACGGGTTGTTGTAGTCCGCGTGGCCGGTCCAGATAGGCGGCTGCAACACTGTTTCGATCATTTTTGTTTTGCGATTCTTGCGCTTGATTTCGCGCAGCTCCGTGCGCGCGCAAGAGTAGTGCAGCTTGGGCCGCACGCCTGCGGGCCAGGTCGCCAGCATACGCTCGAGCGTTGGCAGCAGCTCGAGTTTTTCCGGGTTCATGCACCAGAAGTGCTGGTAGTCGAAGACCAGCGGCACCCCGGTCTGCTCGTGAATTTTCAGCACGTCGGCCGCGCTGTAGCGGATGTCGTCGTTCTCGAGAACGAGCCTTCGCCGCACGGGCTCGCTCAGGCGCTTCCACGTCGAGACCCAGCGGGCGCAGCCGCTTTCTCGATCGCCATACGCGCCGCCCACGTGGATGATGAGCCGCGCCTCCGGCCCGCACTCCATGCGGTCCAGAATGTCGGCCTGCGACTCGAGATCCCACATGCTCTTCCGCGTCAGCTCCTCTTTCTCACTGTTGAGCACGATGAACTGCGACGGGTGAAAGGACAGGCGAATATCGGCTTGCCGTGCCAGCTTACCCACATAGGCGAGATCATCGGCTGACTCACGCACCATGGTGTGGAACTGCGGCATGTCCGGGTGCGTGGCGTAGGGCGCCAGGTCAGAGCCCATGCGGTACATGTGGATGTTGTGCTTGCGCAGGTACGTAAAGGTCTCGCACAGGTGCCCGAGCGAGACGCGCAGGTGCGGGTTGGCCTGCCAGCGGCGCGTGTCGTTGCTTTTCAGGCCCGGCTGGCCCATGACTTTGACGGCGAAACCCAGCCTCATAGCGTTGGGCGGCCAGTGGAACGGCGGTTGCGATGCGAGCGGCGCGCAGGGGAACAGCGGCTCGGCGATCCGTCGCGCCAGATCGGCTTCGGCCAGTTCTTTCTTGCTCGGCGGTTTCTTTTTCGTTGTTTTCTTCGCGGATTTCTTGCCCGGCGATTTCTTCGCGGTGGCGTCAGGACTCATGCCGGGTCGAAGACGTTTGCTTGGGTTCTCGGTCGCCATAGATAGCCTTGAGATGCGAGTGGCCGCGTTCGGAGTGCGGGAATGAGCGGTCCTGAGCTGCCGCTCAGGACGATCCACATCACAAACGCGAGATGTGGGGGCACCCGGTTCGAGGAATCTACGCAGGCGGGGCAAGCTGCAGCTCTGGCCCGAAGCCCAGGTCCGCGGCGAAGTCGTTCCACGAGGCGACCGGAACCGCGCCTCCGCTGGCTTGATCGTGGCCGTTGCCGTAGCCCTGGTCGGCGCCGGCCGGCGTGTGCTCGCGCAGGAAATCGATCACGTTCACGCCCTTGGGCCCGCGCGCGGAAAAGTGCACGTAGCCGGGGCGAAAGCCGAAGTTCACGCCCATCACGATGCTGGCTTTGAAGCGGCCGCGCCAGGTCTGCGCGACCAGCGGGTGTACCTGGCAGGGCGTGTCCATGCGCAGCGCGACAAGGTCGGCGCCGAGCGTGTCGCGGTACTTTCGACTGAACTTCGGCGCGGCCTTTTTTGCGACAGCAAGCGCGATGGCGACCTCCTCTTTCGCGGCGCGCAGGTGCGCGGTTTGCGGCAGGTCGCCGCTCACGATCCCCTTGGGATTTTCCGCTACAAGCAATGCGGCCAGCGCTGCGCTCGCATCCGCCGAAGCGGTCCGGCGCGGCGCGTTCAGGAGCGCCACGGCATCGCGCATGGGCCCTGCGGGCCAGCGTTTGCGCGCCTCCGCCAACTCTTCAAACGGCGCTTTATCGCCGAGATCGCTCAGGATGCTAAGCGCTGCGAGCCACAGCAGCGGCTCGCGCTGCTCCGACGGCAAAATGCCGGCCACGCACCAGTACACGAGCAGTCCTGTGGTCGGCGTGGGTTCGCTGCCGTAGCCGGTGATCAGTTCCGCGTCCGGGGGTACGCCGCCGGGTTTGTGATGATCGATCAACAGTGTCGGCACACCCGGCAGCAGGGCATCCAGGCGGCTCCCCAGGTCGAGCACGAACAGCGCCTCCGGCCCATGCTTCCTCAACCGCTCCAGCACCTCAGGGTTCCAGACCGACTCGCCTTTACGTTTGCTCTCGATTGAGATTTTCGTGTACCCGGCCAGCCGCAACGCGCGTACCAGCAGCGCACCGGCGGGCAGCCCGTCGCAATCGCTGTCGCACAGGATGTGCATGCGTGTTTCCGGACGAGCGGGCAGCGTGTGGAGAAAAGCGGAAAAGCGGTCGGCAGCTTCCTGCGGGAGAGACATGGAAACATGGATGCAGAGGAACCGTTTGCTGTGGAGTTACTCCCCTGCTGTACACAGAAGTGGATGCTACACTCGCGCCATGTCGCCGCGTGTTGCCTCGCTCGCCTCTGCTCTGCTGTTCGGTTCCGCCCTGCTTGCCCAGGCGCCTGCCCGCCACCCGATGACGCTTGACGACCTCGCGAAGCTTCAACAGGTGGGCCGGTCGGAGATCGCGCCCGATGGCCAGTGGATCGCCTACACGCTGCGCGGTACCGACACCGAGGCCGATAAAGACGTCAGCGAATTGTGGATGGTGAGCTGGGACGGAACCCAGGACATCCAGTTGACCTACGACACGGAAGGCGCAAGCGCCCCGCGCTGGAGCCCGGACGGCCACTCTCTCGCGTTCCTTTCGGGGCGCCCCGGCAAAGCCAAGGGCTCGCAGGTGTGGGTGCTGGACCGGCGCGGCGGGGAGGCGCGGCAGCTCACCAATGTAAAGGAAGACCTGAGCGACTATCGCTGGTCGCCTGACTCAAAGCAACTGCTGCTGACCATGCGCGCCAAGGATGAGCCCGATGAGGACGAGGCCAGAAAAACCGGCAAGCCTGTGCTGCCGAAGCCGGTCGTTATCGATCGCTACCACTTCAAGCAGGATATCGAGGGATATCTAACGGACAAGCGCAGTCACCTGTTCCTGTTCGATATCGCGACGAGCAAGCTGACGAAGCTGACCAGCGACAACACGCACGAGGAGCATGAGGCGGAGTGGTCGCCGGACGGCAAGCATGTCGCCTATGTCAGCGCGCAGGAGCTGCCCGATCCGGACCGCGTCGACAACCCGGATGTATTTGTTGTGGATGCCACGCCGAACAGCGCGCCGCGTCAGCTCACGAAGTTCAAGGGGCCGGATCAGGGGCCGCTTGCCTGGAGCCCGGACTCGACACGGATCGCGTATCGCCAGGCCGCGCTACCCGGTTACTCGATCTATAACCAAAGCCGGCTTGCGGTGATCTCCGTGGCGGGCGGGGCGCCGCAACTGCTGGCGGCCAGGCTTGACCGCCCGGTTGGCGCGCCGGTGTGGACGCAGGATGGCGCGGGACTGCTCGCGGCGGTAACGGATGATCGTAGCCAATACCTGGCACGGTTTTCGCTCGCTGACGGGGAGCCGAAGCGGCTCACCACCGGGGTCGGCGTGGCAACCGGGGGCGCGCAGGTGGCCGGCCACACGGTTGTCGAGTGGACGACCGACTCCGAAGCGCCCGAGTTGTACGCGCTTGAAAATGGGTCGGGCTCGGGCAGCCTGCGCAAGCTGACGAAACATAACGACGCACTGCTCGCGACGTTGGATCTCGCGCCCACGCAGGATCTCTCCGCGAAGACGAAGGACGGCAACGAGGTTCACAGCCTGCTGACCATGCCGGTCGGCTACAAGCCCGGCACGAAAGCGCCGATGCTGCTGTTCATCCACGGCGGCCCCACGGCGCAGGATGAGCATGACTTCGATACCTCGCGCCAGCTCTTCGCCGCGCATGGGTATGCGGTGCTCAACGTGAATTATCGCGGCTCGAATGGGCGCGGCTTCGAGTACAGCCACACCATCAACGCCGACTGGGGCAACAAGGAGGTTGCCGACCTGCTGGCCGCGGTCGACGGCGCGGTCGCGACCGGGAAGATTAACCCGGATAAGCTCGCGGTGGGCGGCTGGAGCTACGGCGGCATTCTCACCGATTACACGATCGCAACCACGACGCGCTTCAAGGCCGCGTCGAGCGGCGCGGGTATGGGTAATCTGCTTGGACTGTACGGTGTCGACGAGTACATCCTGCAGTACGACAACGAGATCGGCCCGCCGTGGAAGCATCCCGAGCTGTACATCAAGCTTTCGTACCCGTTCTTCCATGCCGACCGCATCAAGACGCCGACGCTGTTTATGGGCGGCGACAAGGATTTTAACGTGCCGGTCGAGGGCGGCGAGCAGATGTACCAGGCGCTGCGCTCGGTCGGCACCCCGGCGGAGCTGATTGTGTACCCGGGCCAGTTTCATGGGTTTACGCGGCCCTCGTTTATCCGCGATCGCTATCAGCGATGGTTGGCTGGTATGACAAGTATCTTGGGTTGGCGCAGCCGGCCGTTCCCGCGACGGGGCCTGCGAAAGCACAGTAAGATCCAATCTTTTTGGGAGCGCTGCCTATGACGTCACGATTTCTCTCTGCTTCGGCTGCCCTGCTGTTTGCTTTCCACCTCGCAGCTGCCCAGGTGCCCGCGCCTGCCGTGCCGCCGGTAATGCAGCAGCAGTATGCGCGCGATGCGAAGCAGCCGGTAGACCAGAGCTACACCGCGGCCATTGCAAAGTACACGACAGAGCCTTACTTCAACTCGTCGCTGACCGACTACCTGCCGGCGTCGAAAACCGTGCCGACGCCGGCAGCGGTGCTGGGCGATGTGTCGGGCGCGCCTGGCAAGCTGCCCTATGCCGAGGATGTCTACAAATATTTTCGCCTGCTGGAGGCGCATACGCCGCGCGTGAAGGTATTTTCGATCGGCAAGAGCGAGGAAGGCCGCGAGATGATCGCCGCCGCGGTCGGCGATGAAACCCTGCTGAAGCAGTTCGACGCGAACAGCGCCCGGCTGGCGAAGCTCGCTGATCCGCGTCCCACGGTCGCCGGCGGTTCCGGCATCACCGACGAACAAGCAGCCGCGCTCGCAAAGCAGAGCTTTCCCGTGTACTACATCACCGGAACCATCCACTCGACCGAAACCGGCGCGCCCACCGCGCTGATGGAGCTGGCCTACCGCCTGGCCGTCGATGACTCCCCATACATCCAGTACATCCGCCAGCACATGGTCGTGCTGATTACACCGGTCGTCGAGGTGGATGGCCGCGACCGCATGGTGGACTTATATAACTGGCACCTGGCGCATCCCGGCGAGACGTATCCGCGCCTGCTGTACTGGGGGCATTACGTCGCGCACGATAACAACCGCGATGCGATGGCGATGACGCTCGACCTGACCCAGCACGTGCTCGATACGTTTCTGAAGTTCCATGCGCAAGTGCTGCACGACCTGCATGAGTCAGTACCGTTTCTTTACGACAATACCGTCGGCGACGCTCCGTACAACGCGTGGATCGACCCGCTGCTTGCCGATGAGTGGGCCGCGCTGGGCTGGAACAACGTGGGGCAGTTGCAGAATTTCGGGCTGCCCGGGGTTTTCACGCATGGCGAGTTCGATACCTGGAGCCCCGGCTACCTGATGTTCCTCGCCGGGATGCACAACGGCATCAGCCGCCTGTACGAAACGTTCGGCAACGGCGGCGCGGATACGGTGCACCGCATCCTGACGCCCGAGGAATACAGCCGGGCCTGGTATCGCCAGAACCCGCCGATTGCCAGCGTGATGTGGTCGCAGCGCGACAACAATAACTACGAGCAAAGCGCGCTGCTTACGACGCTCTCTTACTTCGCGCAGAATCGCGAGCACTTTCTCGATAACTATTATCTGAAAGCAAAGCGCTCGGCTGCGAAGCCCACTACGAGTGGACCGGCAGCGTATGTGCTTGCGGCCGACCCCGCCTACCGCAATCGCCAGCTCGCGCTGCTGCGCACGCTTACAAAGCAGCACATCGAGATTTCCCAGCTTACTGAGCCTGCGACTGTATCGGTAACAGCGAGCGATCACGCTGCGGCACTGGGCGAAAACGCGTCGCGCACCGCGCCTCCGCCGCAAGGAGCCGCGAATAAGTCAGGCATCGTCGGCAGCTCCGGCGCGGACGCACCCGCGCCGCCCGTGCGTGAGACGTTTGCAGCAGGCTCCTACGTTATCCGCATGGACCAGCCTTTCTCGCGCGTTGCCGACGCGCTACTTGATCGCCAGTACTGGGCGCCCGACGACCCGCAAAAACATCCCTTCGATGACACCGCCTGGTCGTTCAGTCTGCTGTTCAACGCCAAGGTCACGCGCGTTAGCGACCCCGCGATCCTGCAAGCGAAGATGCAGAAGACCGACTTCGATTCCTATGCGGTGAGCCGACTAAGTACACCGGGCGGCGTTTGGATTTTCAACAACACTGGCCAGATAAGCCTGCTTGCCCTCGCATACGCGCTTCCCGAAGCGAAGATCACCATCCTTGATGAACCGGCTACCGTAAACGGAACGGTCTTCTCCTCCGGCTCAATGGTTTTTGCAAATGTAAAGGATGACGAGAAGTTCGAAGCCGCGCTACAAAAGCTGAACCTGGGCGATCACACCGTTGGGCTACTCACCGCACCTCCAGTTCGATCCCACACCCTCGAACACCTGCCCCGCATTGCGGTGATGCACACCTGGCTCGCGACGCAGACTGAAGGCTGGTGGCGCGAGGCGTTCGACTCGCTCGGCATTCCGTATACCTACATCAACACGCAGACCGCAAGGGGCGAAGCCGACCTGCGCTCGAAGTACGACGTGATCCTCTTCGCGCCGGTCACGGGACACACCACGGCCGCGCAGATCATCGATGGGCTGCCGATGTACGGCAACGCACAGCCGTGGCAAACCACCCCGCTGACCCCAAACCTCGGCCGCATCGACTCCACCCCGGACATGCGCCCTGGCCTGGGTGAAGCGGGCGTCGAACACCTGCGCGCCTTTGTCGAAAAAGGCGGTCTGCTGATCACCAGCGAAGACACCGCCCAGTTCGCCATCGACACGGGTCTCGCGCCCGGTGTTACCCTCGCACCTACAAGTACAGTCAAGCTGACCGGCAGCATTCTCGGCTCCGTTCCAATCGCGAAAGAGTCGCCCGTTACCTACGGCTACTCGGGAACACTCCCCGTCTACAGCGAGGCGGGATTGGCCTTCAACGTCAGCAACACGGCCGGCGGCTCCGGGCCAGCAATTCCGACAGAAAAGAACACCCACCGCGTGACCGGCCGAGGCGGCCCCAACGACGACGACCTGCCCGAGGACCGCACCTCCAAGCCGCCGCCGCCGCTCCCGAACCCGCAACCCTGGCAGCCTACCCCGCTCAATGAGGAGCAGGCCCGCAACAACCCCTATGTCATCCCGCCCAATCTGCGCCCTGATGTGCTGCTGCGCTTTGCCGATACCAAGCAGCTGCTGCTCTCCGGGCTGCTTGAAAATCCCGAGCCCCTCGCCGCCCACCCCGCCGTGGTCGACGCGCATCTGGGCGACGGCAATGTGCTCCTGTTCGCGATCAACCCCATCTACCGAGGCGAGACTATCGGCACCTACGCGCTCGTGTTCAACGCCATTCTGAACTACAACTACCTGGCCCATGAGATCCCGCAACCGGGGGCAACTGAAAAGTAAACCCAATTTCGCATTGGCCCGAGTGGCGCCTGCCGCTCCTCCGCCATCTATATACGCGAGGCTGGGGAGCTTGGCGCGATTGGTGCGCCACTCTTCATTCGATTGGAGAACTGCTGTGAACCTACCGCCGGATTTCGAGCCAAATGGTCCCGACAAGGCCGGCGTGATCAGCTGGGTTCACCTTGGGGATTTGCACATGGTTCGCTCCGGCGAGCAGAACTTTCGCGATCTCCAGGCAATTGTCTCCCAACTCAATGCTGCTTTTCACCAGGGCGTGAGCTTTGTGTATCTCCCCGGCGACAATGCCGACAATGGGAGCGCTGCGGCGTATGCAACCGTGCGGCAGGCGCTTGACCGGCTTGAACTACCCTGGTGCGCCATCGTCGGCGATCATGATGTGCACGAAAAAAGTCACGCCAACTTTCTGGGCTTTCTGTCCCGAAATCCGCATTACGCCTTCTCTGTAGGCGCCGTACGCTTCCTTGCACTCAATGCTTTCGATATTCCCGAGCCGCCCAGTTTCGCCATGCTTCCACCCCAGCTTGCATGGCTGGAGCAGCAGCTTGCCCAGGCGCAAGCCGCCTCCGAACGCACGGTTCTTCTTCTCCACTGCTACCCCGGCGACCTGAAGGAGGGCCGCGAACGCCTGCAAGCGCTTGTTCGGCAGTACCGCCCGCTGCTGATCGACATGGGCCATACCCACTACAACGAGATCGCGAACGACGGCCATACCCTGTACACCGCAACCCGCTCTACCGGCCAGATTGAAGAAGGCCCGGTCGGCTTTTCCGTCGCTTGCATCGACGTCGATCTGGTGAGCTGGCGATTTTTTCCGCTCGGCCAAGACCCTTGCGTGCTGATCACGCATCCGGGCGATGCGCGGCTTGCAACCGCGCCATCCAGCACCGAACCAGTGGAAATTCGCGCGAAGATCTGGTCCGGGTACGAGTTGGCCACCGTCACCGCGCGGATAGACCACGGCTCGCAAACGCCCATGGAGCGCATCCCGGGGAGCAATGTGTGGCATTGCGGGTTCGAACCCGGCGCGTCGGCGGCCAGAACCGCCATTGTCACCGTCATTGCAACGACGCAAAGCAACCTCCAGGGCAGCGATTCCATCCGCCTCACCCGCGAAGAAGAGGCAACTACATCTGTGGGCGCACACGAAGCCAGCTACGCGCTCCCAGCCTGGCCCGAGCACGGCATCCTCGGCACCCAGCTCGGCCCCAATAAAAACGGCAGGAAGTGGTAGGTGTTTCCTCCGGCACTCGCGCACGTCGTCCTAATGGCCATTGTGGCCCTGAGCATCCTGCTCATGCTCGTGCGCCCGCGCGGCGTCGCCGAGGTGTACTGGGTCGGCTCAGGCGCTTTGTTGCTGGTTTTGCTGCGGCTCATCCCCCTGCGTCTCGCCGGTCGCGCCATCGCCGAGGGCTCCGATGTCTACCTGTTTCTCATCGGCATGATGCTGCTCTCCGAGCTCGCGCGCGAGCATGGCGTCTTCGACTGGGTGTCCTCGTCCGCGGTCCGCCACTCCCATAACTCGCCCGCGCGGCTGTTCACACTGGTCTATGCCATCGGCACTGCCGTCACGGTCTTCATGTCGAATGATGCCACTGCCGTGGTGCTCACCCCGGCCATTCTCGCCGCCGCCAAAAAAGCAAAGGCTCAGCCGCTGCCCCACCTGTTTGCCTGCGCGCTTATCGCCAACGCCGCGTCATTTGCGCTGCCTATCTCGAACCCCGCCAATCTCGTCGTCTTTCGCCAGGGCATGCCGCCGCTGGGGCGCTGGCTTCTGTTCTTCGGCGTGCCTTCCCTTGCGTCCATCGTCGTTACCTATCTCGTGCTGCGCCTGCTCTTTCGCAAAGAACTCTCAGGCAAGCTCGAGAGCGATGTTGAAGTCAAGCCGCTGCGCACCGAGGGTAAGCTGGTGCTTGGCGGCCTCGTGCTGGAGATTGTCACGCTGCTCACCGCATCCTCCTTCAATTTCGACCTTGGCCTGCCTACCTGCCTCGCCGCTCTCGCTGTCACCACCGCCGTCTCGGTGAAGGCGCGTACCAGCCCGGTCAAACTCGCACGCGGAATCAGCTGGGCCACCCTGGCGCTGGTTGCCGGTCTCTTCGTCCTGGTTGACGCCACCGAGAGCATCGGGGCATTGCGCTACACACAGGCCGCGCTTCACTGGGTCGAGAAGCTGCCGGTAGCCGCCGGGGCGTTCCTCACCGCCTTTGCCGTCGGCACGGCCAACAATCTGGTTAATAATCTCCCGCTGGGCCTCATCGCCGGCAGTACGCTCCACGCTGCGCATGCCACAGGCCTGCTCGCGAACGCGGTGCTGATCGGCGTCGATCTTGGCCCCAACCTCTCCGTCACCGGCTCGCTTGCGACCATTCTTTGGCTATTGGCCTTGCGAAAAGAAAAGCTCGATGTCAGCTTTTGGGACTTCCTCAAAATCGGCATGGTGGCCATGCCGGCGGCGCTGGTTGCCGCGGTCGGCGGCGCGCTGCTGATGCAGCATATTTGAAACTCATTCTTAGGCTTAGGAGAACACCCGTATGGGCGCGAAATGGATCTTTCCCTTCATCATCCTGGGCGGCGCGTTGCAGGCATGCGGCGCCGCCATGAACGGCCAGCTCAAGCACTCGCTGGTCAACCCGTACCTCGCCTCCACCGTGTCTTTCGCGCTCATCACGTTTTTCTTCGCCGGGCTGTTCCTGATCCTGCCCAACCCGCTGCCGACCGCGAAGGATATCGCCGGCCTGCCGTGGTGGGCGGTGCTCGGCGGCCTGGTCGGCGCGGTACAGGTCTATGCCGGGCTTACGCAGGTGAACAAGGTCGGCGCAGGGCCGTTTATGGGGTTTACCGTGACGGCATCGCTGATCGTTTCGCTGCTGATCGACAACTACGGCTGGTTCCGCATGGAGCACCATCCGCTGAATCTCGCGCGCGGGGTCGGCGGTTTGCTCCTGATCGCGGGCGTGACCCTGATTGCCAGGTTTTAAGCACTGCGGGCAAGCGCGCAGCAGCACTGCGCTCACGCTGCTACTTCCGTTTGCAAAACGAAGAAGATTCCTATCGCAAATCGATTGAGCATCGTCAAAATACCATGCTGACGATACTTCGCTACTTGAACGAAAATATATGGCAATGTTCCCCACCGAACATCATGCCAGGACGATGACCCGTAAACATTATTGAGTCGTTAAGCAACCTTTGATGATGACCCACATAGGCATAGGAGGTTCATCATGCTCCTTCCTAAGCATGACCATCATAACGGCTCACTTCCACGACCCATCCCTCTGCGCCACTCCCTCGATGGCACGAAGAGCGAAAGGGCAAAGATGCGCATTCTCTCCGTGGGAAAAGATGAGCCATTGCTGGCAAGCCGGGCCGGCGTCCTCGGCATTACGGGGTGCACCGTGCTTTCTGCCCGACCCGAGCAGGCTGGCAAGTTGATCGCGAGCGAGGTTTTTCACCTGGTCGTCTTCGGCCACACACTCTCGGATCGCGAGCTGGCGGAACTTGCCGTGTTTACCCGGCAACTGCACCCGCAAACCAGGCTGCTGGCTACTTGTTTTGAACAGCGGCCAAGCTCGATCGAGCAGCTTTTTGACGCAACCGTCGAGTGCCATGCGGGCCCTGCCGCGCTGGTGAATGCAGCAAACGAGTTGCTGGGAAAGAAAGCTCCAGGCAATACTTCCATGTTTCCCGTCGCAGCAAAGAACTCCTGAAAGCACCCTGCGTATCTCTTATGGCGTCCGGCGCTGAGTGAAATGCCGGAGAGCAATGACTGCTGCCATCTCCGGTCCAATGTTACTCAATTGATCTAGTTCTGGGATAAAACTGGAGGCGCGGGCCGGGATCGAACCGGCGCATAAAGGTTTTGCAGACCTCTCCCTTACCACTTGGGTACCGCGCCGTGATGTGAACCGACTCCTTGTCGTGTAACCGGGGTGCAAAACCGTCGTGCAAAGACATACCGGGCAAAGTGCTTCTATCGGTAATGGAAGCGACTGGAGCGGGAGACGGGACTTGAACCCGCGACCCTCGCCTTGGCAAGGCGATGCTCTACCACTGAGCTACTCCCGCTTGGTACAGATTGCAGTTTATCGAATGGGGCATAGGCGGTCAACTTAGCCGTGCAGATACGAAAACAGCAGGCAAAACGAAGCAGCAAAGATCACCCCTGTCGTCGTCCAGTCAGGTACATTGATCCACCGCCCGTTCACCTTATCCCCATGATCCCCCATGATCTCGCGGCGGCGGCGATTGGTAAGCAGCATGATGAGCACCATGAGCGGCGGCGGCGAGAAACCCTGCACGATGCCGGCCACCACCAGCGCGCGCCTGGGGCTTACGCCGAAAAATTCATCCCCATGGCGAGCATGGTAAAGACAGCAACCGCGCCATAAAACTTCTTTGCCTTGGCCGGTTTATAGAGACTACGAATGCAACCGGCGTTTTGCTTTAGTGCGTGTCAGTCACCAGCACGACGCCGTCCGGAACGACTCTGCACCGCGCGCGGGGCCCGGCATGCCAAGTCGAGCCGTCCGCGTACCGGAGTTCCGTCACCTCCATCCAGACCACCGTTGCTTTGCGCTCCAGCCAGACGTCTGCCGTCAGTGAAGGGGCGGTCTGTATATGGCTCGTCAGGTGAAAATCCCTGGTTATGTCGGCTTCGGCGCCCGAGTTTGCCGGCATCCATCGGCTTTTCGCGGACAGCGCGTGCAGGGTCACGGAGGCTTCGGCGATTCTTTGCGTGTTTTCAGGACGCAACGTGATGCTGAGCCCTGCACTGCCTGCACCTGCGCCCGTTCTGCTCGTGACCATGACGTTTCCAATGGATTTCCTGCTTGCGGTTGCGTCTACAGGGCAGCTTTCGCTCGCAGGTGGGGCTTCAAAAACGGCCGCCGTGCCAGGGAGTGTAGTTTGCGCATGCAGACATGTGGCAACAAGGGGAAGGCAAGCGAAAAAAGAAAGACGATGCATGGCGCACCTCGATACCGCAAGCCTACTCGCGAAACGCCATACGTCTCAAGAGAGAATGCAAATCAACGCTGTGGCTCACGCAGGGCTTTACGGCCCGACCAGCTCCGGCTCCACCAGCGCTCCATCGCGCATCAGCAGGGTGCGGTCGGCGAAGGCGGCTGCTTCCGGGTTGTGCGTAATCATCAGCACCGTCTGCCCGAACGTCTTGTTCGAGTGGCGCAGCATGGAGAGCACTGCTTCTGAATTCTTAGTATCGAGGTTGCCCGTCGGCTCGTCCGCCAGGAGGATGGCAGGCTTGGTCACCAGTGCCCGCAGGATCGCCACCCGCTGCTGCTCTCCGCCTGAAAGTTCGGAGGGCCGGTGCTCCAGACGCCCTCCAATCCCCAGCATCTCGGTCAATTCGTGCAGGCGATTGCGATCGAGCGGCTCTCCGGCACCGGCAATCTCGTGGGCAATCTCGATATTGCCCAGTGCGGTGAGTGTAGGCAGCAGGTTGAACTTTTGGAACACAAAACCGATCTTTGTCTTGCGCATCCGCGTGCGCTCCCCATCGGACAACGCGGCGAAATCCACCCCATCGATCCGCACGTGGCCGGTGGTGGCTCTGGTAAGCCCACCTAATATATAAAAGAGCGTCGATTTGCCACTGCCTGAAGGGCCGACGATCGAGACAAACTCTCCCGGCTTCACGGCGAACGATACATCGATGAGAGCAGGAACCTGCAGCTTGCCTATTTTGTAGGTTTTGCCGAGGTGCTCGGCCTCAATGATATTTGCAAGCCCGGTATGTGCGGGCCCGATATTTGCAGGCCCGATATTTGCAGGCCCGATGTTTGCGGACCGGGTAGGTGCGGGTTGGAAACTCACTCTAGCATTCTAGCTGCCTTTCAGGCATGCGCGCCGATATCCGCGACAAACGCGGGTAGGCTCGTCGGCATACCCGATACCCGTTTGGGTCCGCGCTTGCGCACCAGCAGCATCCGGATGCGCTCCACGGTCTCGCCCGGCGTGACCGCGCCTTTAGGCAGGAAGGCGTCGGCCGCGTCGGCCCGCGCAAAGTCCTTTACCGTCGAGCTCACCAGCAGTGCCGGAATCTCCGGCGACTCGCCCTTCATTCTCCGCACCATCTCGTTGCCGTCCATGCCCGGCAGCAGCAGGTCGCTCATCACCAGGTCGATGCCGCCGGCAGCGAACCGCTCGAGCGCCGCCGAGGCGTTCGCGGCTTCCAGCACGCGGTAGCCGCGGGTTTCCAGCATGAACTTTCGCACGCTCAGGGCCTGCTCATTGCCATCCACAAGGAGAATCACTTTTCTGGGTCGCATCGTTTGTTGTCCGCTCGTTTCCGTATTTGTGCTCCCGCTCCGAGCAGGGCGCCTGGTTTCGGGGCAAGACCCGGCGCATGCTCCCCGGAGGGGGTTCCGTTGGCCGCGCCTGCTGCCGAAAACTGTTTTTGGGCAAAGGAAAAACGCTCGCGTCGCGAGATGCGCTTGCACGGAGGCAAAGCTCCGGATAGCGCGCCATACGGCGGTCCTTGCGCCCTGCCCGCTGCTGAAAACAGCAAACGGCGAAAAGCAGGTACGGGGAACAAAAGCCTGGGCGTTTCGCCGCGGGCTTGTGCGGTTGGCGCGCGATCCTTACGGGGGAGCGGCCTGCACAAAGCACAGCGAGCGCGTACGCTGCGGCTCCTGTTCAGCTCAGTTGTCGAATAAAGGCGAAAGTTGCGTTCGGTTGCCGATACGGCTGGCTCCCGAACGCTTGCTCAGACTACGGACCTACCAGGGAGGGCGCAAGTGCGAACAGGAGGCGAAAGCGCGAGCTTTTTTTATCTGAAAGCAAGGAAATCTAGCCTGAAAACGACGGAAGCCGCTGCCCGCGCGGCTCTCGCCCTGTGGAACGGATGTGTATTAAAAAAGGAAAAACCGTCCTTCTGCCACAAGAACAGTGCTGCCCCCCACGCGGACATAGCTTGTCCGGTCCCAGATTTTGATCGGAGCCATGCCGGAATCGCTCTCCCCTGCCGCAGGCTGCAACACTGCTTGGGTATGCATGACGCTTCGCCGGCCCATCTCGACCCCTTGCTCGATCAACAAAGGTGTGCCGGCAGGCGCATAGCCATGACGCACCAAGTACGCCGTCAGGCAGCCGGCGGCCGAGCCGGTTGCTGGGTCTTCTCCGCCATAAAACTGCATGCGCGCACGCCAGTGCGTTGCATCGGCACCGGGTGCGACCGCATAAAAGAACTTGCCGTCCCTGCCCTCCAGATATCGCTGCGAGGCCGCCTGGGGCACCGCCAGCAGACGCAAGACCTCGACTGAGACTAGGGGAACAATCACAAACGGAATGCCCGTGGAGACAGTCTGGATGGGCTTCGCATGATCTATCGCGTTTTCCGGCAAGCCCAGCGCTTCGGCGACTTCAGCTCCGTCGTGCACCTGACCGAACCGGGGCAGAGGCTGCTCCATTTCACCCCGCACCGGCTGGCCGAACGGCAGCCCGGGGCCACCTGGAACGTCCGATTCGAATCGCACCGGCACCACGCCTGCGTCCAGCCGCAGCTTGATCCGATCGGCGCCGTACAGCGCCGGCAGCGAGCAACGCAGCGCAGTCGCCGTGCCGAGGGTCGGATGGCCGGCGAACGGCAGCTCTTCGTCTGTCGTGAAGATACGCACACGCACCCCATCCCCTGGCGGATGGTCGCGGGGAAAGCAGAACGTGGTCTCTGACAGGTTGGTCTCGCGCGCCAGGGCCTGCATCTCCGCGTCGCTCAGGCCCTCGCCGTCGAGGAACACGGCAAGCTGGTTGCCGAGCAGCGGGGCTTCCGTAAATACGTCGAGCAGCAGATAGCGATACTCTCGCGCCATGGTTCTCTCCTCATCTCTTCTCATCTTGATCGGCCAAGCGACGCGACCGCACTTCCGCCCGGAATACTCTCGGAACCTTCGCCGCCATTTTGCATCTCTTTGTAGTGTGCCTGTGAACGATAAGCGCTCGCGTCCGCCGATACGTCCTCCGAAACACAGAGCCGCCGCATCTGTACACCAGAAGTTCTTCTCTGGACGAGTTTAAAAGTAGATGGAGACCCGCATGAGCATCACCGCCGAATCGCGCATTCCCCGTATTCTTGAGCAGGCCCCGGACTTTGAGGCCAAAAGCACCCACGGCATGATCAAGCTGAGCGATTACCTGTCCCAGGGCAAGTACGTCATGCTTTTCTCGCATCCTTCCGACTTCACGCCCGTCTGCACGACCGAGTTCATCGAGTTTGCCAAGCGGCAGGCCGACTGGGACCGTTTGAACGTCCAGCTTGTCGGGGTGTCGATCGACTCAGTGTTTTCGCATATCGCCTGGATTCGCGATATGGAGCAGATGGCGGGCGTCAAAATCCAGTTTCCGCTGATTGCCGACCTCGATTTCAAAGTGTCGATCCTGTACGGCTTGGTGCATGAGGCCGTCTCCGATACGGCTGCGGTGCGCGCTGTGTTTGCGATCGATCCCAAGGGCAAAATCCGCGCCATCATCTACTACCCGCCGCAGCTTGGCCGCAATGTGGATGAGATCGTGCGCATCTTTGAGGCGATCCAGACGACAGACCAGAATGGCGTCTCGCTCGGCGCGAACTGGCAGCCTGGCGACCCGGTCATCGTAGCCAGCCCTGCGACCGTGGCGGACGCGGAAAAACGTACCAATGGCGGCGGGGCGGGATTAGAGGTGGATAGCTGGTACTTGGCAAGGAAAACATTGTAAGGTCTTGTCGCCGAGTTGTAGGAAATAGAGCAGATACGTCGCCATTTCCTATAGCTGGGGACTGCTGAGAGTGCCAATGCAGGTTTCTAACCGCTGAAATGCCAGTTACATGAAAGTCCATCCGAGTGTTACTTAGTCCCCTTCGGCGGGAACTTCTTAAACATTCGCTTCAAACTGTCCTTCAATGTCTCCGTATTCTCCTTTTCGGTGCTCGATAAATCTTCACCCATCACTCCGCGAAACAGAAGTTGATGGCTGCCCTTATCGAAGATATCGACTACTAAGTGATTTTCCGCGGTAGTCATGGCGTTGAAGGTCGGCTCGCCATGGCCGGGTTTCCAACCTGTGCCCAATCCCTGCCAACTCCACTTCTGATAGGCCCAGTCTCCGCCCACGCCGCGGTAAAACGTGTTGACGTCCCCTTCACCGCGCACATCACCCGCCACGAACACCGTCGCGCTGCCGCCGGAGGGCATGAGCTGCCATCCGCGCCTGGCTAGATCCTTGTCGATCGCGGCTTTCACATCGCCTTGGTAGGCCGGGACCTGCATCGTGATGCGCCCCCAGGAGTAGCTACGGTGCGCGAGCAGGGCGGAGCCGTCATACTCGGTCGTAACATCCGGCCCCGGCAGAAAAAGGCGCGATAGGCGAGAGGCTTGCGCAAAAGGGGCGACCGCAAGTACGGCCGCCCCCAAGGCGAGAACGATTCGATTCCGCAACTTAGGCTTTCCCCTTCGGCGGGAAGTCCTTGAACATCTTGTCCACGTCCTTGTCCAGGTTCTTCGTGTTCTTACTCGCGTGTTTCGAGAGATCGCTGTTGGAGATGCCGCGGAATAATAACTGGTGGTTTGAAGAGTCGAAGATATCGAGTACCAGATGCCCTACCGGCTGCTGCACGGTCGTGCTATTCGCTTCACCAAGGCCGCCGTCTCCAAAGCCGCCCCAGCCGCCCCAACCCCAGCCGCCGCCCCAGCCACCGCCCACGTTGTTGTACATGGTCTCGACTTCCTGCTCGTTTTTGACGCTGCCCGTGGCGAACACCGTTGCGTTACCGCCCTGGGGCACCATCCGCCAACCTTTCGCCTGCAGGTCCTTGTCCACGGCTTGCTTGATGCGATCGACATAGAACGGGTTTGCCGTTTTCACGGTTCCCCACGAGTAGGTATGGTAACTTTCAAAGTTCGCCTTGTGATCGTAATCCGTCCGCACATCGGCAGCATGGGCGAGTGAGGCGGAAAAGAACAGGGCGGCGGCAAGCGATAGTGTCGTGCGGTGATTCATATATAACTCCTTACGGAGGTCCATCTGGTAAGAGGCAGTCATCCCCCGAAAAGTCGCCCGGCTACTTAACTTAGACAATCTCCCGGTTATTGCGCGTTGTCGTCCTGAGCAACCGCGTAGTAGCCTTTGCGCGACTGCACCTTCAGCCCGTCGCCCTTGCACTGGACATCCACTGTCCGGTATCTGCCGTCAAAATTCGCATTCAGCGGCACATAGCTGGCCACATACTGGGTGCGCAGTTCGTCTTCAATCTGCTGGAAAGCCGCCTCCAGCTTCTTACCGCTGTTCCCTACATCGATCACTCGGCCGCCGGTTTCAGCCGCCATCTTGCGCATGTCCGAGTCGCCCGTGTAGCCGCCCAGCATGATCGAGCCGCCGGAATAGAAGCCGCGATCCGCGATCAACAACACATACAGGATCGCGTTCGCTTTTTGCGCCGCCTCGATCGCGTCCTGGACGCGGTACTTCGAGCCCTGGTCCTCGCCGTCGGTCAGCAGAATCATGGCCTTGCGCCCCGTCTCCTGTCGCAGCTTGTCACCGGCGGCCAGGTACACGGCGTCATACAGCAAAGTACCCTTGGGGGCGCCTTGGGTCGGAACAGTACCCTGCCCCACGCCCACGCTGCCGGCCGAGCCATTGCCGCCGGCTGTGTTGATCTCCGCCTTGTTCATGGCGCGGCTCAGTTGCCCGGCGTTGTTCGTGTAGTCCTCAAGCAGGTTCACGTCCACATCGAACGTGATCAGAAACGCCTCGTCCTTCTCTCCCAGGATGCGATGGAGAAACGCCGACCCGGTCTGCTGCTCCAGCGGCAGCACGTTCATCTGCGAGCCCGAGGTATCGAGCAGGATGCCGAGGGTGAGCGGCTGATTGGCACGGGCTTCAAAGTTGCGTATCTTCTGCTGCTTCTTGTCTTCGAACACGGTGCAGTCGTCGCGCGTCAGGTTCGGGATCAACGCGCCGTGTTTGTCGCGCACCGTGAAGTAGAGCGACACCAGGTTCGAGTTGACCCGCAGCGTGGTGACCGGCGCGCCTGTTTGCGTGTTGTCTGCCGGCGGAGGCGCCGAGCTCACCGGCGGAGCGTCGGGCGAAGGCGCTGACTGGGCGAAAAGACTTGGGGCGACTAAGAAAAGGGAGAAAAGCAAAAGACGGCGCATGGTAGGTACTTAGACGCTGAAAACTCTTAAAAAGCTTAAAACCGCCTGCGCGGCTTGCGCCCACTACGTGGGGAGTGGCGTGATGCTGCAGCTGCATCCTTCCGTGGCGGCAAGCACCACGCCCTCGCGCGTAGCGGGTCTTATGCCTTCAGCGTCTTCATATAATCCGCATCGACCTTCAGTGCCTCAAGCCAGGGCAGGTCCGGGTACGCTTCCTGCTCCACAAACATGTGCTGGATCGCGCCGGGCTTCACCGCCGCGAAAATCGCATGGTAGTCCGCGGTCCCACGCCCCAGCTCAGCCGCCGGGGGCGGGTTGGCGATCGAGCTGTGGCCCGCGTCTTTCGCGAAATCTTTCACATGCAGCATCTTGATGCGGTTCGGATAGGTACGGAGGTAGTGCTCGGGGCTGCCGCCGCCAACGGTAACCCAGCCGCAGTCCAGCTCCATGATGACCAGCTTCGGGTCGGTTTCCTGTAGCAGCAGATCGTAGGGGACGACCCCGCCCTGCGGCACAAACTCCATCGTGTGGTTGTGATAGCCGAACTGGAACCCCGCCGCCTGCACCTTTTTGCCCCAGGTGTTGAACTGCTCGGCATTCCACTTCCAGTCGTCGAGCGTGAATGAGCTAACTTGCTGCTTATGCGGCATTCCCGCGGCTTTGCCCGCATCGCGGAAACCGGGGAACGCACAGATGATGTATTTTGCAGTTCCCAACTGCTTGTGAAACTCCAGAATGGCGTCCAGCTTTTCCTGAAGCTGTATGGAGGGGTAATGCGCCGAGACGCAGTGCAACCCCGCGCCGGTCATCGCTGCTTTCACGTCGGCTGGGGAATGGTTGTAGAAGCCGGCCGCCTCCACCTCCCGATAGCCCGCGCCGCTTACCTGCTTCAGCGTGCCTGCGTAGTCTTTCTGCAACTGCTCCCGCACGGAGTAAAGCTGCAATCCGAGCGGCAGCCCCAGAGGGTTGGCGCGCGCCATGGGTGAGGGCAGGACCGCCGTGGCGGCGGCGACGGCAGCCGCGGACTGGACAAAACCGCGGCGAGTGACAGTGGGCATGCGAGAACTCGATTCCACGCGCTATTCCATAGCGCGACTTGAGAGTGGTTGGAAGCAACGATGAGCAACGATGTCATGACCGGCCCATGGGTGTCCACGCCAGGCGCACCCTCTGGTACTCTAACGGCTGCTGCATACGTCAAAAAGTGCGGGCTTTCCGAGGCTCGCCCGGCATGCATCTATATGGGTTACTGGAGTTTGCATGCGTGTTTTGTGCGAACCTGTTCCACTTTGAGGGAGAAGCGCCTGTGAACCACGCCGTGTTGGTGGGAGTTTTGTTTGCTTGCCTGGGAAGCGCCGCGCAGGCGCAGCAAGTGGGCGCGATTCCCGACGCCCCGACGCCTCAGGCCGCAGGCTCGAACGGTCTGGGCGATCTGAAGGATCAGGTCAGGCCAGGCGCCGGAACGGGTACCGCTCCCTCGCCCGATGCCGCAGGAGCCGCGGGCGCGAGCCCAACCGGCAATCAGGCTGCCAGCCAAGGCTCGTCCTCCGCCAACCCGGACCAGAGCGTGGCCCCGCCGGGCGCAACACCCACGCAACAGGAAACGCCCGATCTTCCGGCTCCGGGCCAGGGCCCCACCGCGACCATTGTGATTCCGGTCAATGAAGTGATCGTCCCCGTCACCGTCCGCGATAAGAAGGGCGCCATGGTTCCGTCGCTGGACTGGCGCAAATTCCGCGTGTTTGAAGACGGCGTGCGGCAGCGTATCGTTTTCTTCACTACAGACCCATTCCCGCTTTCAGTCGCGTTCGTCGTCGACCAGAGCCTGCCGTCCGACGTTATGAATCGGGTTAACGAGAGCTTGGCCGCCGTGACCGGAGCGTTTACCCCGGCGGACTCGGTCGCCGTGTTCGGCTACAACAGCTCGCCGCGCATGATCACCAATTTCACCGGCGCGCAGGGCGCTCGTTTGAACGTCGCGCTCTCCGAGGCAAAGGCGCCGGGCCGTGATATGGGCGTGATCGCCCCGGGCGGCCCCATGGACGACGGCATTACCCAGAACGGCCGCCAGCTCGACCCCAACACCAGTCCGCACCACGGTCTCGATCCTGGCAATGCGATGATCCCGAAGGAGTACCACCCGTTGAACGATGCGGTACTGGCTGCCGCGATCGAGCTCGCCAAACAGCCGCGCGGCCGCCGCCGCATCCTCTACATTATTTCCGATGGCAAGGAGCAGGGCTCGAAGGCCTCCTACAAGGAGGTCGTGCGCTACCTGCTATCGAACAACATTTCCGTGTATGGCACGCTGGTCGGCGATTCTGCGATCTGGGGTGTCGGGTACCTCGACAAGTTCCATCTGCCGCTGCTGCCCACGATGCGCGACAACCTGCTCCCCAAGTACTCCCTCGCGACGGGCGGCCAGCTTGACTCGCAAGTCTCCGAGAATGGCATGCAGATGTCTTTCTCGAAGATCACCAACGCGGTGCGCGACCAGTACACGCTCGCCTACATCAGCCACACCAACGTGCTCGCCAGCCGCTTCCACACCATCGAGGTGCGTGTCGAAGGCATCCCGAACCTGGATATCCTGGCACCCGACGGGTATTATCCGTCGGCGCACAGCAACAATAACAGCACAAGGTAAAAGCAAGACCGCCTGCGCGGCTGGCGCCCACTTCGTGGGGTGTGGCTTGATGCTTGCACCGCATAGCATTGTGACTCTCGCGATGCTCGAGATCAGCTCATCAAGCTGGCGATATTCGGGGCAAAGTCAATCCCGACCAACGGGAGGGCCACAGAAGCCGGCATTGCAGGCGTCACGCAAAATGTCACGCAGTGACCGCCAGCCGCCCGCCGTACCATCGCAGGCGCTGTAGGCGGTTTTAGTTTTAGGCCTGTAACAATGTCCCTAGTGCCTCTCTCCGCTACTCCCGTCCTGCTCGGTCTCCTGGCCGCCATCACCTGGGGCGCGGCCGACTTTGCCGGCGGCCTCGCAACGCGCCGTCTTTCCGCAAGTCGCGTCGTTTTCATCGCGCATGGCCTGAGCCTCCTGCTCCTGGGGGCAATTTCCCTCCAGATGCCGGTGCATCTACCACCTGCCGCCCTGTCTGAGGCACTGCTGTCAGGCGTTGCCGGCGCGGCGGGGCTCATGATGTTCTATCAGGCGCTCTCACTCGGCGCCATGGGACTATCCGCCGCGCTTTCAGGGCTGCTTACCGCCGTTCTGCCTGTTGTGCTTGCCCTTAGAACCCAGGGCGCGCCCGCACCCTTGCAAGTCTGCGGTTTCCTGGTCGCGGCCGCCGCCATTACCCTGATCGCTTACGCCCCAGCCGCCCCAGGAGCCTCGCCGGCACGGCGCACCTTGCTGCTGGCCACCCTTGCCGGCGCCTGCTTTGGCTTGCAACTGGTTTGCCTGCATGCCGCGGCGGCCGCCGGGGACGGCTCACGCTTCGCGCCGGTGGTGCGAGCGCTTCTGCTCTCCCGAGTGGGGGGCGCGTCCGCCGCGCTGGTTGTCCTGCTGGCTACCCGTGGCCGCTCTCGCTCGCGCGAGATTGCCTCCTCGCCGAGGTCACTCATTCTGCTCGCTGCCCTCGCGGGCTTGCTTGATGCCGGGGGCAATCTCTTCTATATGGTTTCGTCCCTTAGCGGACGACTCGACGTCGCCGCCGTGCTGTCCTCGCTCTATCCGGGCAGCACTATTGTGCTGGCTGCCATCTTCCTGCGCGAGCGCGCGACGCGCTTGCAGGCGCTCGGGATGGGGCTTGCGCTGGTTGCCGTCGCGCTTATTGCTGCCTGAACTGTAAGAAAAGCCGAACCCGCAAACGCGAGTTCGGCCATTGCCTACGAACAATTTAGTTAGAAGCTGTAGTGCGCCGCGAACTGGATCGTGCGTGGTCCGTTCCTGCTGCCTGTAATCCGTCCGAAGTTCGGATCATTAACGCTGTTGCTAGGATTGCCGTAACTTACAAGGTTCATGACATTGAAGGCATCCACGCGGAAGCCAACTGCCTGGGCTTCGGTGATGTGGAAGTCCTTGAACAGGCTGCTATCGACCTGCTCGAAGCCGGGAGCGCGCTCCGTGCTGACCCTTGTTGTACCGAACGTATTCGCTAACTCCGGCCCGTACGCGCAGACACCGTTATCTGGTCCGCTGCAAGGAGCCGCGGAAGGATCGGTGCCGAACCAGTTGGCAATGCTCCGGTTCACGACACGCAGTTGCCGGTACTGGTTTGCTCGCGCCCCTTGGCTGTAGGCATTCGTATTGCTGCTGTCGCTCGAAATAATTGTGACCGGAAGTCCCGAGTACACAATGGCTGTTGAGGAAAGCGTCCAGCCGCCGGCCACCAAGTCAAGGATACGGTTCGTGTTTGAGCCGAAAAGCTGACCCCGTCCAAACGGGATGGCGTAGGAGCCATTGGCCGACAGGTTGTGCCGCACATCAAGTTCGGATGGCCCGTAGTCACCACGGATGTTGTAGCCGTCCTGAATGCCATTCACTCCCGCTGAGCCGGATGCGCCATAGTTTCCGTTGGTATCCGTCATAGATTTGGCCCAGGTATAGTTCACCGTGGCTTCAAAACCTTTGCTCAGCCGGTGACGTACCGTGACCTGCAAGGCATTGTATTTGGAAATGCCTTCCGTATCGAAGGTTTCCACTTGAGTGCCCTGCCCGACGAGCTTTGCGAGCGGGGCTGCATCCCCGGCGGGCAACGTCGCACCGTCCGGCAAGGCTGCGATGGACTGAGCTTGGGCCGGGGTAAGCTGGTTGCCGTTGCGGTAATCAATCAAATGTTGACCAAGTTCGCCGACATAGCCGAACTGCGCGGAAGTAGAATTGTTAAGTTGAATCTCCGTGTTGAAGTTGAACTCTTGCAGGTAAGCCTGGCGGTAGTTCTGGGAATACGCTGTGAAACTCGAGATATTTTGGGAGCCCGCACCCACCTGAAAGCCATTCTCCTCGGCGAAGAAATTACCTGGGTTGGTAGGAGTCGAAGGCTTTGTCGAGTTGAGCTGGGAGTAGTTGGTAAAGGGAGCATTGTTAGCCAAACCGCTGTTCCCTTCGAGGAAGCTGGTGGTGCCATATCCACCCCGGAATACCACGCGCGGGTTGGCTTGAAACGCGAATCCGATCCTGGGCTGAACCGCATTGTATGTGGGCTCGTAGCAAGCTGGGTTGTCGCACAGGATTGAGCCCGCAGGAGCATTTGCCGGGATACGTTTGGCATACTCGGCTGTGCCTTGTAGCGGGCCGGTCAAGATCACATTGGCAATCTGATTGTTGACCTCGGTGTAGGGCGAGTCGAACTCGTACCGAACGCCAAGATTTAAAGTGAGCCGGTCGGTGATTTTCCAGTCATCTTGGAGGTAACCCGCAACGCGGTATTGGCGCTCGCCGAAGTAGCCGTTTGAAAGGCTTAGACTCTGATTACTTGCACGATTCAGGAGCCAGTCGGCTGGTCCGTATGTGGTTCCCGGGTTGGGTAGGGCACTGTTCTGGCCTGTAAAGCCGTAAGTACCAAGCTGGCCGCCGTTGCCGAATATGGCAAAGTTTTGCTGGTAACGCAGAAGCTGGCCGCCGACACTGAACAAGTGCCTGCCCCGCTGAATGGTGAGGATGTCACTCAGGCTATAGGTGTTATCCCGTAAAAGCTGCGCCGCGCCGGGGTCACCTACGCCGGTAATTTCTCCGACACCCTGGTACGTAAAGCCGGCAAATTGCTGCGGGGCGGGCGTGGGAATGCCGACCACAGCATCGCCATTCAGACCAAATGCGCCCGTAGAATCGCTCGGGATATTGGAATCCCAGCGAATGCGCGTAAAACCAAAGCGCGCCTCGTTGACGATCTCCGGAGAAAGGGTGTGCACCCAGCTGCCGCCCCCCAGTTTATCGGGATAAGAGTTCGCAATGGGAAATGTGATGGGGAGTACCGCGACACTGCCTCCGGTGGCGATGCTTTGCGAGTAGAAGGCGGTGAACTTGTCGGCTGGCCGAGGATCGTACTCGATTTTGACATCGCCCTGGTTGTTGTTGACGAAGGATCGGGTAGGTCCAACGAAATTGTTCTGATCCAAACCATCGGTCGCGGTGTGGTTCGGTAGCGGATAGAACTGTGGGTGGGCGAGCAGGTAGCGGACCACCGGGTTGCTAATGGGAACGCCCTGATCGTTCGCGTACGGACGATAGCCGTTCTGCGGATCAACCAGTTGGATGGGCGCTGGATTTCCACTCGAATCCTTCAAGCCTTCGAGTATGGAAAAATCGCCCCCTCGCTCGGCTGCCGAGAGCACACTTGCTGTGCCATTGCCCCCATCATGACGCCGGGTTCCTTCGTAATCCACAAAGAAGAACAGCTTGTCTTTCAGAATCGGGCCGCCAAGCGTGCCGCCGAAGATGGACTGTGTGAAGGGAGTCTGGCCGGCGCCGGAGTAGTTGTTTCCGAAGCTATTCGCGGTAATATTCTCATTTTCGAGATAGTCGAACGCGCTGCCATGAAGTTTATTGGTGCCGCTTTTGAGCACGGAAACCACGTCGCCGCCGTTGACGTTGCCGTAGGTCGCGGGCGCATTCGCAGAAATGACCCGTATTTCCTGAAGCGCATCGGGCGAGGGCGCATACCCAATCAGATTGTTCTGCGTCTCGTCGATATCGATGCCGTCGAGCGTGTACATGTTGTCCTGCGCGCGATTACCGTTAATCGTGACGACGCCACTGTTGTAGGTATTGCGCTGGATCGCATTGTTGCTTGTCAGTCCGGTCGGATCGGTCGCAACCGCGCCTGGTTGAAATTCGGTCAGCGAGGAGAAGTTGCGCCCGTTCAGCGGGATGGTCGCAATCTCGTTCGCGTCCAGCGAAAGGCCCAGCGTTGCATCTGTCGCGTCGAGAATCGGCGCCAGATTCCCTTGCACCTCGACCGTTGTGCTGGCACCGACCGTGACATGCGCGTCGACCTTTGCCGTCTGGTTGATCTCAAGCGCGAACTGCGGGATTGTCAGCTTCGAAAAGCCCGGCGCCGTGACTTCGACGGTATACGGGCCGATCGGCAGGAAGCGGATGGAGTACACGCCCGCATCGTTGCTGGTGGCCGGCGTGCGCACGCCGGTTGCCGTGTTCACGGCGACCACGATCGCATGCGGGATCACAGCGCCGCTCGGGTCTGTCACTGTACCGGTTACTGATCCTGTGACCGTCTGGCCCAGGGCCGCTGACGCATAAACCAACGCCAGAGTGGTTGTAATCTTTGCTGCCTGAAAAAAAGGGGTATGTCGCATAAAGATAGACCTCTACTCGAACACGTTCTTATTCCGCCTGAAATAAGCCGAAAACAAAACAGCAAGGAAAAATAATGCAGCGGAATGGCGCGTTCAGGTTCCGATGGGGATTCGAGATTGAGCCTATCGAGGACGACAGGGAACGTCAACAGAAATGATCTTTTCCGGCCTATATGATCAATTCCGGAGCGAGAAGCCCTTGTGGGGTGAATTAAATCAATGGCGAAACATCCAGAGCTTGAGATAAGACTCTGAGTGTTTCGCCGTTTGAGATAAAGCTTGCGAGGAGAAGTCTTACTTGATTTCGGGCGCTGTCTCCGGTTTGGCGGCTTCCGACTTCACTACTGGCACTTCTGGCTCGCCCTTAATGCCTTGCTTGAAGCCGCGCAGTCCTTCGCCCAGTCCCTTGCCAAGCTCTGGGAGCTTGCGGGGACCAAATATCAGAAGAGCAATCGCAAGTACAAACAAGAGGTGCGTCGGCGTAAACAGATTATCCAGCATAGGGGCTGCCCGCTGTAGTGGGTGCGGGGCTTTTCTCCATCAGCCGCGATTGTCTCATATCGGCAGCTCGTGATGGGTTACGGTGGTTTGCGGCGATGAAAGCCGGTCGCTACTGAAACGTCTTTACTGAACAGAAACGGTTGGGAGCCGCGCCGAGAGCATCGTGTAAAACGCCGGGATACTTTCTCCGGCGCCAAGCGTCAGGCGACGGTGCACCTTCATCATGGGATACAAGCGGGAACCGGTTGCGGTCTCGAGTGTCGGCACCGAGAAGTCACTGCCGGGGTAGAGCGTCATGGCCCAGGTATCACCATGCAGGGTTCGCAGCAGTTCGCCGAAAAAGCTGCCCCAGAGCAGCGTCAGCCACTCGCTTTCCCCCGCGGCAAGCGGCTCGGGCGCAGGGCATATCCGGTTCAGAATGCGCTCCAGCCGTTCGAGTGAGGAGACGTCATAGTCCAAATGCTCCTTGAAATCCGCCTTCGCGATCGCGATCGCCTCCCGGGCATACTCCTCGATCATGGGCTCCAATCCGTCCCACTTCTTATCCGCGAAGCGTTTTCGCGCCTGTTTGTCCCGTTCGTTCACGCTTTTAGGGTACAGCAGCGGTCACAGTGCCACCCGAGAGATGTAAAGTGAAAGTGGTATCCGGAGGTTCTGTTCTTTGTCCCGTTTTGCATCTTTCACCGATTTTCCGTGCACCGAGCTTTTACGCTTTGTCCGTCGCACCCCTGTCCTGGCCTCACTTTCGGCCTTTGCTGCCCCGCTGATTCTGTGTACCGCCGCCCAGCCCGCCGCGCTTGCGCAGGCTCCGCAGTATCACGCACCGGTCGTGGCGGCCAACAACACGCTTTCCGGGGTGCGCTACAACAATCGCTACGAGGTCTACGGCGGTTTTGCCTACTCGCATTTCGATGCGGGCCCTTCCCTGCTGCAAGGCGCCAATCTCGGCGGTTTTGACATTCAGGGCGCGCGATTTTTTACGCGAAAGTGGGCGGCCACTGCCAACGTTCGCGCCTACTTCGGCACCAGCGGCGCCGCCCCGAACCCGTATGGCATCCGGGGGCCAGGTGTGAGCGAATACATGGCGCTAGTCGGGCCCGACTACCGCGCAGCCTCCAACCAGCACGCGTCTCTGACGCTACACGCTTTATTCGGCGGCACGTATGGCCTGTTCGGGTCGTCGCTCGGGCGAGACCAGCTTGGCAACAAGGTGGAGCCGGGCCAGATTGGCTTTTATAACGACCAAATCGCCTTCGGCAGTGCCATCGGCGGCTCCATTGACCTGAACCGCTCGCCGCGGCTCGCGTTCCGCATCTCACCGGACGCGATTCTCACGGATTACAGCAGCCAGGGCAAGAGCGATTTCAAGGAGCAGTTCGGGATTTCGGTTGGACTGGTCTACCGTCTTGGTCGCCACATTGATGCAGACCGTTCCGGGGCGCCGACACGGCCGGTGCGGTAGAAACGTAAAACCGCCTGCGCGGCTGGCGGTCACTTCGTGACATGCGGCGCCTGGCTGCGGTGCGTACCTAAGTGGCCCTCCCGTTGGTCGGGATCGACATCCTCAGCCCCGACCAACGGGAGGGTCACGGAAATTGGGTTGCAAATACCACGCCACATGTCACGAAGTGACCGCCAGCCGCGCAGGCGGTTTTAGTCGTTATGGGCGTCTACGACGCCCAGCGGCACCATCCGGTACAGGATCAGATCATCCCGATCCTCATCATCGAATGCATGCCAGTGCGCAACAGCGCTGAGCTTATACCCGGCATCATGAATATCCTCAAGCGTGCCCGGATCCAGATCATTCCACTCCGCGTACCATCCGGGCCGATATCGCTCGATGCGCGCGGGTAGCTCATCCGTGCCGAAGTCATCGCAGATCGCAGGCAGGTGCGTCAGCAGCGTAATCTCATCGCCTGAGATGGAGAGCAGCATCCGCTTACCCTCGCCCGGGTGCGCATCGATGTAGGCGGTGATCCCGCGCGCCGCGTTCAGCAGCGTGTACTCAGGGTGGCGTGCGAACCAAACGCTCGAATTCACGTCGCGCACGAAAACCACGGCCAGCACCGCGACCGCGAAACCCGCGAGCACCCGACTATGCCGCGCCAGCGCCTCCGTCGCCAGCACCGCCACAAACACCACCGGGTACGCAAGCACAATGTAGTAGCGGGGCTGCGGGCTGTTATGCCAGCCGGTAAAGCCGATGTAGCCCGCGGTAGCCAGCAGCGAGGCAAGCACCAACGGTGCGCCCCGAAACGAGCGCGAAAGCGAAAGCGCGACCCCCAGCAGCACCAGCGTCGCGCACACCAGCCACGGACCCACCCACAGCAGTCCGTGCGCCGCCCACCAGTAGGCGAGCAGGTGGTCATGCAGCCCCCGAGGCTGCAACCAGCTGTTTGCCGTGAAGAAGTAGTGGTAATCGGCCGCGTAGCGGTGCGCGCCCAGCCCGTAATACACAAGCCACGGGACTACGCCCCCCAGCAACGCCAAACCGTTATCCAGGAAAGCCTGCCGCAGCCGCCAGCCGCCAGCCCAGCACAGGATGGCCCCTGTGGCCGGAAGCAGGAACAGCGCCGTCGTTTTGGTGAGAACCGCCAGGCAGCACAGCACGCCCACGCCGAGCAGCGCGGCTTTTCTTTTCCCGTCACTCCACGGGCGCAGCCGCAAAGCCAGGAGCCAGCCCGCGAGCGTCCAGAAGGTGAGCAGCGGCTCCAGAATGGCAAGCCGGCTAAACGCCCATAGAAACATGCTGCCGGAGAGCAGAAGTATCCCGCCGGACGCAGCCAGCCGCCCGGCACCCGCGGTTCGCAACAGCGCATAACTCAACAGAAGATTTGCGCCAAAAAAGACGAGAGCCAGACCGCGCGCTGCCTCAATCGTCACCCCGGTGACATGGAAGACCAGCCATTCCAGCGCAGGCCACACCGGCAGGGCTACGGCAGTGTTCAGGTCGCCCGGCATATACCACTGCCCGAACAGGATGGCGTGGATGGCAGCCTTGCCGTACCAGCCCTCGTCGGTGTACTTGGAGTAATCCATCCACGGCGAGTTATTAGGGAAGTCGGCCCGGAGATGGACCCAGTGCAGCGCCCACAAGGCCAGGACAGCAGTGAACACCAGCCCCGCCACGATCCGCTCGCGTCTCCTTCTGCCGTGGATGAGACTAGTCGTAGGCAAGCGCTTCGATCGGGTCCTTGCTGGCTGCCTTCCACGCCGGATAAGCGGAACCCAGGGTCGCGCCGACAAAGGCGATCAGCAGCGAGCGCACCCACCACTCAGGCGGCACCGTAAAGGAGAGCGTCGGGAACCGGTAGCTCAAAAAGGCCCTGATCCCCATGGTGATCCCGATGCCGAGCGCGATGCCGACGACCGTGACCAGTGCCGCCTCGCGCAGGACGGAGCTGAGGATATAGCCGCGAGAAGCGCCGAGAGATTTAAGAATGCCGATCTCGCGGGTTCGCTCAAGAACAGCTGTGTACATGGACTGGAAAATGACCAGGAATCCAATAATAGTAGCGATGGAGATGACCGAGTCCAGCGCCGGGGTAAACGCCGGAAGGTGCGAGGGGGTCAGCATCGAAAGAAACTCCTGAAGCGACTGCACCTTGTACTCGCCCAGGCCGGGCGTCGCGTGGATCTCCCCCTCGAGCAGCTTCTGGTTGGCTGGATTGTCGGAACGTAGATAAAAGAGCGATGCGTTCTTCGGGGTGCCTATCAGCGCACCCAGTGTCTGGATGGGCACGAACTTGCGACTGCCCTTGCCGCTTTCCACGATGCCTGAAATACGAAATGGATGAGCTTTGACCTGGATCGTATCGCCGACATGGTAGCCGGGGCCGGTGCGAGCAAAAATATCATCGACCAGCACATCGTACGGTCCCTGAAATGGTCTGCCCGCGATGTAAACGAACGGGCGCAGGGCGTTGTAGCTGGCGTAATCGATGCCCCAGATCGTCTCGACTGTGCCTAAAGTGCTGAGGTCGGTGATGACGGGCGCGGCCACGGCGACGTGCGGCAGCTTGGCCAGAACGCCCGCGATGCTTGCCGGCACGGGCGCGCCGCCGACCGCTGAAATAAAGCTCGAGTTGGCCGGCTGCACGATGGTATCCGCGCCGATGCCGCTGGTTTCTGTGCGCGAGTTGGACAGCATGCCGACCATAATGCCGACGATGGACAGGATCATGACGACCTCCACCGCGACGGCCAGCATCGTGACAAAGGTGCGAACGGGCCGGTGGAGCAGATTGCCGACTACGAGCTTGTTCATAGGAAAGAGTTCTCGCCCTCGCTAAACCAAATCTGGTTCAGCGGGATGGCGTTGACTGAGTCTAGCAAAAGCAGGAGACAACGCACTCTGCCCCGAATATGCGAGCCGCCTTTCTGCATTCAGTATTAAAGTCACCGAATGCTTTGACGCCAGGCGCAAAAGAGCACTAAGGTAAGGGCAAAGCACCCAACCAAGCCAAGGATTCGGCGAGCATGGGACAGTTTGGACAGGATCTGCGCAGGGAACGCGAAGCGCGCGGCGTCGCACTCGAAAGCATCTCGGGCGTGACCAAGATCAGCGGACGCCACCTGCTGGCGCTCGAAGAAGAAAAGTTCACGGCGTTGCCCGGCGGCGTGCTGAACAAGGGCATCGTACGCGGCTATGCGCGCGCCTGCGGCATGGACGAGGATGCGTGGGTCGGCCGCTACCTTTCGGCTTACCACGGCAGCGGGCAGATCAAGGATGACGACCAGAGCTGGATGGAGTTTACCGGGAACGTCGGCAAGTCCCGCAAGGGTGAGGACGGGGAGCCGCAGACGCGGCTGCGCTGGGCGGGGGTCGCCGTGCTGCTGGCGCTGCTGCTTTTATTCGGCTGGTATGTCGCAACGTTCGTGCAGGCCCGCTCGGCCGGGCTTGCGCCCCGCATCGGACCGTCGCATGCGGTGATGACAGCGCGGATGGAGACGCACGGGCATCGAGGGCTTCCCCTTCGCTCGTAAATCTGCAGTGGCACCGTCCCCATCTCATTTCTCACTCGCGATCGATCTCATTCAGCTTCGCAGAATTTCAGCAGGCTCGGCGGAGGCCGCGCGCCGCGCCGACGGTAGCGCCGCCAACAGCACGACGGCTCCCAAAAGCAGCAGCGAGCCGGCAAGAATCGGTAAGTCTGTTCCTTGTGAGCCATACAGAAGAGAGCGGAGCCAGCGACTGGCAACAAAAGCACCTCCGCAGCCCAGCGCACCCCCTGCAAGCAACGGCCGGACTGCATCGAGCAGCACCCGGCGCAGCAGCTGCCCGCGGCTGGAGCCCAGCGCCATGCGCACACCCCACTCCCGCATGCGCAGGTTGACTCCATAGCCAAGCACGCCGTAAACGCCGAGCGCGGCCAGCAACAGGGCCGCCGCACCGAAGCTCGCGATCAGCAATGTCTGAAAGCGCTCGACTGCAAGCGCGCGGTCGGTTTGCACACGCAGCGGCAGCAGTTCCGGAATAGCGACCTGCGGGTCGACGGACCAGATCGCCTGCCGGATCTCCGGCCCGGAGACCCCGTCGCCCTGGACCAGGAACACGGGGCTGAACGGCGGATAATCCCAGAACGGGATGTAAAACATCGCGACATCGCGGCGAGGATCGTTCAGGCGAACGTCGGCTGAAACCCCGACGACCGTGTACACCCGGTCCCATTTTTCGATGGTGTGGCCGACCGGGTTCTCGCCGGGCCAAACCGCGCGAGCGGTCTTTTCGGAAACGATAACAACGCGCGTGTGCTCGCGGTCGGAGCCGTTGAAGTCGCGCCCGGAGACCATTGGGATGCCGAGCGCCGCAAAGTAGCCGGGGGAGATCATACGCAGGTTGGCGAGTTTTGTGTCGATTGCCAGCAGCGGGCGATCAGTGCGTTGCACAAGGTCGACATTGATATCGCCGGTGAGCGGCAGTGTACTGGTGATTGCTGCCGTTCGCACGCCGGGCAGCGCCTGGAGCTTGGCCAGTGTGCGTTCGATCATCGCGTTGCGCGCGCGGCTCGGGGCGTCGTTGCCGTCGGCGGTAAAGCCGCCATCTCCCATATAGCGCGGGTCGCTCAGGGTGGCCTCGGCCATGGTGACCGGGTTCTCGCTCAGTCCGCGCGCGCTGGTCAGCAGGTGGCCGAACGAGCGCGCCACCAGCCCGGTAACGGTGAGCAGCACGAGCGAGCAGGCGATCTCCGCGATCAGCAGCGTAGTCCGGGTACGCGCTGCGCCTCGGCCCTCGCCAGCTGTGCGGGAGCTGCTGTTGCCCATGGCGCGCAGCGGGTCGGCAGCGCCCGCGCGCCATGCGGGCAGCAGGCCGAATGCGAGCGAGGTCGCAAGCGAAAGCACGGCGGCAACGCCCAGCACCGGCAGGCTGAGCCGCACCTGGTCGAGCCTTGGCAGCCCAGCCGGGGCAAGCGCCAGCAATAGGTGTACGCCGCCATACGCAACCGCGACCGACGCGAGGCCGCCTGCGCAGGCCAGCAAGAGGTTTTCGGCTAGCGCCTCGCGCACCAACTGCCCACGCGAAGCGCCAAGAGCCGCACGAAGTGCCTGTTCGCCGGTCTGCCCGACCGAACGTGCCAGCTGTAAATTCGCCAGGTTGACGCAGCCGATCAACAGCACGCCGCCCACTGCGAGCAGCAGCAGGACGAGCGACTTGCTGATGATGCCGGTAATCTCCTGCCCGAATGGTTCCATCACGACACCCAGGTGGATGGGGAGGTGGTCAGCTGCGGCGGTCGCTTTCTCGATTCCGTCCAGCTCGGCTTGCGCCGCCTGCACGGACACACCGGGGCGGAGGCGCGCCAGGGCGAAATAGTTGAAGTCGCTGACGTTGTCGGTCAGATCCTCAGGCCGGGGAACCAGCGGCGTATACACCGCGTATGCCTTAGCATTGCTCGCGGACTCGCCCGGCATGATGGAGACAGCAGGCATGCGGAAACTAGCCGGCAGAACACCCACAACCGTGAGTGGCTCGCCGTTGATCCGCAGCGTTTTGTGAAGCACGTTCCGGTCGCCGGCGAAGAAGCGCTGGTAAGCGGCCCAGCTCAGGACGGCCTCTTTGTCGCGGCCTTTCCGAAACTCATCCGGGCGGAACGTGCGACCGATTGCTGGCGCGCTGCCCAGCACGCGAAAGAAATCCTGCGTGACGTCGAGGCCCGGCACCATCTCCGGATGTCCAATGCTCACACTTACCGACTGTCCACCCGGCCGCACTAGCGCAGCGGCTTCAAGCGAATGGGCATGGGTCTGGAGATTGAGAAAATGCCGGTAGTTGACCGGCGCTAAAGGGATAGTGGCGCTCATTTCGCGCATGGTCTCGTGCCATACCGCGAGCTGCCCCTTCTGCTCAAAGCCGTACGGCGCAAGCAGTACCGTGTAAACCACGCTGAAAATCGCCGTGACCGCGCCGATACACAGAGCGAGCACCGCGACCACAGAGGCCGTGTAGCCGGGCGAGCGGCGCAGACGACGCGCGGCCTGGTGCAGGGGAGTGAAACGCAGGAAATTGGCGGACATGGCGTACCTCGGTTACACGCGATACGAGTATAGGAGCACGTACATTGCCAAACGCACGGGCGCGTATTCGCGGCTTTCCGCCCCTACTATGCGTTGCGAAGTGTCCGGAAATGGAAAACGGTGTCCGATTCCGGACGTACTGCGTCAAGTATTGAATCAGAAAGATTGGCGCTTCCCCGTTTGCTCCATCGCAGTTAGCCTAGGGGCAGCATGACACTTTATCTATCGGAGCCGCAGGGCATCGCCGTTGCTGTCGGCCTGGTCACAGGCTCGCTGCTGCTCCTCATTCCCCTCCTGCGTGCCCGCCGCTCCCGCTACCCGGCCCTGCTGTACACCTGCGCCGGCTACATGGCGCTGCTGCATGCGGTCTGGATCATCGGCCTGCTGACCAGCCAGTTTTTCTCCTCCGGCTTCGCCACGCTTATGCTGCTGACGTTTCCCTGGAGCATGGCCGTCACCCCGAATATGAGCATGGCCGGATTCGATACACTGCATGACCTGCTACTCAACTATGCCCGGTTTGTGCTCGGCTTCGGCGGCCTGCAGTGTCTCCTGCTGACACTTTTTGTCTGGGAGCTCAAGCTCACTCCGCGCCGGCGGAGTGCGAAGCCGGCCCGTTCCCCTCGTTGCTGATACCATCGAACCGCCACTCACTACCTCTTGCCGCCTCGGCTTTGGCCAGGCATCGCGCGCTCAGGTAGCATAAAGCTGGCAGCGTTCTGGGCCGGCTTCCTGCACCGATGCCGCTGGCCCGCCGAGCCCCTCCCTGCGTTCCCTGCATCTTTCTTTACGAGAGTGCGCGGTACCGGAATGGACCGGTCCCGCTCGCCACCTGGAGGAAGCACCCATTGCCACCACGCGATAAATTTCTCTTTACCTCGGAGTCGGTCACCGAGGGTCACCCCGACAAGATCGCTGATCAGATCTCAGACGCAATTCTGGACGCCTGCCTCGAGCAGGACCCTTACTCGCGCGTCGCCTGCGAAACCCTCACCGCCACCGGCCTGGTTGTCATTGCCGGCGAGATCACGACCAAGGCCTACGTCGATTTCCAGACGCTGGTCCGCGGCGTGATCAACGATATTGGCTATAACGATGCAATCTACGGCTTCGACTGCAATACCTGCGCCGTGATCTCTTCCATCAACAAGCAGTCCTGCGACATCGCCATGGGTGTCGACACCGGCGGCGCCGGCGACCAGGGCATGATGTTCGGTTTTGCCACAAACGAAACCGCTGAACTGATGCCGCTTCCCATCTCGCTGGCGCACCGGCTCGCTCGCCGTTTGAGCGAGGTTCGCAAAAGCGGGCAGCTGCCGTATCTGCGACCCGACGGTAAGAGCCAGGTCACGGTCGAGTACGACGCCAACAACAGGCCGGTTCGCGTGGACGCGGTCGTCATCTCAACGCAGCACGCCGATTCGGTTGCGACCGAGAAGCTTCGGGCTGACGTATTGAAGGACGTCATTCAGGTCGTGATGCCGGCGGAGCTGCTCGATGCGGACACGAAATACCACATCAACCCGACCGGCCGCTTCGTAATCGGCGGACCGATGGGGGACACCGGGCTGACCGGCCGCAAGATCATTGTGGACACCTACGGTGGTATGGGCCGTCACGGCGGAGGCGCTTTTTCGGGGAAAGACCCGACAAAAGTCGACCGCTCGGCTGCGTATATGGCGCGCTATATCGCGAAAAACATCGTCGCGGCGGGCTTGGCAGACCGCTGCGAAGTCCAGCTTGCCTATGCGATTGGTGTTGCGGAGCCAGTTTCCGTGCTGATCGACACTTTCGGCACCGGGAGGCTGCCTGCGAGCGAGTTGCAGCAGCTCGTCCGCGAGAACTTCCAGTTGACGCCGAAAGGCATCATGGAGTCGCTCGACCTGCGCAAGCCCATTTACCGTCAAACTGCAGCCTACGGTCACTTTGGCCGCACGGATGGCGACTTCGGCTGGGAACGGACAGATAAGGCGCCACTACTGAAAGAAGCTTCGGCTGCCAGGGAAACCGTGGGCGCGAAGTAAAGCATGAAAAGGGGTCGCTCATGCGGCCCTTTATTCTTGTCAACTCCACGGAAATACAGCATCACGCGCGCACAATTTCATTACGGGAACTAGAGCCAATTGGTCTCACAAGTTAGTCGATAAACTCGGGAGCACGGCAGGCAATGTCGTTTGCGGCAGAGTCCTGAGAGAAATCTATCCATGCGACGTTTAATCTTTACGGCTGCCATGACATGCATCAGCCGCCCTCTGATCCTTCGCAATCAGATCTATCGCAGGCTGCACCAGGTTTCCGATCAGGGCTAGCTTACGCCTCCAGCTGACCTACATCATCAGAAGTGCATTCACGAGGGATGAGCACGAAGTGGGTGGCATGGGATGGAAGAGAGCAAGCGTGATCGGTTATTCGTACAAGGGACTGTCAGAATCGACAAACGTTGAAACTTAGGCTCAATCCAGAAAGAGCCAGAAATCAGTTCTCCGCTTTTGTCTGCCGAACCATCTCAACGAGCACCTGCCGCGTCTCCGCCGGGGTTGAAACCTCGCGAAGAAAGTTGATGCGGGCGCCTTTCATTCCGTCGATCGTCTTCAGCCGCATAGCAAACCCGAGGCGATCGACGGAGGTCATCGTTGCCTCTGTCGCTTCCAGTTGCGCATGCACCCGTGCCAGCAGGAGCATCGAGTCGACATGGTCGGCGTTCATGTGAGCTAGAATCCCTGGTGCAGCTTCGGCGAGCGGATCGGGCGCGGCCTGGGCGTAATCCTTGGCGGCCACCCATCCCATGACGCCGAAGCCGCCTACGTAATAGATATCAACCGGCTCGAGCCGAAAAAAGCTGAAATCGGCGAAGTCCACCCAGTAACGGCTGTTCTCGTGCCGAGCGAGGTACCGCTCTCGGGCCAGGGCCATCTCGTCCCGAGGCACTGGTTGGCCGTGGCCCACGAGCGTGGCCCTTGCCGCGCCGAGTACATCCCCATCGGCGAGAGCTTGCGCGACAAACAGGCTTGATTGCGCATTGGACTTGAGATTTTGGGTATGCATCGCCATGTTGCTGATGAGGAACAGGGGCCGACCGACATGATCGAGTGCATAAGGCATCAGGGAGCCAAAAGGAAACCCCACATGCTTGCCCGAGAGCGTCGATAGAGTACCGACCGAGCTCAGGGAAATCAACGTGCGCACCCGCTCCGCGTAGCTCGGTTCGGGCATGGGCCTAGGCGCGGGTCCGGTGTATGCGTGCTGGCGGGTAGCGGAGACTTCGTTTGACGGCATAGATTGTCGGTTCCCGACTCCATGATAACGAGAGTAGCAAGTTTGCGCGCTGATTCATGAACGTGAGCCTGTGGTGTTGAGAATTGAATGTTGAGGCCGTTTATCTCTGCCACGATCGCTGCGCTGCTGAAGATTAGAGTTGGTTCGTTATCACACACGTGAGGCAGAATTAGGTAATAACTACATTATTCTTGTTGAGATTACTCGCTTATGTCATAGTTCAGCGCAGTGTGCAGCATGTAAAAGATGGTCATTCAGGGGTGAGAAGGCATGAGATCCAGGTTCCTCAAGTTTCCGATGCACAGATTACAACACTCGTTACTGAATTGAACTCGACAGGATTCGGATCCATTCCTCACTACATCCACCCCGAAGATCTCGGGCGCATGCAGCGCTTCGTTCGCGCAGCGATGCAGAAGTCGAGAAACGAGTACATAGGATTTGGGGGGCCGGACGCAGTTGCGGGCTCGGGACTGGACGAGCTCTACCATTGGAGTGCCCGGCTTGAAATGTGCCAGTGGAGAAGAGAGACACTGGACAAGGAGAGCATATGGGACGAGGCAAGAAGTACCAACCTGAGCAGGTGGTAAATCTGTTGCGGCAGATCGAGGTAGCG
>JAABUX010000643.1_pt1 | contig 57600 bp, 56 predicted proteins | sample 5561851 | NCBI WGS metagenome assembly JAABUX01 (sample SAMN10711883, study PRJNA513361) | rock metagenome | isolation source: Antarctica rocks | place: Antarctica: Victoria Land, Richard Nunatak red sandstone | collected 2016-01-03
GGCGTTGCAAAGAGGCGAGATGGATCGCTAGTCTCTCGTGCGTATCAGCGTCTGAGAGCCGACACGACGGTCGCGCCCACCAGGCCCATGTCGGAGAGCCAAACTGGCAGTCGGATGATCGATAGCGACGGCCACAACAAGGGCACGCCGGAGGGGCACTGGCCAGCTAGCGCGCAGGGCTCAATACGGCGCGTGGCGCTTCAGGACAACCGCCGCTACCCTGCCCATCCCCGCGTCGGCGTCGGCGTCGTCGTCCTGCGTCCCGATCCGCGTGCCGTCCTGCTGATCCGGCGCGGCAAGCCACCGAACCAGGGCCGCTGGGCGATCCCCGGCGGCGGCCAGGAGCTCGGCGAGACGGTCGAGGCCACCGCGCGCCGCGAGCTGTCCGAGGAAACCGGCCTTGCCGTCGGCGCACTCCACCTCGCGGCCATCGTCGACAGCATTCACCCGGACGCCACCGGCTGCATCGTCTACCACTACACGATCATCGACTTCGCGGCCGTGTGGTCGGGCGATGTCGCGGCCGCGGGAGGGGATGCGACGGAACTCGCTTGGGCCGGCCTTGATGACCTCAGTCGTTATGACCTGTGGTCCGAGGCGCACCGCGTTATCGCGATCGCACGCGGTATCCTGGTGGTTTAGGCGGAAATAGTGTTCCCGCGTCGTTCAAGCCGATCAAGCCGTTCGTCCATTCGGTCCAGCCGCCGTGAGATACCAGCCACCTGAATGTCCAGTGCGGTCGTCCTGCGCTTCAGGTCGGTGACATCGTCCTGTAGGCGATCAACCTTAATATCGATCCGCCGCAGGTAGACCAGCACTAGGCTATCCGGCTCCCCGCTCATCTAGCTCCGCCGCCGATGCTGTTGCGGCACGCCCTTGCGCGAGCCCAGCGTCACGACCACTCCCAGGAACACCATGCCGAACATCACCGGAAGCAGCCACACCGGCCGTTCCAGCACCGGCACCACGACCCAGTGCCACAACCAGTTCGAGTGGCCCTGGATGATGCCCTGCATGCCGACCAGCAGCGCGTGGTCGTGCTCGGCGATCCAGGTCGCCAGCGACTCCGTAGGCGACAGCACGGTGGCGGCGGTGAACGCCGCCACCAGGCAGACCGCCGCCAGCACCGACAGGATGCGCGATAGGATCAAACGAACAACCGCTCCTGCTTCTTGTCGTCATACATCGATGCCACAAACGGCCCATAGCCGTTCCAGATCTGTGTTGGCACCGTCTCGCCCGAGCCGATCAGCCGCTCGTGCGCCTGACTCCAGCGCGGATGCGGCACGGCCGGGTTCACGTTGGCCCAAAATCCGTATTCGCTCGCCTGCAAGCCTTCCCAGAACGTCTTCGGCCGGTCGTTGGTGAACGTCACGGCAACAATCGACTTGACCGACTTGAACCCGTACTTCCACGGCACCGTGAGCCGGATCGGCGCGCCGTTCTGCGGCGGCAGCGTCTTGCCGTACATGCCAACCGACAGGAACGACAGCTCGTTCATCGCCTCCTGCATGGCCAGTCCCTCGGTGTAGGGCCACGGATACCAGGATTGCTGCAGCCCCGGCATCACCTTGTCGTCGGCTAACGTAGTGAACCGTAGATACTTCACATCCGCCGCCGGATCGGCGAGCTTGACCACGGCGGCGAGCGGGAAACCGGTCCAGGGTACCGTCATGCCCCACGCCTCGACGCAGCGGTGGCGATAGATCCGCTCCTCCAGGCTCACCTGCTTGAGCAAGTCCTCGAGCCCGATCGTGCGCGGCTTGGAGACCATGCCGTCGAGCTTGATCGACCACGGCGCCACCGGCAGCGCCTGCGCCTCGTCGGACACCTGCTTGGACATACCGAATTCGTAGTAGTTGTTGTAGTGCGTCGCGTCGGTCTCGGGGGTGGTCGCGCGACCCGCCTCGTATTTCTTGTCGGTCGGCGCCACCAGCGGCTTCAGCTCGACCGGCTTCGCGTCCGGCGTCGACGACCCGAACAGGCTGAATGCGTTTGCCGGGCGCGTCGGCACGCCGGCCGCGAGTGCGCCCGCGGCACCGCCCAGCACCAGCCGCCGGGCCACCATCGCGGCCTCCGGCGTCACTTGGCTCTCGGCGATCTCCCAACCACGCTTGCGGTGCACCACCATCGACGCTCTCTCCTATCCCGGATTGTGCCATCCCTACGTTGGCACGACCAGCACGGATACAAACGCGCCGCTCAAGATCTCGCCACGCTTTGCGCTTATGCCTCCAACAGCGCCGATCGCAGCGCTGTCCAGCTCGCGGAGTCGGGCGCGCACAGCAGGCCGCCGGTGGTCTCGGTCGGCGTGTACGGCGTGCCGTCGAGCCGCGCCGAGTGGCCGCCGGCCTCTTGGTGCAACAGCCAGCCCGGCGCGTGGTCCCACGGCATCATGTGGCCGAACAGCATGTAGTGGCAGTGCCCGGCCGCCAGCATCCGGTATTGGTGCGCCGCGCAGCGCAGGTCGAAGCTGGCCGCCACGCGGCTTAAGTTCCATCGCGCGACAGCGGGAAAGCCGTCCGGGAGATAGCGCCACGAGCAGCCGCCGGACATCGCGGCCGGTGCCGCCGGAGCCGCCACGCGCAACGGCTGGCCTGGGCCGCCCGGCGTCTCGATCCACGCGCCGCCGCCGCGCAGCGCCCACGCCACGTCGTCGCCGACCGGGTCGAGGATGACGCTCGCCACTACCTCGCCGCGCACGATGGCCGCCGCCATGCAGCCGAACAGCGGCAGCCCGGCGGCGTAGTTGGCGGTGCCGTCGATCGGGTCCACCACGAACGACAGCTCGGCGTCGGCGATCCGGCCCAGCAGGCTGCGGTCGACGGCGGTCGCCTCCTCGCCCACCACGACGCAGCCGGGAAACATCCGGCGCAGGCCGGCGGTGATCATCCGCTCCGCCGCCTCGTCGGCCACCGTCACGAGGTCGAGCGGCCCCGACTTCACTTGGATCTCACCGGCACCGAGGTTGCGGAAGCGCGGCATGATCTCGGTCCGCGCCGCCGCCCGCAGCAACAGCGCGACTTCGCTCAGTTGGCGGCGGTCGATCAAGCGCCTGCCTCGAAGCGCGCGCCTGCTTCGAACCTGGCCCGGTCGGCCGGCTGCAGCCGCACGGTTAGCCGGATCGCGTCGTCGCCGTCGATCCGGTCGGTCACCTCGCCATGCTCGTACAGCCAGGCCAGCCGCCCGCCGTCCGACGGCGACAACGCGACGTCCATCGTCTCCAGCCGCGCGGCCACGCGCCTGTCGATCGCGGCGATCAGCGTGTCCAGCCCCTCGCCGGTCAGCGCCGAGACCGCGACCGCGTCCTCGCGGTCCGGCACCTCGGCCGTGCCGCCGATCAGGTCCGCCTTGTTCATCACCTCCAGCGTGCGCGACGGCCACGCGGCGTCGATAGCCCCATCCTTGACCATGCCGTCCAGCACCTGCAGCCCGTCGGCGCGCTGGGCGGCGCTGTCCGGGTGCGCCGCGTCGCGGACGTGCAGGATCACGTCGGCCTCGGCGACCTCCTCGAGCGTCGCGCGGAACGCCGCGATCAGCTCGGTCGGCAGCTCGGAGATGAACCCCACCGTGTCGGACAGGATCACTTTTCGGCCCGACGGCAGCGTCACCGCCCGCATGGTCGGGTCGAGGGTCGCGAACAGCTGGTCCTGCGCCACCACATCGGCCCCGGTCAGCGCGTTGAACAGCGTCGACTTGCCGGCGTTGGTGTAGCCGACCAGCGCCACGACCGGGAACGGCGTCCGCTTGCGGGCTCCCCGGTGCAGGCCACGCGTCCGCCGCACCTGCTCCAGCTCGCGTTTCAGCCGCACCATGCGCTCGTCAATCAATCGCCGGTCGGCCTCGATCTGGGTCTCGCCGGGGCCGCCGAGGAAGCCGAAGCCGCCGCGCTGGCGTTCCAAGTGGGTCCAGGATCGCACCAGCCGGCTGCGCTGGTAGTCGAGGTGCGCCAGCTCGACCTGCAGCGAACCCTCGCGCGTCACCGCGCGCTCGCCGAAGATGTCGAGGATCAGGCCGGTGCGGTCGATCACCTTGCAGTCCCAGGCGCGCTCCAGGTTACGCTGCTGCACCGGCGTCAGCTTGGCGTCGATCACCGCGACCGTGACGTGAGCCTCCTTCAGCGCGACACCCTGCGCCTCGACCTGCCCCTCGCCCATCAGCATCGACGGGCGGCGGTGGCGCAGCGGCAGGATCGCGGTGTGGACCAGGGCCAAGCCGATCGAGGCGGCGAGCCCCACCGCCTCGGCCAGCCGCGCCTCGGCCGCGCGGGTCGCGTCGACCCGGTTCTCGGAACTGCGGCGCGGCCGCTCCCACGGCAAGATGACGGCGGCCCGCGTCGGCCCGGAGTCGGTCGGCAGGGCGCCACCGTCAGCGGCACCCTGATGCCGTTCCTGCGGCGAAAGCGGGTCAGTCTTGTCCAACCGTGGCGTCCTCCCTGGGGCGGATCGTGAGCCGGGTCGGCGACGGCGGCGCGCTCACCACTGTCGGGCCGGCCGGGACCGGATCGGCAGTCTCGCCCTCGCCGCGCGGCCCGTCGAACAGCGAAATCGGCGCTCCCGGCATGACCGTACTGATGGCGTGCTTGTAGACGAGCTGGGTATGCCCGTCGCGCCGCAGCAGCACCGAGAAATTGTCGAACCAGGTGATGATGCCCTGCAGTTTGACGCCGTTGACCAGGAACACGGTGACGGCGGTCTTGTTCTTGCGAACGTGGTTCAGGAACACGTCCTGCACGTTCTGCGTCCTTTCTGTGGCCACGAAATCGGTCCTTCTTGCTTTAGTCTAAGGCGCGTCAGGCCGGGTTCCGGGACATCCCGAAGCACACACACAACACCGGCCTGCCCACGCCATATAGTGCGTCCGCCGTTTGCGCCCAACCGGGTCGCGCTGCGGTCGCCGCCCCGCTAGCATGACGCTATGTCGTGGTGGCCCATTGCGTTCGTGCTGGTTGCCGCAAGCCTGCTACCGGTGCAGGCGGCGATGAACGGCGCACTCAGCCGGGCGCTGGGACAGCCGGCGCTGGCGGTCGCGGTCTCGCTGCTGGGCAGCCTTACCTGCATCGCGGCGATCGGTGCCGTGGCCGGGCGCTTCGCTCAGTTCGACTGGGCGCGGGCCGGCGCCGTGCCGTGGTGGGCGTGGCCGGCGGGCGTTTGTGGTGCGGTGTTCCTGCTCAGCCAGCCGGTCGTCCTGCCCCGCGTCGGGGCGGCGACTTTCACCGGGCTCGCGGTGACGGCGCAGGTGCTGATGGCGGTGGCACTCGACCAGTTCGGGGCACTGGGGCTGGAACGCCACCCGGCGTCGCCGATGCGCCTTGGCGGGGCCGTGTTGATGATCGCCGGAGTGGCACTGATCTCGCGCGGCTGAGAAGGCTCGAGGAGCCGAAAACTCAGAAGCCTCGACAGCGCCGACCCCCGAGCGGCTTTATCGGTTGACCTCGAACGCATGCCTTTCCTCACCAGCAAGCCTGCGATCGACTGCCATAACGTTGTCGCGGGCGAGCTACGCCGGCATGAGGAGCTGGTCGCTGATATCACGCTCCTAATGCATCACATACTACGATCCTCGGTCGTAACGTGCCATGCAAAGCAGCTTGCGAGCCTTGCCGGAATGCCCGGTGCATTCTGCACCACCCAAGTCCGGATGACCTCTCCTTCGTCGAATCTGGCAGCTCCGCTCCACAAAGTGACGAAGACGGACGTGAGAAAAACGTCACCTTGTCGGAGGCCGTGCGACACGCTGCGGCGTGGATGGCAGGCTCGGGACTCGACTGGACGCTGCAGGACTTTTCAGCGACCGCCTGCGACCCGGGAAATATGATTACCGCGCCAAACTAGCGCGGCGTAAACAATTCCACGCAGCCGCAGCCGCCGTCCTTGCCGCTCACCGGGACCAACACCGTGCCCGGCCCCTCGGCGACCGCGACCGAATGGGCGCCCGGCCCGCTGGCGACGTTGCCGAGCCAGCGGTTCGTGGCCGCGTCGACCACGCCGACCACCGGGCCGCCCGGCATCCGGCCCGCCGCTTCGTAGTAGCGCGCCGGTTGCTCGCCGAACGCCACCATGTCGGCACCTCCCACCCCGTCGACGGTGGCCACCACGTCGCCGCCGGCCACGTCGAACACCACGCTATGCGGCTTCGGGCCGTCCTTGACCACGCGGCAGCCCATGACCATCCGGCTGCCCGGCCCGCGCGCCAGGCCGGTGCCGCCGCAATCCCGGGTTTCGATGATCGTCACCAACGTCGCGTCGCGCGGGTCGACCACCGCGATGCCGCCCTGCCCCGGCTGGTGGTCCAGCTCCGGCACGGCGATGTAGACGAGCCCGTCGACCGGCGACCACACCGGTTGTTCCAGTCCGTCGGTGGCCCGGTCGACTTCGACCTTGCCGACCATGCGGCGGCCCGGATCGGTCGAGACCAGCGTTGCATACGGCGGCGTCTCGTCGGGGTTGATGCCGACGAATACGCGGCCGGTCGCGTCCCACGCCACCTCGTCAAGCCGCGTCGTGCCGCCGGTGGCGATCGTATCCACGACTTTGCCGCTGGTCAGGTCGATCACCTTGATCGTGCTGTCGCCGTCGCCGACCCATGCCTCGCCGCCGGCGATCACCACGCCGTTCGGCCCCGATATTCGGTACGCTCCCCGGTCGCCGACGAAGCCGCCGACCTGGCCGACCATGCGCCCGGCCGCGAGGTCGAAGATGTCGAGCGACTTGTTCGACCGGTCGGCCAGAAAATATCGCTCGCTCGCCTGGTCGACGACGCCGATGTCGAAGCTGTCGAGCTGGTTCGGCGTGACCGCGAGTTGTCCGGTTTTCTCCAGCGGCGCCGCGATGGCCGGCAGCGCCACACAGCACAGCAGGGCCGCGAGGCGCCTCAAATCCGGTCCTCCGACGTGATGCCGAGCTGCTTCAGCTTGCGGTGCAGCGCGCTGCGCTCCATGCCGACGAACAGTGCCGTGCGAGAGATGTTGCCGGAGAACCGCAACAACTGCGATTGCAGGTATTGCGTCTCGAACAGGTCGCGCGCCTCGCGCAACGGCAACGCCATCAGGTCGGTGCCACCCATCGCGTTCAGCGACGGCGCGGACGAGCCGACCTCCGGCGGCAGCATGTCGGCGCGGATCAGGTCCGACGGACCGCCCGGCGCCATGATCACCAGCCAGTCCATCAGGTTGCGCAACTGGCGCACGTTGCCGGCCCAGTCGAACGCCTGCAGCGCCGTCAGCGCGTCGGTCGAGAGCTCCCGCTTCGGCAACCCGGACAATTCCGCCGAACGCAGCAGGAAGTGCTTGGCCAGCGCCGGGATATCCTCCCGCCGTTCCCGCAGGCTCGGCACTTTCAACGGCACCACGGCGAGCCGGTAATACAAATCCTCGCGGAACCGGCCGGCGGCGATCTCCGCCTGCAAGTCCTTATTGGTGGTCGACAGCACCCGGACATCCACCTTGACCCGCGACGAGCCGCCGATGCGCTCGAACGTCTGGTCCTGCAGCGCACGGACGATCTTGCCCTGCGTCTCGACCGGCATGTCCGACACCTCGTCGAGCAGCAGCGTGCCGCCGTGCGCCCGCTCCAGCACGCCGGCGCGGCGCGGCAGCAGCGCCGGGTCGTTGCCGGATTCCAGGCCGAACAGCTCCTCCTCGAACCGCGCCGGGTTCAACGTGGCGCAGTTCAGCGCCACGAACGGCCCGTTGGCGCGGCGCGAGCGGGTGTGGATCATGCGCGCCACCACCTCCTTGCCCGAGCCCGGCGGACCGGAGATCTGCACCCGCGACCCGGTGGGTGCCACTTTCTCGACCTGTGCCCGCAGCGCGTTGATGATGCCGCTCTCGCCCAGCAACTCGACGTCCGGGCCGGCGCGCAGCCGCAGCTCGGCGTTCTCGCGCGACAGCTGCGCCGCCTCCAGCGCCCGGCGGACGATCAGCAGCAGGCGGTCGGACTGGAACGGTTTTTCGATGAAATCGTACGCGCCGTGCTGGATCGCGGTCACCGCCAGCTCGATCGTGCCGTGGCCGGAGATCATCACCACCGGGACGTGCGGCTCCTCGACATGGAACGATTGCAGGATGCCGATGCCGTCGAGCTTGCTGTTTTGCAGCCACACGTCGAGCACCACCAACGACGGGCGGCGGGCGCGGAACGCCGCGATGGCGCTGTCGGCGTCGGCGGCCATGCGGGTGTCGTAGCCTTCATCGCGCAGCACGCCATCGACCAGCAGGCGAATGTCGGGTTCGTCGTCGACGATCAGGATGTCTTGCAAAGGCGTAACTCCTCAAGCGGCAGGCACATCCGCCGTCGGCCGGAGCGGCAGCAGCAGCGTCGCAACCGTTCCACCTCCGGTCCAGTCCGGGCGTGGTACCCGTGCGGTCAGTGTGATCTTTCCGCCATGGTCCTCCATGATCTTCTTGACGATGGCAAGCCCAAGGCCGGTTCCCTTGGGCTTGTGGGTCACGTACGGCTCGGTCAGCAGCGCCCGGTCGCCCTCCGGCAAGCCGACGCCGTCATCGGCGACCGACAACGCGACAGTGATGCCAACCGTCTCGACGACCAGCTCGATCCGGCCGCCGGCGGCACCGTCCGGCCGCATCGCCAACGCCTCGCCGGCGTTGGTGAGCAGGTTGGTCAACGCCTGTCCCAGCAGCCGGCGGTCGCACGCCGTCACCGGGCCACGCTCCGGCACTCGCTCCGACACCCAGGCGATCTCGGGCCGCGCCGTCCGTTGCAGCACCATCGCCTCGCGGGCGATGCGGCCGACGTCCTCGGGCTTGAACACCGGTTGCGGCATCCGGGCGAAGGCGGAGAACTCGTCGACCATGCGGCCGATGTCGCCGACCGAGCGCACGATGATGTCGGCGCACTGGATGAACGTCTCCGGGTCTGAGGTGATTTCGCGAGTGAACCGCCGTTTCAGCCGCTCGGCGGAGAGCTGGATCGGGGTGAGCGGATTTTTTATCTCGTGCGCGATCCGGCGCGCCACGTCCGCCCAGGCCGCCTTCCGCTGTGCCGCCTGGAGCTCGGTCACGTCGTCGAAGCTGACCACGAGGCCAGAGGCGCGGTGGTTGGCACCCGTCCGGTCGCTACCGATTCGCGCCAGCAGCGTTCGCCGGCCGGTCGATGGCCCGATCTGCAGTTCCGCGACGTGGGCGCCTTCGGGGTCGGCATGCGCGGCGGCAATCAAGGCCGCGAACGGCGGCACCAGTTCGGCCAGCGGCTGCCCGATCGCCGCCAGCAGGTCGATCTCCAGCAGCGCGCTGGCGGCCCGGTTCGGCAGCTCGATCCGGCCCTGGTCGTCGAGCCCCACGACACCAGCCGAGACGCCCGACAGCACCGCCTCGGTGAACCGGCGGCGGTTGTCGATCTGGCCGTACGCGTCCATCAGCTCGCGCCGCTGCGACCCCAGCTGGCCGGTCATGCGGTTGAACGCCCGGCTCAATCCGGCCACCTCGTCGCCGGTCGCGTCCTCCGGCACCCGCACCGCAAGGTCGCCGGAGCGCACCCGCTCGGCGGCCATGATGAGACCGCCGATCGGCCGCGCGATCTGGTTGGCCAGCACCAGCCCGATGAGTACGGCCGCCGCCAACACCAGCAGGGTGACCAGCGCGAAGATCAGCGCCAGGGTGATCTGCAGCTGGAGCCGGTTCCGGTCGAGCCGGTTGTATTCGGCGACCGCGCCCTCGGTGCGGGTCATGTGTTCGAGGATCTGCAGGTCGACCGGCCGCCCCACCAGCAACATCAGCGCCGGGCGCGAGTTCAGCGCCACCAGCGCCTGCACGTTCTGCGAACGCGAATCGCCCAGCACGGCAACGTCGCCGCCAAGCGCCTGGTCGATCGCCGAACGCGGCGGCAGCGAGGTGCCGAGCCCCGACATCAGCCCGGCCGAAGCCACCACCACCTCGGTCTCGGGCTCGAACAGCACCGCCTCGGTCAGGCCGCGCAATGCCGTCTGCTCGTTCAGGATGTTGCCGAACTGGTTCGGGTCGGACGCCAGCAACCGCCCGGCGCGGCTGAGGTCGTTGGCCATCGCGAGCGCGTCGGAGCGGATGTTCTGGCGATGCTCCTCGAGGTAGCCGCGGCTGGCTTGCAGGCTCTCCTGGATCGCGGTCCGCACCCGATCGTCGAACCAGGACTGGATGCCGAGGCTGAACAGCGCGGTCGCGAACACCGCGACCACGATCACCGGCGTCACCGCGACCACCGAAAACAACAGCACAAGGCGGACGTGCAGGCGCGACCCGGCCGAGCCGCGCCGCCGCTCCGCCCACACCCGGGTCAGCCGCCCAGCCAACACGGCGGCCAGCAGCAGCAGCACGACGGCGTTGGACAGCACCATCGCAAACACCGCGTGCGGCCGCACCGCGACGCGGACGCCGCCCGCGAGCACGGCGAACGTCGCGACCGCCAACGCGACCGCGCCGAACGCCAGCACCAACGTCACCGCCTTGCCGAGCAGGATGTCGGCGACCCGGCGCCAGCGGAAGCCGCGCGGCGGCGCTACGGCGATGTAGTGCGGCAGGACGTCCATGGCGGAACTGTAGCCCGGTTCAGCCGATCCCGCGCGTGACCGGGATGGCCAGGTCGCGCACCTTCTTGCGCAACGTGTTGCGGTTTAAGCCGAGCATCGCCGCCGCCTTGATCTGGTTGCCGCGCGTGGCCGCCAGCAGCAGCCGAATCAGCGGCCGCTCCACCTCGGCCAGCACCTGCCCGTGGATGTCGATCGGATCGACCCCGTCCCCGATCGCCGCCAGCAACGTCTTGACGTGGCGTTCGACCGCGCTCTCGAGGCTGCCGTTGCCGTTACTGTGGCTGCCCGCCGCCTCGCGCACCGGCGTCTCGGTCTCGTGCCCGGCTGGCCCTGGCACCTCGACCAGCTCGGCCCGCACCACGTCGCCGCCGATTACCTCGTCGGGCGTCAGCGCCGCCAGCCGCCGCATCATGTTTTCGAGTTCCCGCACGTTGCCCGGCCAGCGGTGCTGCCGCAGCGCGTCGTGGGCGCCCTGGTCGAGCGATTTCGCCGGCAAGCCCTCCGCCAAGGCGCGGGCGAGGAAGTGGCGCGCGAGGTCGGCGATGTCCTCGGTACGCTCACGCAACGGCGGCAGCCGGATCGGCACCACGTTGAGGCGGTAGTAGAGGTCCTCGCGAAACAGCCCCTGCCGGATCGCCGCGCGCAGGTCGCGATGGGTGGCCGCGACGATCCGCACATTGGCGCGGATCGGCGTGCGCCCGCCGACCGAGGTGAACTCCCCTTCTTGCAGCACCCGCAGCAGCCGGGTCTGCGCCTCGGCCGGCATGTCGCCGATCTCGTCGAGGAACAGGGTGCCGCCGGACGCCTGCTCGAACCGGCCCTGGATGCGCGAGTTGGCGCCGGTAAACGCACCCCGCTCGTGGCCGAACAGCTCGCTCTCGATCAGCTCGCGCGGGATCGCCGCCATGTTGATCGCCACGAACGCGCCGTTGCGGCGGCGGCTGTAGTCGTGCAGCGCGCGCGCCACCAGCTCCTTGCCGGTGCCGCTCTCGCCGTTGACCATCACGGTGAGGTCGGTCGTCGTGAGCCTTGCGATCGTTCTATAAATCTCCTGCATCGCCGGCGACCGCCCGATCAGCGGCAGCTTCTCGTCCGGATCGCCCGACGCCGCCGGGGCCGCCACCGCGACGCCCGGAGCCGCCAGGGCGCGCGCGACGATCGCCAGCAGGTCGGCGAGGTCGAACGGTTTGGGCAGGTAGTCGAACGCGCCACGCTGGGTCGCCTTGACCGCCGTGGTCAGCGTCGACTGCGCCGACATCACCACCACGCGAAGGTCGGGGCGCAACCGCTTGATCCGTGGCACGAGGTCGAGCCCGTTCTCGTCCGGCATCACCACGTCGGTGATGACGAGGTCGCCCTCGCCGTCCTCGACCCAACGCCACAGCGTCGCGGCGTTGGACGTGCACCGCACCTGGTAGCCGGACCGGCTCAGCGCTTGCGACAGCACCGTGCGGATCGAGCGGTCGTCGTCGGCGACCAGCACCGTCGGCATCGTCGTCATGCGGGCATCGTTCAATTGGTCTCCGGGTCGTCGGCGAGCATCGGCAGGTGCAGGCGGAACTCGGTGCGGCCGGGGCGGCTGTCGACCTCGACCATGCCGCCGTGGTCGCTGACGATCTTGGCCACCAGTGCAAGCCCAAGGCCAGTCCCCGCGACTTTCGTCGTGACGAACGGGTCGAACAGGTTGGCGCGTACGTCGTCCGAAATACCCGGCCCGTTGTCGCGCACACTGACCACCAGCGGCAGGTGCCGCCGCGAGCCGCCGTCGGACGCGGTCAACGGGGCGGCAAGGAAGATGCCGTGCTGGAACGCGGTCGACAGCACGATCTCGGGCGCCGGGTGTTCGGCGTCGGTCAGCGCCTCGGCGGCGTTCTTGACCAGGTTCAGCAACACCTGGACCAGCTGGTCGCGGCTGCCGAACACCGACGGCAGCGACGGGTCGTAGGCCTCGACAAAACGGATATGGGCGGCGAAGCCGGACGCCGAGAGGCGGCGCACGTGCTCCAGCAGGCGGTGGATGTTGACCGGGCCGCGCTCCATCGCCCGCTCGCCGAACGCCTCCATGCGATCGACCAGGTCGCGGATGCGGTCGGCCTCTTCCTGGATCAGCGTCGTCAGTTCGCGGTCGGGGGCGCTGACGCTGGCCTCGAGCAGTTGCGCGGCCCCGCGAATGCCGGACAGCGGGTTCTTGACCTCGTGGGCCAGCATCGCCGCCATGCCGGTGACGCTGCGGGCCGCGCTGCGGACGGTCATCTGGCGATCGAGCGCCCGCGCAGCCGAGGCGTCCTGCAGCGTCAGCAGCACGAAGCCAGGCGCGTCCAGCATCGCCGTCCCCTGCACCGACACCGGCACGGGCTTCAGCCGCGGGCCCTCCAGCAGCATGTCGTGGTCGCTGACGGTCGCCCCGGTCGCGCGCACCTGCTCGGCCAGCAGGAACACCGGGCTGTCGGCGGCGATGAAGTCCCGCAGCGCCACGCCATCGAGGTGCCCCGCCGATGCGCCGAGAAACTGTTCGGCCGCCTGGTTCACGAACCGCAGCCGGGCGTCGGCATCGAGCAGCAGCACCGGCATCGGCAAGGCCGACAGCAACGCCGCCGCGTCGGGGGCCAGCGCCAGCCGCTCAACAACGGCAAACCGCGCGGGCCACCGTCAGGCGGCCTCGGCGAGCGCCGGCATCACGCCGCGTTCGATCAGCGGGTCGTAGAACCGGTCGATCAACGCCTCGACTTCGGCCGCGTCGCCGCGATGGTTCACCGCCGCGCGAAACTCGGCCGACCCGGGCAGGCCGCGCGAATACCAGGAGACGTGCTTGCGGGCGAGACGCACCCCGGCGTCCCTCCCGGCGTGATCGAGCATCGCCCGATAATGCGCGAGAAGGATGGCTTTCTGCTCGGCCAAGTCTGGGTCCGGCAGGCGCACGCGATCGCGCAGCCACGCCGCGACCTGGCGCGGAAACCACGGCCGGCCGTAGCAGCCGCGCCCGATCATCACCCCGTCCGCCCCGGACTTGCGCCGCGCCTCGGCCGCGTCCTCGACCGTCAGGATGTCGCCGTTGGCGATCACCGGGATGCCGACCGCGTCCTTGACCTGGGCGATGAAATCCCAGTCGGCGACGCCGGTGTAGAACTGCTGCCGGGTGCGCCCGTGCACCGTCACCATGCGGATGCCGCTGTCCTCGGCGATGCGGGCAAGTTTTGGAGCATTGAGACTGTCGTGGTCCCACCCCATGCGCATTTTCAGCGTCACCGGCACCGGCACCGCGCGGACCGTCGCCTCCAGGATGCGGGCCGCCGCCCGCTCGTCGCGCATCAAGGCACTGCCAGCCATCTGGCCCACCGCGACCTTCTTCACCGGGCAGCCGAAGTTGATGTCGATGATGTCGGCGCCCCGATCGACGCCGATCCGCGCCGCCTCGCCCATCGCCTCGGGGTCGCAGCCGGCTAGCTGCAACGAGGTGACGCCGGCGTCCATCTCGGCCATCCGCATGGTCGTGCGGTTGATCCGCACCATTGCCCACGACGCGATCATCTCCGACACCACCAGCCCGGCACCCAGCGAGCGCGCCAACCTGCGAAACGGCAGGTCGGTGACGCCCGACATCGGTGCCACGATCACCGGCGTCTCGATCACCACGCCGCCGCCCAGGTGGATGGCCGGTAGCCCAACCTGCTGTGAACTGCCCATCATTTAGGCAAACTAGCGAGCGTGATGTTGACGCGCAATCCGCCCGGCCGCATCAGCGGCAGCCATGAGGATCGCCGCCATCCTGGTCGCCGCCGGAACCGGAACCCGGTTCGGCCACCCGACGCCGAAGCAGTTCTGGCAGTTGGCCGGCCGCCCCGTCATCGCGCACGCGGCGTCTCGCCTCGTCGCCGAAGTCGACGTCATTCAGCCGGTCGGCGACGCCCACGCGATCGCGGCGGCGCTGGCCGGTATCGCCCACCTGCCACCGGTGCCCGGCGGCGGCACGCGCCAAGCCAGCGTGCGGGCGGGACTGGAGGCGTTGGCCGGGTATGCGCCCGAGATCGTGTTGGTGCACGACGCCTGCCGGCCATTCTTTCCCGCCGACACCATCGCCGATCTGATTGCCGCCCTCGCCGGCCACCACGGCGCAATCCCGGCGGTGCCCGTCGCCGAGACCCTTAAACGCGCGACCACGGACGGCAGCATCGAGGCGACCGTCCCCCGCGCCGGCCTGTTTCGGGCGCAAACCCCGCAGGCCTTCCCGTTCGCGGGCCTGCTGGCGTTGCACCGCGACGCGGCCGAGGGTGCGACCGACGACGCCGGCCTGGTCGAGGATCGCGGCGGCCGGGTGGCGCTGGTGGCCGGCGACGAGGACAACATCAAGATTACCTACGCCGCAGACCTGCGGCGGATGGAGCGCATCCTGAGCCCCCTCCTCTTTCCTCGCGTCGGAACCGGCTACGACGTGCACGCCCTGGCCCCGGACCGGAAGCTGATCCTGTGCGGGGTCGAGGTCGCGCACGATCGCGGCCTGCTGGGCCATTCCGACGCCGACGTCGGCATCCACGCGCTGTGCGACGCGATCTACGGGGCGTTGGCCGAGGGCGACATCGGCCGCCACTTTCCGCCCACCGAGGCGACCTGGAAGGATGCCGACAGCGCCCGTTTCCTGCGTCACGCGGCGGCGCGGATCGCCGCTCGCGGGGGGCGGCTGTCGAACGCCGACGTGACGCTGATCTGCGAGCGGCCGAAGATCACGCCGCACGCGCCGGCGATGATCGCGCGGCTGGCCGGGCTGCTCGGCGTCGACGCGGGCCGGATCTCGGTGAAGGCCACGACCAGCGAGCGGCTCGGGTTCACCGGCCGCATGGAGGGGATCGCGGCGCAGGCGGTCGCGACCGTCCTGCTGCCGGATTGAGCGCCGCCGCTTGCCGGACTAGGTTCCGCCCGCCAAAGGAGCTTTGCCGATGCGCCCTGCCCTGATCCTGACGTTGCTGGCGCTCGCCGCGTGTAACGGCCCGGCCCGCGTCGCCTATAACCCGCATCCGCCGCCGCCGCCCGTCCTGACGGAGACGGTGCCCAAGGACCCGGTCAGCTCGATCCAACTGATCTGGCAGCCCGGCCATTGGGACTGGTACGGCGGCGGCTACGTCTGGCGCCCCGGCGACTTCGTCGCCTTGGAAGGCCACGGGAGGCAATGGCAGGATGGCTACTGGAGCCCGGTCGATGGCCGCTGGGCATGGGTGCCGGCGCACTGGGTCTGAAATAGCGAGAAATACGACATGAAACTGGGGCTTCCATCCACTCTAATGACAGCGGCGCTACTGATAGCGGCGCTTGGTGTCGCGAGTCCCGCGAGCGCTGAAGGCCAAGTTCCGCCACAACTCGTCGGCGAGTGGAAAGCGTCGTTCGACACGCTGACCCTGCGTCCGGACGGCAGCTTTCTGCGGGCGACCCACAGGTCCGACCTGTTCTCCTACTGTGGCCCGGTCATGACGGTCGCTTCGGTGGGGTCCGTTCTGTTGAACTCGAACCAGATCACCATCACCCCGAGCGACGGCTTCCTGGACACGCAGAACGGCTGCAACGGCTTCCACAACAAGTCGCGCTATGTGAATCCGGCCAACACGTATGTCTTCCAGCTGAGTTCCGACGGACGGAGACTCACGTTGACGGGTCCCATCGGCTCGCCGCACTCCACCACTAACGCTTACAGTAAGACGCGATGAGAAGTGGCGCGTACCACGGCCGCCGTTCGTCTAGGATGACGGCGACGCAGCCGGGCTAGACGCTCAGTCTCCGCAAGCTCAGCACCGCCGCGAGCGCAGCCACGGCGGCCCCGAGCAGCAAGGGCGCCATCGAGGCCGATCCGAACAGCCGGAACAGCAGCGCCACGATGACCGCACCCGCCGTCTGGCCGACCAGCCGCGCGGTGGCCAGCATGCCGGCCGCCGCCCCACTCCGCTCGGCCGGCGCCACGCCGAGCATCAACCGGTTGTTGGGTGTCTGGAACAGGCCGAATCCGATCCCGGACACGGCCGATCCCAGCACGATGAGGACGGGTGCCACGCCGGTCGGCAGGCTGGCGAGCACGCAGAGGCCGACCGCCAGCACGCCTAGGCCGATACCGCCCAGCAGCCCGGCCGACACCCGTTCCACCAGGCGGCCGGAGATCGGCGCCACGGCGGCGATGGCCAGCGGCAGGGCGGTGATCAGCAGGCCGGTCTCGACCCGGCCGAAGCCGAACCGGTCCTGCAGGATGAACGGCAACGCCACCACGGCCAGCGTCGTCGCGGCGAACGAACACGACGACGTGGCATACGATAGCCGCAGGATCGGGATGCCGAGCAGGTCGAGCGGCACCAGCGGGTTCGACTGCCCGCGGACGCGGCGGATCAGCGCCGCCGCCGCCAGCAGGCCGGCCGCGAACTCGACGCCGACGCGATACGACGTGGTGCCATGGGCGACACTGGAGAAGCCGAGGAACAACAGCCCGAACGCGACGCCGTTCAATGCCGCCGACCCGTAGTCGAACCGCCGCGCGGCGCCGCCGGCCCTGGGCAGGAACTGAAAGCCCAGCCAGACCGCCAGCAGCGAGAATGGCACGTTGACCGCGAACAGCCACCGCCAGGACGCGACCGACAGGATGGCGGCGGCGACGCCCGGCCCCGCCGCCGACGCGATGCCGATCGTCAGCGCGTTCAGGCCGATGCCCCGCCCGAGCATCGCTTTAGGGTAGGTGAACCGCACCAGCGCGCCGGTCACGCCAAAGACGCAGGCCGCGCCGAAGCCCTGCACGAACCGCGCCGCCGCGAGACCGGCCAAGTCGCCGGCCAACGCACAACCGAACGAGGCGGCGGCAAACAACGCGAGCCCGATCCCGAACAGGCGCCGGTAGCCGACGATCTCGCCGAGTGCCGCGACCGGCAGCAGCGCCATGACGATCGCGATCTGGTAGGCATTGACGACCCAGACCGAGGCTTCCGCCGTGGCGTCGAGCTCGTGACCGATGGTTGGCAACGCGACGTTGGCGATCGAGGTGTCCAGCACCGACATGCCAACGCGACCCCGATCGCCGTCGCCGCCCAATAGCGGCGCGGCGTCGGCAGGCCATCGCTGTCGGAGTCCGCAGCGGCTAGGTCGCGAACCAGTCCGCCACCGGCTGGGTCGATTCCAGCGCGCGGTTGCCCCAGGCGATCTCCGCCCGCGCCTTGCGCAGCGCCCGCAGCAGCGCCGCCCCGGTCAGCTGGTCGTTGCGCAGCGCCTGCTGCGCCTCGGCAACGATCCGGTCGATCCGCTGGAACACGACGCCGCCGATGTCGGCCACCGCCAGCTTCTCGAACCGGATCAGCCGCACGCGCGGCCCCTCGGTCGCGGTCAGCCGCGCCAAGTAGTCGCGCCATTCGGCCTGCTCCTCTCCGAACCGGCCGAGGTATTCCTGCTCGATCACGAACACGTGCGTGCGTGGCCCCCAGCCGACGACGTGCTCGATCGCGGCGGTGGCGCTCTCGATGCTGTCGGCCGCCGTGGTGACCGGCACCACGACGCCGACCCGGTCGCCGCCGTCCGGGAACACCGGGCGCGGCTCGTCGTCGAGGATGCGGCAGATCTCGGTGAACATGTTGCTGCCGAGGTCGACGATCAGGTTGCCGACGCCGATGTCGTACAGCAGGTCGTCCCACTGCGTCGCGTTCGGGTCGTAGGCGAGCTCGCGCGCGACGTCGTACGCGGCGGCGTTGCGGGCGTCGTGGTGGGTGACCCGGCCGATGCCGTCCTCGGTTCGGAAGATGCTCGACAGTCGCGGGTTGCGCTCGTACTCGCGCACCTCGATCGAGCGCATCAGCATCGGGTAGCGTTGCAGCAGGCTGACCAGCACCGCGTTGGCCGTCGTGGTCTTGCCGGAAGACTTGTCGTTGGCGAACAGCAGCGTCTTGCGCTCGCGGTTGGCGCCGACGGCGACCGTCGCTGCGGAGATGTCGCTCATTCCGTCCTTCCCGCGCGAAATCCGGCACCGCGGGTCACGGGCGGCTGTGGTTTGATCGGGAGGCGCGTCTTACCACAGAGTTGCAACATTGCCAGTGGAGCGAGCCGCGCGTGACCCCACCCGTCCACCTGCCGATCGAGGCCGGCCCGCACCGCCTGACGCTCGGCCTGTCGGCGATCGCCCCGGCCGACTGGCTGCGGTTCGACGCGAGCTATCCGGCGCAGATGGCCGAGCGTGCCCGGCTGGTCTCGGAGCGGCGGGCCGAGGTGATCGACCGCGCTCCCGGCAGCGAGCCCGCGTGCGCCGAGTTGCTTCGGGTGATTCGCAGCCACCTGCTCGAACACCATCCCGAGCGGTTCACGGCCGACCGATCACCCGCCGCCGAGAATACCCCGACCGACTCGCTGGCGGCCGTCGCCGGGCTGGTCGCCGAGGATTTTTGCCTGATGCGGCCCGAGCCGGGCGGCGCTCGCCTGGTCGCAGCCGTGCTGTGCTTTCCCGGGCGTTGGCGACTCGCCGACAAGATCGGCCGTCCGCTGGTCGCGGTTCACCAGCCGGTGCCGGGTTATGCCGAGACGCTGGCGCAGCCGGTCGACCGGTTCCTCGGCGCGATCAAGCCGGGGCGGATCGCGATGCGCATGAACTGGGGCGTGCTGGACGACGCCACGCTGTTCCAGCCGGACGGGCACGGCACGGTGGACCGGACGTCAGACGTGACCGTCGAAAACGCGGGCGAGACTTTGGTGCTGCGGACCGAGCGGCAGACGTTCCGCCCGCTGCCCGACAGCGGCACGGTCGCGTTCGGCATCTTCACGCAAGTCACCCGACTCGGCGACGCCGTGACCGATGCCGCACGCGCCATCCTGCTGGCCAACGGCATCTGGGCGCTGCCGGACGGCATGGCGCGGTACAAAAGCATCCTGCCGTTCCGCACGGCGTTGCTGACGTGGCTCGAACGGCAGGCTATCGAGACGGCTTAGCGGAGGGTTTCCAGCATGAACGCGACCGAGCGCAGCATCTTCGAGCAGTTCCCGTTCTGGGGCGGGGTGCCGGACATTCCCCGCCCCGACCCGTCGCTGCCGGTCGTGGTGATCGGTTGCGGCAGCTCGTACCACCTCGCGTTCAGCGTCGCCGCCTTGCTGAACGAGGCCGGCACGCACGCGATGGCGGTGCCGGGCGGCGAGTGGTGGCTGCGGCCGCAAGCCTACGTCCCGGCCGGGACGCGGGTGCAGGTCGTCGCGATCTCGCGCAGTGGCGAGAGCAGCGAGACGGTGCGCGCCGCCGAGCGCAGCCGCGCCGACGGCCACCGCGTCACCGCCTTCACCTGCACGCCCGACAGCAGCCTCGTCCGCGCGGCCGACACGGTGGTCAGCGCCGCGACGCACGCCGAGGAGGGCATCGTGATGACCTCATCGGCCAGTCTGATGCTGCTGATGGGCTTGCACCTGGCCGGGCACGCGCTGGAGCCGGGCACGGTCGCCGCCGCCGGCATCCTGCTCGACCAGGTCTCCGAGGCGGCACCGAGCCTGCTCGCCGGGCGCGAGCACTTCGTGTTCCTCGGCACCGGCCCGCTGTGGGGCATCGCCCGCGAGGGAGCGTTGAAACTGCAGGAGATGAGCCTGGCGATGGTCGAGGCGTATCCGACGCTGGACTATCGCCACGGCCCGATCTCGCTGGCCGACGAGCGTACGCTGGTGGTGATGCTGGACGCGCCCGACGCCGCCGCCGACGAGACCAAACTGGTGGGTGAGTTGCAGGCCCGGGGCGCCCGCGTGCTGGGCCTCGGCGGCGCGGGCGACGTGCGGTTCGACGTGCAGGGGCAGGCGGCGCTGCGCGGGCTGACGCTGCTGCCGGCGTTGCAGATCCTGGGCGAGCGGCTGGCGCAGGCGAAAGGGCTCGACACGGCGGCCCCGCGCGGGCTGACCAAGGTGATCGTGCTGGGCTAGGGGGCGGGTAGCCAGAGCACGTCGGCGATGTCGGCGACCCCGGCGGCGATCATCGCCAGCCGGTCGAACCCGAGTGCCACGCCGCCCGACGGCGGCATCCCGTGCTCGAGTGCCGCCAGGAAGTCCTCGTCGATCGGCCAGTCCTGATCCGGATACAGGGTCAGCCGCCGTGCCCGGTCGGCCTCGAACCGGGCGCGCTGCTCGGCGGCGTCGGTGAGCTCGATGAAGGCGTTGGCGAGTTCCATGCCGCACACGAACAGCTCGAACCGCTCGGCCACGCGCGGGTCGGCGGGGTCGCGCCGGGCCAGCGCCGCCTGCTCCGCCGGCCAGTGGGTCAGGAACGTCGGCCGCGCCCGCCCCAATGTAGGCTCGACGCGGGCCAAAATGAGGCGGAAGAACAGGTCCTCCCACCCCTCGCCGTCGCGCAGTTTTTCGCCGGCGGCAGCGGCGAGGGCGGCGGCTTCGCCGGCGGTCGCGAGCACGTCGGCCCCGGTTTCGCGCCGGAACGCGGCGGCGACGGACAGCCGTTCGTCGGATTGGAGCGCGGTGGCGATACCCCGGCATTCGACGGTGGGCGGCAGCACGGCGCGCAGCAGCGCCATCGCCTCGTCCATCAGGTTGTCGATGGTGGCGCCAGGGCGGTACCACTCGAGCATGGTGAACTCGGGCGAGTGGCGGTCGCTGCCCTCGTTGTTGCGCCAGACCCGGGCGAACTGGAAGATCGGCCCGCTGCCGGCCACCAGCAGCTTCTTCATCGCGAGTTCGGGGCTGAAGTGGAGGTACCGCCGCTCGCGCGCCCCGTCGGTGAACACCCGCTCGGTCGCATAGGCGGCGAGGTGCACCTCCTCGCCCGGCGACCGGACGGCGTACGGCGTCTCGACCTCGGCGTAGCCGCGCGCGACGAAGAAGGCACGGGTGGCGGCGGCAAGTTGGGCTCGCCGCCGCAGTGCGGGCCGTCGCACAGCCAAGTTTTCCGGATGCCAGGGTGGGACAGCCACGGCTACCTGATGAGTTCGACGGTCACGCCGAGATCGAGCTCGGCCCAGGCACGATCGGCGGTCAACACCGGCAACCCCAATCGCTGCGCTAAGCCAAGGCAGGCGCGGTCGCCGAGCGACAAACCCCGTGATCGCGTGCCGCTCCGCATGGCCGCGACAGCGATGGCGTCGTCTGGCGTGAAAGCGATCACCTCGATGGCCTGACTGAACAGCAACGCGGAAATCAAGATGGTGTCACCATATTTATCGACCGCCCGAGACATCGCCTCGGCTACGTTGACCGCACTCGCGTTCGCATTCTGGACTCGGGTGAGCGCATAGCCACCACCGGGCTCCCGCAGAACGATCGCGAGCATGACCGAGGCGTCGACTACATGCCCCACTTATCCTCGCGCTCGGCTTCAAGCCGCCGTTCCGCAAGCAATTCGTCGACCATGCTAGTGCCCGGTGGCACCCGGGCGGTCGAATAATCCTGGATTTGCCGGACCGCCTGCGCGGGCGTCTGTGGTCGAACGGTGCCGTTCTCCAGCATCGCGAGGATGATCTCGTCGCCCGGCTTCAGCCCCAGCGCGGGCGCGAACTCCGGTGGAAGCACGATCGACCCGTCCGGCTGCACCACGCCGCGCCGCACCCAGGCCGTGCTGTCGAGCTGTGGCAGATCCGCCTCCGCCGGCCTGACCCACCCGTCCTGTCGCGCCTGTGCCGATCCGTCCATCGCACCCTCCATTGCCGCCACGCCAACCCGACGCTACACCCACGGCCCGCCCAACCCACGAGAAACGTCACCCGATGAAGCAGCAGGCCAACCTCATCCGCGCCGGTCAGGTGATCGAGCACGATGGCAGCCGCTGGACCATCCTCAAGCAGCAGATCATCACCCCCGGCAAGGGCGGCGCGTTCATCCAGGTCGAGATGCGCAACCTGCGCACGGGCAACAAGACCAACGAGCGCTGGCGCACCGCTGACACGGTCGAACGCCTGCAGACCGACCAGAAGGAGTACACCTATTCCTACACCGACGGCGACAATCTGGTGCTGATGGACCCGGACACCTTCGAGCAGGCGATGGTGCCGACCGCGCTCCTCGGCGACCAGGCGCCGTTCCTGCAAGACAACATGAAGCTCACCGTCGACACGGTCGAGAGCGACCCGGTGGCGATCCACCTGCCGTCGACCGTCGTGCTGGAAATCATCGAGGCCGACCCGGTGGTCAAAGGGCAGACCGCCACGTCGTCCTACAAGCCGGCGCGGCTGGCCAACGGCGTTCGCACCAACGTGCCGCCGTTCATCGAGACCGGCGAGCGCATCGTGGTTCGCACCGAGGACGCCACCTACGTCGAGCGGTTCAAGGGCTAGCCATGGCCATTCGCATGTCGCCGTCGATGACGGTGATGCAAAACGCGGTCGCGCGGGCCAGCAAGCGGCTGCTGCGCGACTTCAACGAGGTCGAGCAGCTGCAAGTCTCGGTCAAGGGCCCGGGTGACTTCGTGAGCCAAGCCGACATCCGCGCCGAACAGAGCCTTCGCGAGGACCTGAGCAAGGCCAGGCCGGGGTACGCGTTCCTGATGGAGGAGAGTGGCGCCTCCGGCGGCGACAACTGGGACTGGCGCTGGATCGTCGACCCGCTCGACGGCACCAGCAACTTCCTGCACGGCATCCCGCACTGGGCGATCAGCGTCGGGCTGGAGCGGCGGGCCGAGGACGGCACCAGCGAGGTTGTCGCCGGCTGCGTCTACGCGCCCGCCTCGGACGAAATGTTCTGGGCGGAAAAAGGCCAGGGCGCGTTCGTCAACGACCGCCGGCTACGGGTCTCCGGCCGCCGCAAGCTCGACGAGGCGATGTTCGCCACCGGCATCCCGTTCGCGATCACCCCGCCGTCGGAGCGGCTCGCGTTCGCCCGCACGCTGGGGTCGCTGATGCCGAAGGTCGCCGGCATCCGTCGGTTCGGGGTGGCGTCGCTCGACCTCGCCTGGGTCGCCGCCGGACGGTTCGACGGGTTTTGGGAGCTGCGGCTAAAACCGTGGGACATCGCGGCGGGGATCGTGATCGTGCGCGAGGCGGGCGGCTACGCGACCTCGCCCGACGGCGGCGACCCGCGCGAGCAGGGCGACATGGTGGCGGCCAACCCGCACCTGCACGCGGTGTTGTGTGCCGCCGCCCGCGACGGGATGTCGGCGGGGCGTTCGGCGACGGCCGCCTGAAACCGCGCTTGGGCTGCGCCCGGCCGTCGGCTACGATACGACAAATGATTCGCGCACGCCGCTACGTATTCGCCCTCACCCCGGCCCTGCTACTGACCGCACCCGCACCGCTGGGGGCGTGGGCGCAGGTGAAAGTCGATCCTGGCGCGCTCGACCAGCTGGCGCCGCCGCCGGCCGCCAAGCCTGCCGCCAAGCCCGTCAAGCCGCCCACCAAGCCGGCCACGACTAAAAAGCCGCCGGCCAAGCCACCCACCAAGTCAGCGCCGCCGCCGCCGCCGAAGTCAGTCGTGCCGCCTGCCCCGCCGGCAGTGCCGGCGCTACCGCCGCCGATCGTGGTGCCGGCCCGACCAGTTCCGCCGCCGCCGCCGGTCCCGGTCAAGCCGGACGCCAAGGGCGAGGTGTCGAGCCTGCCGGCCAATGGCCTGCGGGTGACGTTCGGCGCCGATAGCGCCGATCTCAACCCGGCCACCGACCAGGCGCTGCGCGCCGTGGCGCACGCCGCGCCGGCAACCGCGACGCTGACCGTGACCGCCTACGCTGGCGGCACGGCGGACGATCCGTCGACCCCGCGCCGGCTGTCGCTGTCGCGCGCGCTGGCCGCCCGGGCGGTGCTGATCAGCGAGGGGGTCGCCTCGATCCGCATCTTCGTCCGCGCCCTCGGGGCGGGCGCGCCGGCGCAGGCGGACGGTCCACCCGACCGGGTCGACGTGACGCTGGCTGCGGCTCCGGCTCCGGCTCCGGCTTCGGCGCCATGATCCGCCCCGCCGCCTACCTGACCCGAATGCTGGCGTTCATCGCGGCGGTTGTCGTCGTGGCCGCCCTGCTGTCCGGCGCGCTGCTCACCGCGTTCTCGGCCAACATCCTGCTGAACAGCCTGATCGTGCTGGTGCTGCTGATCGGCGTCGGCACCAACATCCGGCAGGTTACGCGGCTGCGGCCCGAGGTGCGCTGGCTGGAGATGTTCCAGCGCGCCCGCGACCGGCTCGACGAACTGCCGCCGCCGCGCCTGCTGGCACCGATGGCGTCGATGCTGGCGCAGCGCCGCAGCCGCGACCGCGACGGCCACGAGCGGCTCACCCTGTCGGCCGCCTCGACCCGCGCGCTGCTCGACACCATCGGCACCCGCCTCGACGAGAGCCGCGAGGTGTCGCGCTACATGGTCGGCCTGCTGATCTTCCTCGGCCTGCTCGGCACGTTCTGGGGGTTGCTGCTGACAGTCAGCTCGGTCGGCGACGTGATCAACGGCATGTCGGTCGGCTCGTCGGACATCAACGCGCTGTTCGACCAGCTCAAGGCCGGCCTCGCGCGGCCGCTCAAAGGCATGGGGACGGCGTTCTCGTCGTCGATGCTGGGGCTCGCCGGCGCGCTGGTGCTGGGCTTCCTCGACCTGACCGCCGGGCAGGCACAGAACCGGTTCTATAACGAACTGGAAGAGTGGCTGGCCGGCCTCACCCGCCTGTCCTCCGGCTCGATCGGCGAGGCCGATGGCGGCTCCGTGCCGGTCTACGTGCAGTCGCTGCTGGAGCAGACGGCCGAGAACATGGAAGGTCTGCAGCGCATCCTGGCGCGCGGCGAAGACTCCAGGCGGGAGGCCAACAACGCGGTGCTGGCGCTGACCGAGCGGATCGCCGCGTTGTCCGACACCATGCGCGCCAACCAGCAGCTGATGCTGCACATCGCCGAGGGGCAGCAGGCGCTGACCCCGGTGCTGACGCGGCTGTCGGAACGGCGGCCCGACGCCAGCCACGACGAGCCGATGCGCTCCAGCCTGCGCAACATCGAGCTGTACATGCAGCGCTGGCTGAACGAGAGCGAGCAGGGCCGCGCCCAGTCGACCGCCGAGCTGCGCAGCGACATCAAGGTGCTCACCCGCACCATCGCAGCCATGGCCGAGGAGCAGCAGCGCTGACCCGCGACCCCAACCGCCGCGATCGCCACCATGGCTAGGCGGCGCGGCGCCCCGGAGGTGCTGAACGCCTGGCCCGGCTACGTGGACGCGCTGTCGACGTTGCTGATGGTCATCATCTTCGTGTTGCTGGTGTTCATCCTCGCCCAGGCGTTCCAGTCGATCTCGCTCTCCGGCCGCGAGCAGGATCTACAGCGCGTTACCCGTCAGGTGGGCCAGCTGTCGGACCTGCTGACGGTCGAGCGCGGCCACAGCGCCGAGCTGCAGGCCTCGCAAACCCGGCTCGACCAGCAGCTGCAGGCGGCCGGCACCGACCGCGACAGCTTGGCGGCGACGTTGCAGGCCGCGCGCGACGCGGAGACGCGCGCGTTGGCCGACCGGGATTCGGTGCGCGCCGCCCGCGACACGCTGGCGTCGCGGATCGGCGAGGCGCAGGCGCAGGTCGACGCGGCGCGCGCCCGCGACGCGCTGTTGGCCGCACAGCTGGCCGGGGCCGGGCTGAAGTCGGACCAGACGACACAGCAGGCGGCGGCGACGGCCACCCAACTCGTCGCCACGCGTCGGCAACTCGACGAGATGGTCAAGCAGAAGGCCGACCTGGACCAGACCGTGACCGCCGACCGCGCGACCATCCAGGCGCGGCTGTCCGACCTCGCCGCCGCCGCGACCGCGCTGTCCGACACGCGCAAGCTGGTCGAGGAGATGCAGCGACAGCGCGACGCGTTGAACGCGACCGTGCAGGTCGACCGCGCGACGATGGCCGCCCAGCTGTCCGACGTCGCCAAGCTGACCCTGCAGCTGACCGACCTCACGGCGGCGCGGGACAAGCTGACGCGGCAGGTGCAGGACGCGACGGTGCGGGCCACCACCGAGGCGCAGCGGCGGCGCGCGGTCGAGGTGACGCTGGCGACCGCGACGGTGGACCTGGCCAAGACCGAGCGGCTGGTGGCCGAGATGCAACGGCAGCGCGACGCGCTGGACAAGACCGTGCAGGCCGACCGCACGACGATGGCGGTCAAACTCTCCGAGCTCGCCAAGCTGACGCAGCAGAACACCGCCGAGGTCACGCGCCGGCAGACGGTCGACGCGTCGCTGACGGTCGCGAAGGCGGAGCTGGCCCAGACGCAGCGGCAACTGGCCGACATCCAGAAGCAGCGCGACGCGCTGGACGTCAGCCAGAAGGCCGACCGCGCGACGATCACGGCCAAGCTGTCCGACCTCGCCAAGCTCAACCAGCAGCTCGCCGACGCGGCGGCGCGGGCCAAGGCGGAGGCGGACCAGCGCGGCAAGATCGACACGCAGCTGGCCAGCGCCAAGAGCCAGGACGCCGACCTGCAGGCCAAGCTCGGCACCATCGAGCAGGCGCTGAGGTTGTCGGAGGGGAGCGCCCAGAACAAGGACGTGCAGATCACCAACCTGAACAGCCGCCTCAACAGCGCACTGGCGCAGAAGGTGGAGGAGTTGCAGGGCTACCGCAGCGAGTTCTATGGCCGGATGCGCGCGGTGATGGCGAATCGGCCCGGCATCGAGGTGGTCGGCGACCGCTTCGTGTTCCAGAGCGAGGTGCTGTTCCCGTCCGGCAGCGCCGACCTGACGAGCGCCGGGCAAGAGCAACTCGCGACCCTGGCGACGACGCTGATCGACCTTGCGAAGTCGATCCCCCCCGACGTGCCGTGGGTGCTGCGGGTGGACGGCCACGCCGACCGGCAGGCGGTCGACCGCAACGGCCCGTTCACCGACAACCTCGACCTGTCGGCCAAGCGGGCGATCAACGTGGTGAAACTGCTGGCCGAGGACGGCGTGCCGGCCAACCGGCTGGCAGCCGTGGCGTTCGGCGACACCCAGCCGCTCGATTCGGCGGGCACGCCCGAGGCGTTCGCGAAGAACCGGCGGATCGAGATCCGGCTGACGGATCGGTAGCCTATTCCGTCTCAGGCATACGAAACCTGATTGACGGCCGGGTTCGGCGAGCCGCGTGGATCAGGCGGTCAAGCGTATTCAGGAACGCCGCCCGGTGCTCCGACGTCAGGGCCGCCGGGCCGCCGGTGGTGACCCCGGTTTCGCGCAGGTGCTGGCCGAGCGCGCGGCCGGCCAGCGCGCTGCCGATGTTGTCGGCCGTCCACTCCCGCCCGTTGAACGCCAACGCCCGGGCGCCGCGGGCCAGGCAACGCGCGGCGAGCGGGATGTCGGCGGTGGCGCACAGGTCGGCGGCCCCGATTCGCTCGGCGATCCAGTCGTCGGCCGCATCCGGGTTCGCCGGCACTATCACCATCTCGACGTTCGGCAAGCCCGGTGCGCGGATTGGGCGCGAGCCGTTCGACACGACGTGGACCGGGACGCCGAGCCGGGTCGCGACGCGGTAGACCTCCTCGCGCACGGGACAGGCGTCGGCATCGACGTAGATCGCGGTCATCCGGCTGGCGCGTTACGTCCGTGCGAGGTCGATTTGCAACGCGACAAGCGGTCCACCGGTTGGCGACACGCAATCTTGCCCGGGCAAAGCCTCGACATCAGAATCGAGACCACGGAATCTTCCAACGGCGCGGACCGAGTACGACGGGCCGACGCCGTCCCGCAAGCGGACCGCGAAACCCTGCAACAACTCGGACTCGCCGCGTGTCCCAAGAAATCCTCCCTCCTCGGACCAGTCGCTCCACGACCGGTCCGCGAAGCGAACCCGGTATTGCAATACCGCCTCGGTGGACGTCATCGAGACACCCTGCACCGCCAAGCTTGAACCGACGTTCACATAGCCGTCGTCCCCGTAGACGTCACCCTTCTCACTGACGTGGGCGATGACCGAGACGTGTTGCCATGCGACGGCCGGATCGCGCGCGACCACCAGGTCGCCCGGGCCGGCCGCCCGATCCGACGGGGCATGCGCTTTTTGATCAGGCAGGCCCGCCGGTAGAACGTTATGAACTGCATCGACCGCCCATAGGTCCGCAGGAACGGGTCCTCGATCGTCGCCAGATCGACCTCACTGTCGCCAACCCGGACGTCGACCAACCGCTTGAGGTACTCGACGCAGGTCGTGCTCGACACGCCGCGGTATCCCGCCTGCATGCCGCCGTAGTTCTTCTGCAAATCCTCGACGATATAAATGCCGCCGTCCCGCACGAACGGGAACAGGGTTTTCAGCGACGTGATTTGGTGTTCCCACAGGTGCGAGCCGTCCTCGATGACGATGTCGAACGGACCTCGCCGGATCGCCGCCTGGGTCACCTCCTCGATGTTGGCCTGGTCGAGGATCTCGATGCTGACCCGGCCCCGCTGGAACCGCTTCGTCGTGGCGTCGATGTCGGCCCCGACGATCGAGCCGTTCGGGAAATACTCCTCCCACGTCGCCAGCGACGCGCCGTTCAGCACGCCGACCTCGAGGATGTTAACCCGCCCATGCCGCATCGGCGCGAAGAACTGCTCGTAGAATGCGAGGTAGTCGTGGTGGGACGAGGCTTTGTCGGTGCCGTGTTTGAGACCGATGCTATCCAGGTCCGTTTCCGGTGCCACGGCGCTGCTCCCTTCCTGACGTTCCCATCGACGACGATCGATTTGTCGTTCTCGGATAGCATCGACTATCGGAAAAGAAACTAGATGTTCTCGCCGACCGCCCGCCGCCGCAGCACCTGCAGCCGCGCTTGCGCGTCGTGCGTCTTCGGGTCCAGCGCCAGGGATTGCTGCCATGCCATCAATGCGCCGGGCCAGTCGTTGGCCGCCTCCAACGCCCGCGACAGCGTCTGCAAAGCCGAGAACGCCCGCCCGTCGAGCTTCAGCGCCGCCCCGCAATCCGCCACCGCGCCGCGCGCGTCGCCGTTCAGCAGCCGCGCCGCCGCCCGCACGTTCATCGCCTCGACATACGCCGGGTCGAGCAGCAGCGCCGCATCCAGGTCGGCGGTGGCGCTGACCGGGTCGTTGGCCTGCAGTTCCCGCAACGACCGGTCCAGCAGCAACGCGGCAGTGGGGGAGCCGGCCTGCCGCGCCTTGGCGTGCAGCCGGGTCTCGATCGTGGCCGCCACCTGCTCGTCCGGCGCCGCCTTCAGCGCCGCATACAACTCGTCCGGCGGCGACGCGGCGGCGACCAGCAACAGACCCGTCAGCGCCAATGCCCGCATCGGGTTACGCCGCCACCCGCCCCGCCACCCGCTCCGGCAGGCGAGCCGGGCGCGGGCCGCCGGCCATCCAGTCCAGCAGCTCGACGGTGTGGACGACCGGCAGCCCGCCGCCGGACAGCTGGGTGATGCAGCCGATGTTTCCCGCCGCCACCAGGTCGGGCGCGATCGCGCGCAGGTTCTCGAGCTTGCGGTCCCGCAGCCGCCCGGCGATCTCCGGCTGCACCAGGTTGTACGTGCCGGCCGAGCCGCAGCACAGGTGCGGCTCGATCGGTTCGACCACATGGAATCCCGCCGCGCGCAGCAGCGCCTTCGGCTCCTCCATCACCCGCTGGCCGTGCTGCAACGAGCACGCCGAATGGTAGGCGATTGTCAGGCCCGGCGCCTCGCGCGTCGGCGCGTAGCCGATCCGGGTCAGGTATTCGGTGATGTCCATCGCGCGGGCCGCCACCCGCGCCGCCGCCGCCGCCTCGGGGTGCTCGCGGAACATGAACCCGTAGTCCTTGACCGTGGTGCCGCAGCCGGACGTGTTGACGATGATCGCGTCGAGGTCCGGCTCGCGTTCCCACGCCGCGAGGTTGGCCCGCGCACTGGCCAGCGCCGGCGCCTCCTGGCCCATGTGGTGCGTCAGCGCGCCGCAGCAGCCGGCACCCTTGGCCACCACGACCTCGATCCCGAGCCGGGTCAGCAGGCGGATCGTCGCCTCGTTGATGCCGGGGTCGAGCGTCGTCTGCGCGCAGCCGGCCAGCAGCGCCACCCGCCCGCGCCGCTCGCCGACCGCCGGGTTGGTCTTGGCGTCGGCGCTGGTGCCGCGCGCCGGCAACCGGTCGGGTGCCAGGTTCAGCATGGCGCGCACCCGGCCGAGCGGTCCGCCCTCCGGCAGCATCGCGGCAAACGGTTTGCCGAGCCGCGCCGCAACCAGCGACGCCCGCAGCAACTTGGGGTTCGGCAGCACGCGGGTGAGCACGGCGCGCATCAACCGCTCGTGCCAGGGCCGCCGATACGTCTCTTCGACGTGCCGGCGCGCGTGGTCGATCAGGTGCTGGTAGTTCACGCCCGACGGGCACGTGGTCATGCACGCGAGGCAGCTGAGGCAGCGGTCGATGTGCTTGACCACTTCTTGGGTCGCCGCCCGGCCGCTCTCCAGCATGTCCTTGATGAGGTAGATGCGCCCGCGCGGCGAATCGAGCTCGTCGCCCAGCAGCACGAAGGTCGGACATGTCGCGGTGCAAAAACCGCAGTGGACGCAGGTCCGCAGGATGGCGTTGCTTTCGCGGGTGTCGGGGTCGCGCAGCTGTTCGGCGGAGAACTCGGTTTGCATCTTGGTATGTCCGTCAGGCCGCCATGCGACCCGGGTTGAGGATGCCGCGCGGATCGAACGCGGCTTGCACGCGCTTCGTTATGGCATTTTGAGCGGCGCTTTCGGGAGGCAAGACGTCGACCGCCGCGCGAAAGCCGTCCGGGGCCCGCAACAGCGTCCAGGTGCCGCGCCCGGCGATCGCGGCGGCGCGAACGGCGGCGTGCGCCTCGGCGGTCGCGGGGGCCGAAACCCAAACCAGGCCGCCGCCCCAATCCATGAACCAGCTCGACCCGTCGATCGCGGCGACCGCCTCGGCCACCAAAGGGCCGGCCGACGGCCGCACGCTGACCCGCCACACCGCCCCCGGCTTGCCGACCAGCGGCTTCGCGTCACGCACGGCGGCCCACGCCAGCCGGCTCGCCCCGTCGTCGAGCAGCTCGGCCGTGCCAAACTCGGCCAAGTCGGCGCGCAGCCGATCAGTGCGGTAGGCGACGGACGTAGCAAAGTCCTCGATCCGGGCCAGCGTCACGGCGCCGCCCAACCACGCCAGGCTCGGGATCGCCGCCGTCGCCTCGGCCGGTAGGTGGGCGGCACCGCTGACCGCGTAGGGCGACCCGAGCGCCGCCGAGAGTGCCGCCACCGCTCGGGACGGATCGAGGCCGCGCAGCGCCAGCGTGCCGGTCCGCTCCGGCGTCGGCCCGACCTTCAGGGTGATCTCGGTCAGCACCGCGAGCGTGCCGTGGCTGCCGGTCAGCAGCTTGCACAGATCGAGGCCGGTGACGTTCTTCAGCACCCGGCCGCCGGAGTGGATCGCCTCGCCCAGGCCGTTGACCGCGCGCACGCCCATGACGTGATCGCGCGTGGCACCCCATGTCACCCGGCGCGGCCCCGACAGGTTGGTCGCCACCACGCCGCCGATCGTCTGCGCCGAATGGGTGCCGAGCAGCGGTCCCAGATCGGGCGGCTCGGCGGTGATCTGCTGGTTGCCGGATGCGACCACCTCGGCCACTTCGGACATCGGCGTTCCGGCACGGGCGGAGACGATCATCTCTTGCGGCCGGTGCAGCACGATGCCGCGCAGTGCCCGGGTCGACAGCGTGCGCGCCGCCTGCACCGGGCGGAGCATGCCCTGCTTGGTGCCGCCGCCCTCGACCAGCACCGGCTCGTTCGCGTCGTGGGCCGCGCGGACGAACGCCGCGACCGCGTCCTCGCTATCCGGTTCGCTCAAGCGGCGTCCCGCAGCGGAAACACCTTGCTCGGGTTGAGCAGCCAGCCGGGGTCGAACGCCGACTTGACCCGCCGCTGCTGCTGCAACTCGACCTCGGAGAACTGGAACGGCATCAGGTCGCGCTTCTCGACGCCCACGCCGTGCTCGCCGGTCAGGCAGCCGCCCACCTCGACGCACAGCTTTAGCACGTCGGCCCCGAACGCCTCGGCGCGGGCAAAGCTACTCGGGTCATTGGCGTCGAACATGATCAGCGGGTGCAGGTTGCCGTCGCCGGCGTGAAAGATATTTGCCACCTTCAGCCCATAGCTGTCGCTCATCTCGCCGATCCGCCGCAACACGTTCGGCAGTTCGCCGGTCGGGATGGTGCCGTCCATGCAGAGGTAGTCGGGGCTGATCCGCCCCACCGCGCCGAACGCGCCTTTGCGACCCTTCCAGATCGCCGCGCTCTCGGCCGCCGACGTGGACACCCGCAACGAACTCGGCTCGAACGGCGCGCACAGCTCTTTTAGTCGCCCGAGCAAATAATCCTGCTCGGCGACGCTACCCTCGACCTCGATGATCAGCATCGCTTCCGCGTCGAGCGGGTAGCCGGCGTGGGCGAACGCCTCGCAAGCGTGGATCGCCGGCTTGTCCATGAATTCCAACGCGACGGGGATGATGCCGCTGCGGATGATCGCGTCGACGCAGGCGCCGGCGATCTCGTTGCTTGCGAACGCCGCCAGCATCGCCCGCGCCCCCTCCGGCGAGCGCAGGATGCGGACCGTGACCTCGGTGACGATGCCGAGCATGCCCTCGCTGCCGGTCATCAGCCCGAGCCAGTCGTAGCCGGCCGCGTCGAGGTGGGCGCCGCCGATGTCGAGCACCTGCCCGTCCACCGTCACCACCTTGAGGCCCAGCAGGTTGTTGGCGGTGACGCCGTAGCGCAGGCAGTGGGCGCCGCCTGAGTTCATGTTGACGTTGCCGCCGATCATGCACGCGAGCTGACTCGACGGGTCGGGCGCGTAGAAGAAATTCTTCGCGGAGACGGCGTTGGTGATGCCGATGTTGGTCACGCCCGCCTGCACCACGGCGCAGCGGTCGGCGTAGTCGATGTCCAGGATGCGGTTCATCCGCATCATGCCGACCACCACGGAATCGGCCAACGGCAGCGCCCCGCCCGACAGGCTGGTGCCGGCCCCGCGCGGGACCACCCGAACGCCCTCGGAGTGCAGGAACGCCATCACGGCGGCGACCTGCTCGGTCGTCTCCGGCAACGCCACGGCCAGCGGTGGCTGGCGGTACGCGGTCAAGCCGTCGGTCTCATACGGGCGCAGCCGCAATGGCTCGGATATTACGCCGGAGTCGGGCAGGATGCGGCGCAGGCCGGCCACGATCGGGTCGCGGCGGGCGATCACGTCGGCGTTCGGCTTCGGCTGGGCGATCATGGCGCATTCCCCGGACATTGACCGAGATTTGGGGCGGCCGGGTCGTTTCCGCAATCGTGCGGAAGGCTATCCCTGGCGCGCCTTCATGCGCGGGTTCTTCTTGTTGATAACGTAGACGCGCCCGCGACGGCGCACCACGCGGCAATTCTTGTCGCGAATTTTCGCCGATTTGAGGCTGTTGCGAATCTTCATTGTAATCGGATGCCTTGGGAATGGGCCCGGCCCCTTGCGCCGGGCGGAAGCGCGCGACCTAAAGGGGCACCGCCGCCAAGTCAACCGACCGAGGTTTTCGCATGTCTGAAGCGATCGTCGCCCCGCCCCCCGCCAAGCCCCGCACCGACTATACCTGGAGCGGGTTTCTGGCCGCCGCGTTCGTGACCGTCGGTTTGATGGGGCTGTTCGCGACGTTCGCCGCCCCGCTGCCGCTGCAGCGCGCCATCCTGCGCGAGGCCACCCTCGACGCCGCGCAGGTCGCAGCCCACGCGCCCGATCCGGCGGCGGCGCTGGCGGCCTTGGGCGACCGGCTCGACGAGAGTGGCGACGCGCTGATCAGGCCGGGCGGCGGCGTATGGCCGGACCTCGACGCGCGGATCGCCGCCGAGCGGATCGCCATGCGCGCCCGCATGACCACCGACGGACAGGCACTGGCGACTCGGCTGCGCTGGCTGATCTGCGTCGTGACGCTGATGGGCGCTGCATTCGGGGTGGCGATCCTGGCCGCCGGACGGCGCGGGTAACGGCGCGGGTAGACGCGTTCTTAACCGTCTTGCACCAAGCTGCGTCCACCAACCAGGGAGGACCTGCCGTGCCGATCACTGCCAGGGCCACCCGCGACCGCTACGTCGGGTTCGCGTTCACCGCCGCCGAGCTGCTGCTCGAGACCGACCCGCAGGGCATCGTGCAGTTCGCCGCCGGCGCGTTCGCGCGCCGGTTCGGCCACGGCCCCGAGCACTTCGTCGGCCGCCACGCGTCGTGCCTGATCGCGCCCGACGACCAGGCGCCGTTCGCCCTGGCGCTGGCCACCGCCGCCGCGCGCGGCCGGGTGGCGCCGATGCTGGTCCGGCTCGGCGACGCCGCCCGCACCTGTGTCACGCTGGCGGCGCTGCGGCTGCCCGGCGACCAGCCGCGCCTGTGCCTGACGCTAGCCCAGGCACCCGCCGCGCTGCCCGACCCGATCGTCCGCGGTGGCCGCGAGATCGGCTCCGGCGCCGGGCCGGTGGCGCGCGCCGCGGCACTGGCCGGGCCGGGCAGCGACGTGCGGCTGATCGAGGTGCCCGACTGGGAGCTGGCGACCGCCTCGCTCGACGACGCGGCACGCCAGTTGTTGCGGGCGCAGATCGGCCAGGTGCTGACCGACCACGGCGACCCGCTGGCGGCGGCCGAAATCGCCGAGGGCCGGTTCGGTTTGGTCACCGACCACGGCGAGGACGTGGCCGCGATCGCGTCACGCATCGACCAGCTGCTCGCCGCCGCCGCCGCCATCGCAGGCGGCCGGCCAGCCAAGGTTCGCGGCACCCGGCTATCGCTGGCCGCCAGCCGCCTCGCCCCGTTGAACGCCGCGCGGGCGTTGCGCTACGTGCTGTCGCGGTTCGCCGAGGGCGGGGTCGACGCGGTGGCCGAGTGCGGCGGCGACGGCGGCCTTTCCAACGTGCTGGCGCGGGCCGAGGCGCGCACCGAGGGATTGCGGCGCACCATTCAGTCGGGCCGGTTCAAGCTGCTGTTCCAACCGGTGGTGAGCCTGCGCCCGGGCCACGCCGTCCACCACCACGAGGCGCTGATCCGGCCGATCCCGACCGCCAGCTCGCCATCGCGCTCGGCGCAGGAGTTCGTCTGCTTCGCCGAGGCCGTCGGCCTGTCGGAGCTGCTCGACATGGCGGTGCTGACGCGCGCCTCCGGGGCGTTGGCGGCGGCGCCCGAGGTGTCGGTCGCAGTCAACGTGTCGGGCCTTTCGATCGCCGCCCCGGCGTTCTACGCGACGGCGCTGGCGGCACTCGACGCCGTGGCCCCGGGGCGGCTGCTGTTCGAGGTGACCGAAACGGCCGAAATCGAGGACGTGCCGGCGGCGGCCGCCGCGATGGCCGGGCTGCGCGCGGCCGGCGGCGAGATGTGCCTCGACGATTTCGGTGCCGGCGCCGCGTCGTTCCGCTACCTGCGCGAGCTGCCGGTCGACCACGTCAAACTCGACGCGAGCTACGTGCAGGGTGCGGCGCGGACGCCGCGCGACCGGGGCCTGGTCGCCTCGATGGTCGCCCTGGCCGGCTCGGTCGGCGCGATCACCGCCGAGGGGATCGAGACCGAGGCGCAGGCGGCGTTGATGGTGGAACTGGGGGTCGACCACGGCCAGGGCTGGCTGTTCGGCCGCCCAGGCGCGCTTGCCGGTTTCGCCGGCTGAGCCGTTCGGGCACGCTCGCCGCCATGGACGAAGCAACCGGACTGCGACGCGGCCTGACCCAGTACGGCGACGCCGGCTTCTCGCTGTTCTTGCGCAAGGTGTTCATCAAGGCGATGGGGTTCGGCGACGACGCGCTGGCGCGACCGATCGTCGGCATCGTGAACACGGCCAGCGACTACAACCCGTGCCACGGCAACGTCGGCGACCTGGTCGAGGCGGCCAAGCGCGGCGTCATGTTGGGCGGCGCCCTCCCGCTGGCGTTCCCGACCATCTCGATCCACGAGAGCTTCGCCCACCCGACCAGCATGTTCCTGCGCAACCTGATGGCGCTCGACACCGAGGAGATGATCCGGGCGCAGCCGATGGACGCGGTGATCCTGGTCGGCGGCTGCGACAAGACGCTGCCGGCGCAGCTGATGGGTGCTGCCAGCGCCGGAGTGCCGGCGATCGTGCTGCCGACCGGGCCGATGCTGGCCGGTCACTACCAGGGCGAGGTGCTGGGCGCCTGCACCGACTGTCGCCGGCTGTGGGCCGACCACCGCGCCGGCCGTCTCGACGCGGCCGCGATCGAGACGCTGACCGACCGGCTGGCGCCGACGCGCGGCACCTGCATGGTCATGGGCACCGCCAGCACGGTCGCCTGCATGGTCGAGGCGATGGGGTTGTGCCTGCCGGGTGGCGCCACCGCGCCGGCGGTGTTGGCCGACCGGCTACGGATCGCCGAGGCGACCGGCGCGGTGGCGGCCCGGATGGCGACGGCGCGCGGCCCCGTCCCGTCCGACCTGATCACGCCGGCCAGCGTCGGCAACGCGCTCGTGGTGCTGCAGGCGATTGGCGGCTCGACCAATGGCCTGATCCACCTGACCGCCGTCGCGGGCCGCCTCGGGTTGCCGGTCGACCTCGACGCGTTCGACCGGCTGGGCGCCGCGGTGCCGGTGCTGGTCGACCTGAAGCCGACCGGCCAGCACTACATGCAGCACCTGCACGACGCCGGCGGCGTGTCCCGGCTATTGCGCGAGCTGGCTTCGCTGCTCGACCTGACGGCCGCGACCTTGGCCGGCCGAACGTTGGACGAGGTCGCCGCGGCGGCCGAGATCGTGGCGGGCCAGACGGTGATCCGGTCGCGCGAAGATCCCGTCCACTCCGGCGGCGGCCTTGCGGTGCTGCGGGGCAACCTGTGTCCGCGCGGGGCATTGCTCAAAGTGGCTGCCGCCACGCCGGCGCTGTTGGCCCACACCGGCCGCGCGGTGGTGTTCGACGGCTTGCCGGACATGGCCGCACGGATCGACGACGACACGCTCGACGTCACCGCCGACGACATCCTGGTGCTGCGATACGCCGGGCCGGTCGGGGCGCCCGGCATGCCCGAGGCGGGCGCGATCCCGATCCCGCGCAAGCTGGCCCGCGCCGGGGTCTGCGATATGGTCCGCATCTCGGACGCAAGAATGAGCGGCACCGCGTTCGGCACCGTCGTGTTACATATGACGCCGGAAGCAGCGGCGGGTGGACCGCTGGCGTTACTGCGAAGCGGCGACACGATCCGGATCGACACTGCCGCACGGCGGCTCGACGCCCTGGTCGACACGCCTGAGATGGACACGCGGCGACGTCTTTGGGTCGCACCGCTACCGCCGCTCGGCGCCGAGCGAGGCTACCTCAAGCTGTTCCTGCAGGAAGTGACCCAGGCGGACGAGGGCTGTGACTTTGCGTTCTGCCAGCCGCCGGGCAAGACAGTTTAGTTGCGGGCGGTCTTGATCGCCTGCGGGTCGAAGCTGGCCTCGTCGCCGGACGCCTCGCGCGCCATGCCGGCCAGCTCGCGGAAGAACTGCAAGCCACGGAGCGTGCGGCGCGCCAACACGCGGCGGCGATCCTCGCGATCCTCCTCGCGCGCGATCAGGTCGAACTGCACCAGCCGGTCCATCACGCGGGTGACGCCCGGGCGCGAGATGTTCATCAGGTCGGCGAGGCTGCTGACCGTGTGGGTGTCCTCATGCGTGTAGATCGCGAGGAACGTGGTCAGTTGCCGCGCCGTCAGGTCGCGCCCGTCGCGCCGCACCAGCGCCGTCAGCGTCTCGCGCAGGAACTCCAGCCGCGGGTCGGTGGCTGGCGTCTGGATCACCGTCGGGATGGCGTGGCCTCGACGTGACCCCTTTGGAACCATCTCGCTATGGGACATGGCGGCGGCGCGGGCCCTCGGCATCGAGGTCGGCAAAGCTTTGCGGGTCATTTCCTGTCACTTTCTCAACGTCGAACATATTGTGTTCGGTTCATGGCGGCCATTGCAATAGGATTCGCGACATTTCTTGACAAATATGCCCGGTGTGCGAGCTTTGTGAAGAGGGTTGGATATCGGGCCACCCCTTGTAACGACTTCACCTTGCATGAAACTTTTATTCCGCCCTTGCGAACATTTACCCAGTCCGAACTACCCCAGGACACTTTGGATCTGGCCCGGTTTTTACTGGGCCAGAAGCTGGTCCGAACCCTTCCGGACGGCCCGGCTGGCGGCCGGATCGTCGAAACCGAAGCCTATCCGCCCGGTGATCCGGCAGCCCATCACTACCGCCGCATGACCGGTAGAAACAAGTCGTTGTTTGCATCTATTGGTCACGCCTATGTGTATCGAGCCTACGGTGTTTGCTGGATGTTAAATGTATCGAGCGAGATCGAAGGGGTCGGTGCCGGAGTGTTGATCAGGGCGATCGCGCCGGAACTCGGGACGGCGGCGATGGCGGCGCGGCGCGGGACGGCGCCGCCGCGCGATGTGGCGCGGGGGCCGGGACGGCTCGCGGCGGCGCTCGACATCGACCGCAGCCTCGACGGCATGGACCTGTGCGCCCCGGAGTCGCCCGGAAAGCCATTGCGGATCGCGCCCGACGACCGGCCGCGCGGCGAGATCGGCGTCAGCGTGCGCATCGGCATCACCCGTGCGGTCGAGGCGCCGTTGCGGTTCTACCTGCGCGGTAGCCGCTTCCTGAGCGGACCCGCCTGGCTCAGTCCATGACGTGAAAGGGTCGTCTGTGGCGCCAGACGGTTTCGTTGCGCGACCATGGCCTGTCCGCAAGGGCCGGGTTATAGGCTGGCGATGAGCGATCCGTACGAGTTGCTGGGGGTGCGGCGCGAGGACGACGCCGAGGCGATCCGCAAGGCGTACCGCAAGCTGGCCAAGAAACACCATCCCGACCTCAACCCGGGCGACCCCCGGGCGGCGGACACGTTCAAGGCGATCAATGCCGCCAACAACCTGCTGTCCGATCCGGTCAAGCGCGCCCGCTTCGACCGCGGCGAGATCGACGGCGACGGCAACGAGCGGCCGCCGCCCGGCTACAACCGGCCTTCCAGCGGCGCCGGCGCCGGCCAGGGCGGGGGGTTCGCGGGCTTCCAGGACATGGACGCCGACGACATCGAGAGCCTGTTCGGCGGCGCGTTCCGCCCGCGCGGGCCGCGGCGCGGGGGCGACGTGTCCTACACCATGACGGTCGACTTCCTCGACGCGGCGCGCGGCACGGTGAAGCGACTGACCATGCCGGACGGCCGCACGCTGGATGTGACCATCCCGCCCGGCCTGCGCGACGGCCACGTGCTCCGGCTGAAAGGCCAGGGCCGCGCCGGGACGATGGGGGCCGCCAATGGCGACGCGCTGGTCGAGGTCAACGTCGCAGTCCACCCGATATTCCGGCGCGAGGAGGACGATTTGGTGGTGCGGGTGCCGGTGACGCTGCAGGAGGCGGTGCTGGGCGCCTCGGTCGAGGTGCCGACCATCGATGGCTCGGTGCGCCTGACGCTCAAGCCCGGCACCCAGGACGGCGCTCGCCTGCGGCTGCGCGGCAAGGGCATTAACGGCGGCCACCAATGGGTCGAGGTCGACGTGGTGTTGCCGACCGAGCCCGAGCCGGCGCTGGCGGATTTTTTGCGCGCGTGGCAACCCGAGCACCCGCTCAACCCGCGCGAGGGCCTGCTGGAGCGGGCGCGGTGAGCGGGGTGTTTCACCTGACGGCGGTCGCTGCGATGGTGCCGGACGTGGCCGAGACCGAACTGCGCGATTGGATCGCCCGCGGCTGGATCGCCCCGGGCGGCGACCCGCCGGACTACGTGTTCGCCGAGCCGGACATCTCGCGCGTCCGTGTCGTGCGGGCGTTGCGGCACGAGGCGGACGTGGCGGCCGACCACCTGGCGCTGGTGCTGTCGCTGCTGGACCGCATGGCGACGCTGCGGACGCGGCTGGCGGACCTGGACCGGGCCGTCGCCGCGCAACCGGCGGCGGTGCGGGCGGCGATCGAGGCGATGCTACGGGGTTAGCGCAGCGCTGACTAACGACCAGCGCGCCCCAGGACAGTGGGATGTCTCGCATGTCCCAGGGACACCCTGTACCGATGTCTCCGGGTCGGACCCGTTGGCATCCGGTAGCGGTGGGCGGATTTGAACCACCGACCAAGGGATTATGATTCCCCTGCTCTACCACTGAGCTACACCGCCAAACCGGAGCCGCGCGAGATAGTCGTTCAGCCTCCGCAGGTCAATCGGTCGCCGGCCCCGCGATGAAGCCGCCGCCCAAAACCCGGCTGCCCTCGTATGCGACGCACGCCTGGCCCGGCGCCGCCAGCGTCGGCTCGTCCAGCACGACCTCGCCGCCGCCCACCACCGTCGCCGGACGCGGTGTCTCGCCCGCTCGCAGTTTGACCGCGCACCGCCCCGAAAACCCGCCGGCGAGCCAATTGGTCTCGCGCAAGCGCAGCCGTCGGCCGCCCGACCCACGCGCGCCCACGACGATAAGCCGGGTGTCCGGCTCGATCCGCGTCACCACGCGCCCGCCGGCGGCCGGGCCGAGCCGCTTCGCCTGACCCACCGTGTAGCGTGCGATGCCCTGGTGCCGCCCGACCAGCGCGCCGCTGGCGTCGACGATCTCGCCCGGCTCCAGCGCGTCCGGGCGCATCCGGCCGACCGCGTCGGCGTAGCTGCCGGACGGCACGAAGCAAATGTCCTGGCTGTCCGGCTTGTCGGCCACCGCCAGCCCCATCGCAACCGCCATCGCCCGCACCGCCGCCTTGTCCGGCACGTCGCCGAGCGGGAACAAACTCGCGTCCAACTGCGCCTGCGTGGTCGCGAACAGGAACCAGCTTTGGTCGCGCGCCAGGTCGGTGGCGCGGTGCAACTCGGCGCCGGCCACCCCCTCGATGCGGCGGACGTAGTGCCCGGTCGCCAACCGCTCAGCCCCGAGATCACGGGCCAGCGCCAGCAAATCGGTGAACTTCACGCTCATGTTGCAGCGGATGCAGGGCACCGGCGTCTCGCCCCGCGCGTAGGCGTCGGCGAAGTCGCCCACCACCGCGTCGCGGAAACGTTGTTCGGCGTCGACCACGTAGTGCGGGATGCCGAGCCGGTCGGCGACCCGCCTCGCGTCGTGGATATCGGAGCCGGCGCAGCACGCGCCCTTGCGGCCGGTCGCGGCCCCGTGGTCGTACAGCTGCAGGGTCACGCCGATCACCTCGTGACCCTGCGCGCGCAACAGGCCCGCGACGGTGGAACTGTCCACCCCGCCCGACATCGCGACCACGACTCGCATCGGGTTAGTTCAGCGCGTTGCGCGTTGCCGCCGGCAGTTTCACCACCAGCCCGTCGAGCGCCGGCGTGATCACCAGCTGGCAGCCGAGCCGGGACGTCTTCTCGAGCCCGAACGCCAGGTCGAGCATGTCCTCCTCGTCCTCGGTCGGGTTGGACAGCTTGCCGAACCACGCCGGGTCGACGATGACGTGGCAGGTCGAGCAGGCCAGCGAGCCCTCGCACGCGCCCTCGATGTCGACGTCGTTCTTGTGCGCGATCTCCAGCACGCTGAGCCCGAGCGGGGCGTCGACCTCCTTGCGGCTGCCGTCACGCTGGACGAATGTCATCTTTGGCATGTGCGGTTAGTCCGGCGAGAGGGTGTGATGCGCGGCGGCCAGCGCCGTGATGGCGTGGTCGATCTCGGCGGCGGACGTAAATCGTCCGATGCCGAAACGCAAGGTCCGGCCGGCGGCGGCGGCGTCGAGGCCGATCGCGCGCAGCACGTACGACGGCTCGATCGTCGCCGAACTGCACGCCGAGCCGGTCGACACGCACAGCTCCGGCGCGAGCCGCATCAGGTCGAGCGCGACGGCGCCGGGGAAGGTCACGTTGAGGCTGCCGGGGAGCCGTTGCGCCAGGTCGCCGTTGGTCGCGACCCCCGGCACCCGTTCGCGGAGGCCGTTCCACAGGCGCTCGCGCAGGTCGCGCGTCATTGCCGCGTCGGCGTGGAACTCCGCGCGGGCGATCCGTGCCGCTTCGCCAAAACCCACCACCTGCGGCGTCGCCAGCGTGCCCGACCGCATGCCCCGCTCCTGCCCGCCGCCCGAGAACAGCGGCGTGACCCGCGCGCGTGGCCGGCGGCGGACGAACAGCGCGCCGACGCCCTTCGGCCCATAAACCTTGTGCGCGGTCAGCGACACCAGATCGACGCCGAGTGCGGCCACGTCGAGCGCCACCTTGCCCGCCGCCTGCGCCGCGTCGGTGTGCAGCATGGCACCGGCCGCGTGTGCCGCCTCGGCGATGGCGCGAATGTCCTGCAACACGCCGATCTCGTTGTTGGCCGACATCACGCTGACCAGCAGCGTCGGGACCGCCAGCGCCGCGCGCAGCACGTCGAAATCGAGCAGGCCGTCCAGCCCGACCGGCAGCACGATCGGCTCGAACCCCTCATGACGCAGCTCCAGCACGCTCTCGAGCACGCATTTATGCTCGGTCGCAAGCGTGATGACGCGACGGCGCGTGGTCTCCTGGATCGCCGCGTACCGGGCGGCGCCCTTGATGGCAAGGTTGTTGGCCTCGGTGGCACCCGACGTCAGCACGATCTCGCGCGGGTCGGCGCCGATCAGCGACGCGACCTCGGCCCGCGCCGCCTCGACCGCCGCCGCGGCCGCGTGGCCCATCGAATGCTCGGCGCTGTGGGGGTTGCCGGGGTGCTCGGTGAACCAGGGCAGCATGGCCGCGACCACGCGCGGGTCGCACGGCGTGGTCGCCTGGTTGTCGAGGTAGATCGGCCGCATGGCTCTCATATGGAGTCAGGCGGCGCGGCGTGAAACCCGTGTTGCCATGGTCTGATACGCGGCTGCAAACGCCGCCACATCCGCCTCGGTCGCGTTCCACGGCAGCGACACCCGGATCGACTCGGTGGCGGCGTGCCGCAACCCCATCGCAATCAGGACGTGGCTTGCGGCGACCTTGCCCGACGAGCACGCGGCCCCGGCCGACACGGCGACGCCGGCCAAATCGAGCGCCATCACCTGGGTCGCTGCCAATACCCCAGGCAGCCAGATCGAGGCGGTGTTGGGCAGCCGCTCCGCGCCGGCACCGTTGACCTGCGCCCCGCACGCGACCGCCGCCGCCTCGACGGCGCCGCGCAACAACTCCGGCGATAAGCGGTCCGCGTCGGCCGCCGCCGCGAAACCGGCCAAGGTGGCGACCGCCGGGGTGCCGCCGCGCCGTCCCCGCTCCTGCCCGCCGCCGGCGATCAGCGGCCGCACGCGCTCGGCCATCCGCGGCGCCAGCAACGCGGCTCCCGCCCCCTGCGGACCGCCCAGCTTGTGCGACGAGACCGCCGCCGCGTCGGCCCCTGACGCGGCGAGGTCGAAGCCGACCCGGCCCGCCGCCTGCACCGCGTCGCAAAACAGCAGCGCGCCACGCCGGTGGCACAGCTCGGCGATGGCGAGGGTCGGCTGGATCACCCCGGTTTCGTTGTTGGCCGCCATCACGCACACCAGCGCCGGCCCGCCAGCCGCCAGCGCCGCGTCGAGCGCCGGCAAATCGAGCACGCCGTCGGCGTCCACCGGCAGCGTTTCACGCGCGTGGGCAGCCCGCACCGCGTCGTGCTCGGTGGCGCCGGTCAGCACGCAACGGCCCTCGGCCAGCATGTGGATGGCGAACGCGATCGACTCCGTGCCGCCCGAGGTCAGCACGACGCCGGCCGGATCGCAGCCGAACCGTGCGGCGAGTCGCTCGCGCGCCGCCTCCAGCGTCGCCCGCGCCACGCGTCCGGCGGCGTGCACCGAAGCCGGATTTCCCGTGATCTCGAGTGCAGCCAGCAATGCGGCGCGGGCGGCCGGGCGCAGCGGCTCGCTCGCGTTGCCGTCGAGGTAGGTCATTGCCATATCGTGGGCATGCAAACGCGTGCGACACAGCACGTTACGGCGATAACATGACGTGCCTGCGACATTTTATTGTCGTACGTGCGGCGGAGACACTATAGTGTTGCGAGCCTGCCGCGGTCCGGTCGCCTTATTGGCGCCGACGCCTTGGCAATCCTAGCCTGGTTGGCCCGGCCAGGTACCTCGAACGTGGATTACCTTGAAACATGCCTGAAGTGATGTTCGCCGGCCCGGACGGCCGCCTGGAGGGTCGTTACCACCACAGCAAGGAAACCGGCGCGCCGCTCGCGCTGATCCTGCACCCGCACCCGCTGCACGGCGGGACGATGAACAACCGCATCGCATACTCGATGTACCAGTCGTTCCAGCGGCTCGGCTTCTCGGTCATGCGGTTTAACTTCCGCGGCGTCGGCCGGAGCCAGGGCCGCTACAACGGCGGTTTTGGCGAGATCGGCGACGCGGCGGCCGCACTCGACTGGATGCAGGCGGTCAACCCGCAGCAGGGTGGCCTGTGGATCAGCGGCTACCAGTTCGGCGCGTTCGTCGGCATGCAGCTGTTGATGCGGCGGCCGGAGATTTCCGGTTGGGTCAGCGTGGCGCCGCCGGCCAACCACTACGACTTCGGCTTCCTGGCGCCATGCCCGTGCGGCGGCCTGATGGTCGCCGGCGAGAACGACGAGCTGGTTCCGGAGCCGGCGATCAAGAAGCTGGTCGACAAGCTGAACACGCAGAAGAACGTCACGGTCGACTACCGCATCCTGACCGGGGCCGACCACGTGTTCGCCAACCACGCCGACGTTATCGCCGACGCGATCGACGACCACGTGAAGCGCAAGATGGCGCCGCGCCAGATGGCGCTCGCCGCCGACTGACCGCTACGCCGGGCGGACGATTTTGCCGCCCGGCATCGGCCTTGGCACGCCGGTGGTGCCGGGGAAACTCAGCGGCAGTTGGCGTAGCATCCTGACCGCCAGCAACGCGAAGCATTGCGCCTCCAGCGCGTCGCCGTCCCAGCCGACCGCCTCGACCGGTTCGACCGGCGCGTCGAGTTCGGCCCGCAGTGCGGCCATGATCGCAGCATTATGCCGCCCGCCGCCGGTGACGAGCCAACGCCGGGGCGTTACCGGCAGCGGCGTCCGCGCGACGGCCGCGGCGATCCAGGCGACCAATGTCGCGGCGCCGTCGGCCAATGTCAGGTGGTCGAGGCCGCTCTCCGCAATATTTCGAGCGAAATGCAGCCGGTCCAGCGACTTCGGGGCCGGTTTGTCGAAGTAGGAGTCGGCAAGCAAATTTCCGAGCACCGCCGGATCGACCCGGCCCGACAGCGCCAGCGCGCCGCCCGCGTCGAACGCGGCCCCGGTATGGCGAGACACCCAGTCGTCGAGCGGACCGCTAGCCGGCCCGGTGTCGCACGCCAGCAACTCGCCATCCGCGCCGACCAGCGTGAGGTTGGCCACGCCGCCCAGGTTCAGCACGCACACCGGCTTGTCCAGCGCGGCCGCGACGGCGGCGTGAATGAGCGGCGCGAACGGCGCGCCTTGCCCGCCGGCCGCGACGTCGGCCGACCGGAAATCGTAGGCCACCGGCAGCCCGGTCGCGTTCGCCAACATCCGCGCGTCGCCGATCTGCCACGTTCGTCTCCGCGCCGGATCGTGCAGGATGGTCTGGCCATGGAAGCCGACGATCTCGGCCGTGACCCCGAGTGCCACCACCGCCTCGGCATGGCGCTCGGTCAGCCGCCGGGTGCAATCGACGAGGAACGGGTCGTTGGGCGGCAGGCTTGGCGCGACATCCAACAGTCGGCGTAGATCGGCCCGCAACACGGGATCGTAGGCTAGCGTTAGTAACGGTCCACGGCCAAAAACCTGTTCGCCATCCGTCTCGACCACTGCCGCGTCGACCCCATCAAGCGAGGTGCCGCTCATCAGCCCAATCGCCTGCATGGCATCCCTCTGTTGTCCGCCGTATACTCTTGCCTATGGTCACATCATGTCGCCAGTAATCCTACCGGCAGAACTCGAACGCTTCGCCGAAGAAGCCGTCGCCGCTGGGCGATACCGCGACGTCGCGGACGTGGTCCAAACCGGCGTCAACATCTTACGGCGGGTCGAGGCGGAGCGAGCTGAGTTCGTCGCCTCCCTGCATGCGGCGCAGGCGGACGGCAAGCGGAATGGCTTTCTCACGATCGACCAAGCGATGGCCGACATCGACGCTCTGATCGAGGATTTGGCGCACGCTCGCGCGTGAGCGATCCGGCTGTCCTGTCAGGGACGGCGCTTGCCGAGCTTCGGGCGGCAGTCGAGTGGATCGGACGCGAGAACATCCCTGCGGCACGTAAGCTCCGGGATGTCGTCGAAGCCGCCGCCCGCCTGATCGGAGATCGCCCGCTGGTCGGACGACTTCGACCGGAGCTTGCCTCGCCGCCATTCCGGTCCTGGTCGCTGCCGGCCTTCTTAATGCTGCTGGTCTACGATGCCGCAACCGATCCGGTCGAGATCGTGCGTGTCGTTCATACGTCCCGAGACCTTCGCGCGCCTTTACGAGACCTCGGCACTACGGTTTAGCCGCTTTGCCCGCGCCCGCCTGACCTCTATCAGCGCGCCATGTCCGACCACACGCCCGCCAGCCCGTTCCTGATCGAAGCCACCGCGCGCGGCTTCGTCCACCAGTGCACCGACGCCGCCGCCCTCGACGCGGCGCTGATCGCCGGTCTGACTACCGGCTATATCGGCTTCGACGCCACCGCCGACAGCCTGCACGTCGGGAGCCTGGTGCAGATCATGCTGCTACGGCTGATGCAGCGGCACGGCCACCGTCCGGTGGTGCTGATGGGCGGCGGCACCACCCGCATCGGCGACCCGTCCGGCAAGGACGAGAGCCGGCAGCTGCTGACCGACGAGCGCATCACGGCCAACATCGCCGGCATCCGCCGCGTGTTCGAGCCGTTCCTGCGGTTCGGCGATGCGCCCGGCGACGCTCAAATGGCCAACAACGCCGACTGGCTCGACCGGCTCGGCTGGATCGACCTGCTACGCGACGTCGGGCCGCACTTCACGCTCAACCGGATGCTGACGTTCGACAGCGTCCGCCTGCGGCTGGAGCGCGAGCAGCCCCTAACGTTCCTCGAGTTCAATTACCTGATCCTGCAAAGCTACGACTTCCGCGAGCTGGCCCGCCGCCACGGGGTCACGTTGCAGCTCGGCGGCTCGGACCAGTGGGGCAACATCGTCTCCGGCGTCGAGCTGGCGCGCCGCACCGACCAGCGCGCCGTGTTCGGGCTGACGACGCCACTGCTGACCACCGCCGCCGGCGCCAAGATGGGCAAGACGGCGCAGGGTGCCGTTTGGCTGACCGCCGACCGCCTTACCCCGTTCGACTACTGGCAGTTCTGGCGCAACACCGAGGACGCCGACGTGACCCGGTTCCTGCGCCTGTTCACCGAGCTGCCGTTGACCGAGATCGCGCGGCTGGACCTGCTGGCCGGCTCCGAGGTCAACGACGCGAAGAAAATCCTTGCCACCGAGGCAACCGCGCTAGCGCACGGCCGCGACGCGGCGGAGCGGGCGGCGGAAGCGGCGCGGCGCGCGTTCGAACAAGGCGACGCGGCCAAACTGCCCTCGATCACCGTCGACCTCGCAGGCGGTGTCCCGCTGCTGGGCCTGTGCGTCACCGCCGGCTTGGCGGCCAGCAACGGCGAGGTACGCCGGCTCATCAAAGGCGGCGGGTTGCGCCTCAACGACGCGCCGGTCGTCGACGAGCACCGGGTCGTCACCACCGCCGACCTGCGCGACGGCGTGCTAAAGCTGTCGGCCGGGCGCAAGCAGCACCGGGTTGTCAGGCCCGCCTGACACACTCTTTCCTTGGGACGGCGCGCGGTTCGGAGCATTGTCGCGCGATGTCGCGTCGCGCCTTTGAAGTCACGCCCGAACTGCTGTTGCGCGCCTACCAGGCCGGCTTATTCCCCATGGCGGAGACCCGCGACAGCGCCAAGCTGTACTGGCTGGACCCGGAATATCGCGGCATCCTGCCGCTTGACGCGTTCCACCTGCCGCGCCGCCTCGCCCGCACGCTACGCGACGGCAGCTATGTCTCGACCTCGGACGCGGCGTTCGCCGGCGTGATCGCCGGCTGCGCGGAATCAGCCGAGGGACGCGAGGAGACCTGGATCAACACCGACATCGAGCGGCTGTTCAACGCGCTGCACGAGATGGGGCACGCCCACTCGGTCGAGACCTGGGCCGACGGCACGCTGGTCGGTGGGCTGTATGGCGTGGCGCTCGGCGGCGTGTTTTTCGGCGAAAGCATGTTCAGCCGCGCGCGTGACGCGTCGAAGGTGGCGCTGGCGCACCTGGTCGCCCGGCTGCGGCTCGGCGGCTTCCTGCTGCTCGACACGCAATTCGTGACCAGCCACCTCGCGCAGTTCGGCGCGCTGGAAATCCCGCGCGACGACTACAAGCAATTGCTGACGGTCGCGGTCGCTACCACCTCGGTCTGGCTGGCCGAGCCCGGTCGGGCGGCGCTCGATGCGGAGTTCCAGGCATTCCGTGCCGCTGGTAATCTCCCGTTAGCGGAGCCGTAACCTGCCCCGAACTAGAGTCGCGCGATGCTCAAGCCGCTGACCCTGCTGGCCTGGCTGCTACCCGCGTTCGCCCCCGCGTTCGCCGGCGAGCGGCCGGCGACGATCCCGACGCGCGACGTCGACGTGACCTATGAGATCTTCGGGTCAGGCGGCGGTGCGGCACAGATGCTGTCCGAGCGGATGCGCTGGGACGTGGCGGCGGGCCGGATGCGGGTCGATCCGCCGACCCGTGGCGTCTACATGCTGCTCGACTATCGCCGCCACCGGCTGGTCGCGGTGCGCGAGACCGCCCGGACATTCATCGAGATGGACGCGGGACGCGCCACGGGCACACCCGCCGTCGGCCGCAACGCGACTTTTCGCAAGCTGGGCACCGGCACCGTGGCGGGCGTCGGCTGCACCGAGTGGGACACCCGCGACAGCGGCGGCAAGCCGGTGCTGGTGTGCCTGACCGACGACGGCGTGCTGCTGCGGGCGCGTGACGTGGATCGCACGCTGATGGCCGCCGCTCGCGTGACATACGGGCCGGCCGACCCGACCGCGTTCATGCCGCCGGCCGGCTTTCATCGCGAGTCGCCCGCGCCATGAGCGCCACCGTGGCGCGCCGCCCGCTCGGCTTCCGCGGCTGGGTACGCGACCCGGTCGGCCGGTTTTCGTGGCTGAAGGCGGCAACGTTGGCCCTGGTGCTATGTCCGGCCCTGTTGCTCGCCGTGCGAACGATCGCGGGCGACCTCGGCGCGCGGCCGTTGACCGAGGCCACGCACCTCACCGGGCTGTGGGCGGTCCGCATCCTGCTGGTGTCGTTGATGGTGACGCCAACGCGCTCGGTGCTCGACACGACCCGCGTGCTGATGCTGCGGCGGATGCTGGGCGTGGCTGCCGCCTGCTACATCGTCGCGCACTTCGCGCTGTATGTCGCCGACCAGGACGGCAATCTTTGGCGTGTGGCGAGCGAGATTGTCAGCCGGTTCTACCTGACGGTCGGCTTCGTGGCCTTCCTCGGGCTGGTGGCGCTGGCGGTCACGTCGACCAACGGCTGGCAGAAGCGGCTCGGGCGCGGCTGGAAACGGCTGCACAAATGGGTTTACGCGTTCGCGGCACTCGGCCTGCTACACTACTTCTTCCAGTCCAAGCTCGACGTGACCAACGCCGCGTTCGCCGCCGGCGTGTTCGTCTGGCTGATGCTGTGGCGGCTGGAACCGCGCCGCTGGCAGGCGCTGCGGTGGCCGCTGCCGGAGCTCGCGATCGTCGCCGCCCTGGTGACGGCGGTAATGGAGGCCGGCTGGTACGCCGCCCGCAACGGCATTTCTATTACGCGAGTGCTGGCGTCCAACCTCAACGTGGCACACGGCCTGCATCCAGCCGGCTATGTCTTGGTTTTGGGGCTGCTGGTCACCGCGCTAGCGTATTCCCCGCCGCTGTGGCGCAAAAAGCCCGACCCGGCGCGGCGCGCGGCACGAGCGGCCCGGTTCGATGCGGCGGACTGAGATTTAGCTCCATCGTCGCGGAACCGCAGCGACCACTCCTCGCAATGCCAGCGTGGAACTACGTCCGATTGCTCAGCCCAGCCTCTCCGCCTCCGCCATCACCGCCGCCGCGTGGCCCGGCACCTTCACCTTCGGCCACACCTGCGCGACCTTCCCCGCCTTGTCGATCAGGAACGTGGCACGCTCCATCCCCATATACTTCTTGCCGTACATGCTCTTCTCGCCCCACACGCCATATGCCTCCGCCACTTGGGTTTCGGCGTCCGACGCCAACGGGAACGCGAGGCCATACTTGGCCGCGAACGACTCGATCGGCTTCATCTTGTCCTTCGACACGCCGATCACCGTGACGCCGATGTGGCCGAGCTGCCCTAACGCCTCCTGGAACGCGCACGCCTCGGTCGTGCAACCGGGCGTGTCGGCCTTGGGATAGAAATACAGCACGAACGGTGTGCCGCGCAGGCCGGCGAGACTGACCGTGCGCCCGCCGCTGGCTGGCATGGTGAAATCGGGGGCGCTGTCGCCAACCGCCAAGGCCATGGGTTCGACTCCCTATTCAGGTTGGCCAAGCACCCGCACGAAGATCGCGCGCACGTCGTCGGCCAGCCGATCCAAGGTGCCACGCAGGTCTCTGGCGTCAAGCGCCTCCAGCCCGGCCACGCGCACCGCGTCGAGCAGCCGCGCCATCGCCGCCTCCCCTAGTTCGTCCCCGCCCGATCGGCCGGTCGACAGGCGCGCCATGCCGATCACGGTGCGCCAGACCCGGTCGGCCAACACCAACGTCGCGGCGTCCGCGCGCTCGACCGCACCTGCCGCCGCCAGCGCTGCCAGCATGTCGCGCGTCGCCTGGATACCGTCGGGCAGCGGCGCCCGCATCAGCCGCAACGCCTGTGCCACGAATTCGACGTCGATCAGCCCGCCCGCCCGCTGCCTCAGGTCGGCGAACGGGCCGGACGTTAGGGTCGCCTCGCGCGAGAGCCGGCCACGCATCGCAAGCGCGTCGGCGCGAACCCGTTCGGGCTCGGCCACGGCCAGCGCCCGCGCGACGTCGTCCGACAGCGCGCTCACCAACGCAGGGTCGCCGGCCACCACGCGGGCGCGGGTCAACGCCATCCGCTCCCATGTCCACGCGCCGCCGCCCGGTCCGTAGTAGGCGGCGAGCGCGGCGCGCGATACCGCGACCGGGCCTTTGTTGCCGGACGGGCGCAACCGCATGTCGACCGTATACAACGCCCCTCCGGCGTCGGGCGCGGTCAGCGCCGCGACCAGCCCCTGGGTCGCCCGAAGGTACCATTGCCCTGGCGCCACCGGCCGCTCGCCCTGGCTGGCGGCGATTTCGGCCGGATGGTCGTAGACCAGCATCAGGTCGAGGTCCGAGCCGGCCATCATCTCGCGCGAGCCCGCCTTGCCCAGCAGCAGCACCGCCAGCGCGCCGCCGGGTACGCTCCCGTGGCGGCGGGTGACGTCGGCCACAACGAACGGCAGCAGCGCCGCGATCGCGGCGTCCGCCAGCGCCGCGCGACGCAGACCGGCGGCGTCCGCGTCGAGCCGCCCTTCGAGGGTCGCGACGCCAAACGCGAAATCCTCTTCGCGAACGAATTTCCGCACCAACTCGATCGCGTCCTGAAGGGTCGCCCCGACCAGTTGCTGGCCGAGTAGCGCCGCCGGTTCGGCGCTGCCGAGGTCGCCGCCGAGCAGCCCGTCCAGCGCCGAGGGCACGGTCGCCAGATGTTCAGCCAAGCCGGGCGCCGCGCCGAGCACGGTCGCGATCCGCTCGATCAATCCGGGGTTGCGGGCGAACAGGCTCAGGATCTGCACCCCGGCCGGCAGCTGTCCGAACAGGCGGTCGAGCCGGGCGAACGCCGCGTCCGGTTCCGCCTGCCGGCCGATGGCCGCGAGCAACGTCGGCAGCATCCGCCGCAGCAGCCCGCGCGCACGCTCGTTGCGCAGCGCCCGGGGCCGCCCCGCCTGCCAATCGCGAACCAGCGCCAGGACCGTGTCGGGCGTGCCAAAACCCATCGTCGCGACACGTGCCACCAGCTCGGGCGGCAGCGGGCCCTGTGCCGGGACGTCGAACCCGCCATCGTCGGCCGGAACCGCGCTGAACACGGTGTCGCCGGCTCGCCCGACCCGATCGAACTGGCGAAGCAGCCGCGCCGCGAACCGCGCCGCGTCGCTAAAACCCAGGAACGTCGCGAACGCGGCCAATCCGTCGGCGGTGTCCGGCAGGCGGTGGGTTTGCCGGTCGGCCACCATCTGCAGCCGATGCTCGACCCGGCGCAGGAGGCGGTAGGCCGCGATCAGCTCGCCGGCCGTGCGTGCCCCCAGATGTCCGGCGCGGCAGAGCGCCCGCAACGCATCGACGGTGCGGCGGGTGCGCAGCCCCGGCTCACGCCCACCCCACACCAGCTGCAGCGTCTGTGCCAGGAACTCGATCTCGCGGATGCCGCCCTGGCCGAGCTTGACGTCATGGCCCAGCACCCGTGTGATTGCCGGCCCATGCGCCGCGAGCCCAGTCCGTTTGTGCGCGTCGATCCGGCGCTTCATCTCCTGCAGGTCGGCAACCAATGCGAAGTCGAGGCCGCGCCGCCACACAAACGGTCGGATTGCCGCCAGGAACGCCTCGCCCACCGCGAGGTCGCCGGTGACCGGGCGGGCTTTGACCATGGCGGCGCGCTCCCAGCTTTGCGCCATCGCCTCGTAGTACGACAACGCGGCAGTCAGGTTCATGCTGGGCGGGGTCGCGGCCGGGTCGGGCCGCAGCCGCAGGTCGGTGCGGAACACGTAGCCGTCGGCGTCGCGCGTCTCCAGCAAGGCAACCATGTCGCGCGCGACACGTGTAAAGGTGGCGGTGGCGTGATCCGCGGCGACGACCTCGGGTCGGGGGTCGTGCAGCAGCACGAGGTCGATATCACTCGAATAGTTCAGCTCCCGCGCGCCGAGCTTGCCCATCGCGAGCACGACGAAGCCGCTGCCGGTGGCGGCCAGGTGCGCGCGGTGCAGGGCATGCGCCACCGCCAGCCGCAGCGCCGCGTCGGCCAGGTCGGACAACGCCCCGGTGATCGCGTCCAGCCGCCACAGGGTGCCGACATCGGCGACGGCGACGGCGAGCGCCACCTGCCGCTTGGCTCGGCGCAACCCGGCGGCGACCGTGGCGGACGGCGCGTCGGCGCGGATCGCCGCCAGCTCCGCCAGTGCCGTCTGGACCACCACCGCCGGTCCCGCGTCGGCCAGGCGCTCCAGGACGGTGGCCTCCCGCACCGCGAGATCGGCGAGGTAGGGCGAGTTGCCGCCGATCGCCGCGACCATGGCCCGGCCCGCGTCGGTGTGTCGCCAGGCCGCGTCCGGCAACCGCTCCGCCAGCAGCCCGGCGGCGCGGGCGTCGGCCGGTGACGGCCAGCGCGCAAGAACCAGTGCTTCGGCAGGGTCGGTCATCGGCGCACAGGCTGGCGTTGGTGCGGCGGCTCGGTCAAGCCGTGCGGGCCGGCGCGCGGCGGTCGGCGGCGGGCTTGCTCGGCCTCCTGACCGCCGGCTCCGCGTTGTTGCTGAACGCGGCGATGGCGGTGGCCGTGCTGGTCGGCGCGCTGGCCTGGCGGCTCGGCCAGGGGCCAGTGTCGCTGCCGTGGGCGGTGCCGCTGATCGAGGCGCGGGCGGCGGCGGCGGGCCACCCCATGACGGTCGGCGCCGTGACCATCGCCTGGAGCGGGTGGCGCGACGGCACCGACGCGCCGGTGTCGGTGAGGATGAGCCGAACCCGCCTCGGCAGCCAAGGTTTCGCGGGCGACATCGCCGAGGCGCACGCGTCGCTCGCGGTGTCCGACCTGATGGCCGGCCAGCCGATGCCGCGCAGCCTGTCGCTCGACGGGGTGCACCTGCGGCTGAGCCGGGCGGCGAACGGCGACACCAGCGTCGCCGAGGTCCCGGTGCCGGCAAGCCCGCAGGCCCGCAAGATCGGCCCCCTATTCACGCTGCCGGACACCGTGCAATCGATCCACGTTCGCGACCTCACGATCGACGGGTTTGATGCCGGCAGCGGCCTGTCCGCTAAGGTGTCCGGCGGTCGGGTCGACGCGAAGCGGGACGGCGCGGACGTGCTGCGCGGCACGCTGCACGCCGACCTCGACGCGGGCGGGCACCACGCGACGCTCGACCTGACGTCGAAGGCGGCGGTCGACGGGCACGCGACGACCGTCGAGGCCAAGCTGTCGCCGATCGACCCGGCGGCACTCGCCGACCTCACGCCGGCCCTCGCCCCGCTGTCGATGTTCGACGCCCCGGTGACGATCGCGGCCACCGCCAGCTTCGGTCCTGGCCTCGCGTTCCAGCGGGCGCACGCGAACCTCGCCGCCGGCACCGGGCTGATCCGCGCCGGCCAGGGCACGATGCCGGTGCTGTCGCTCGACGTGGCGCTCGACGCGACGCCCGACACGCTCGAGACCAGCGTTTTCCGGCTCGTCACCGCACCCCGTCCCGACGGCCCGCGCACCACCATCCTGGGCCATGTCAGGGCCGCGCGCACCGCCGCAGGCGCTACCGCCACCACATCGCTCGACATCGACCGGGTCGACTTCGCCGACCTCGCCGCGATCTGGCCCGAGGGCACCGGCGGCCCCGGCACCCGGCCCTGGATCACCGAGAACGTGGTCGGCGGCTACGTCTCGAGCGGCCACGTCGAGGCCGACCTGACCGCGCCCGCCGACCTGTCCACGGTGGCGTTGACCCGGATCGACGGGCGGCTCGACGGGCACGACGTCACCCTGTTTTGGCTAAAACCGGTGCCGCCGCTGGTGCATGGCGAGGTGCGGCTGACGATCACCGACCCCGACGTGATCGACGTCGCCGTGCTGCGCGCGCAACAGGACACGACCGACATCCACTTCGACGGCGCGGATGTCCGCTTGACCGGGATCGCCGGCAACAACCAGTTCGCCGCCATCACGGGGCCGATCGAGGGGCCGCTGCCCGACGTCATCCGCATCCTGAGCCATCCCCGGCTAAAACTGTTGAGTAAAAGCCCGGTGCCGCTGTCCGACACCGCCGGCCACCTGAAAGGCACCCTGTCGATCGCCCACCTGCCGCTGCGCGACGACGTCGACCTCGCGGACCTCGGCATCGTCACCGACGCGAGAGTGCGCGACGTCCACATCGGCAAGCTGGTCGGCGGGCGCGACCTCGACCATGGCCAGTTGACGCTGCACGCGACCACCGAGGGGCTCGATGTCGCGGGCACGGCGGCGGTGGCCCAGGTGCCGGCGAAGCTGAAGGTGTCGGTGGATTTCTCGGGCGGCCCACCCGACCAGGTGCAGGAGACGGCGCATGTCACGACCACGCTCGACCGGGCGCGGCTGAAACGGCTGGGGATCGACTCCGGGGCGCTGCTGACCGGCAGCTTCGGGCTCGACGCGGAGGCCAAGATCCGTCGCAACGGACGCACCGACGTCACAGCCCACGCCGACTTGGCCGATGCCGCGTTCGGCGCCGCGTCGCTGCCGTGGAACAAGGTGGCCGGCGATCCCGCGACGGGGGACGCGGCATTGACGCTGGACCGGAACGGCGCCGTGACCCTGCAGCACTTTCGCGCGCACGGGTCGGGCATCGACGTCGACACCTCCGCCGAAGTCGCCGGTGGTCGCCAGACGGTGGTGCGGATCAAGCGGCTCCGGCTCGGCACCGCGATCGACTTGGCCGGCACGGTCACGTTTCCGCACGGCGGAGACGAGCGCTACGTCGTCGACGTTGCCGGGCCGACGCTCGACCTGACCCGCATCCGCAAGGCGCTGGCCGGCCCCGGGGATGCCACCAAGGGCGCGCCGGGCCCGCCGTTCGTGGCGACCGCGCGGATCGACCGCGTGACGCTCGGCGACGGGCGCGCGCTGCTCGGCGTCGCCGCCCACGCCGAACGAAACGCGGATGGCCTGCGCGACGTGGAACTGTCCGGCTCGACCCTTGGGCCGCCGGCGGCACCGTTCCGCATCGCCATGCACCCGACCCAATACGGCCGCCGGATCGCGGCGCACACCGACGACCTCGGCGCGGTGCTGGCCGGGTTCGGCCTGTTCGACGGCATCGGCGGCGGCCGGCTCGACGTGGTGGGCGTGCCGAAACTCGACGCGAACGGGCGGCCGTCCACGGTGGGCGTGGCCACGCTCGACGCGTTCCGGGTGCGCGACGCGCCGTGGGCGGCCCGGTTGCTGAAGGCGATGACGCTGTACGGCATCGTCGACCTGATGCGTGGCCCGGGCGTCGGCGTCACCCACGCGACCGCGCCGTTCGAGCTGAACGGCGACGTGCTGACGCTGCGCGGGGCCAGCGCCGTCTCAGCGAGCCTCGGCGTGACGGCCAAGGGCCAGATCGACCTCGGCCGCGCGGTGGTGGCGGTGCGCGGCACGGTGGTGCCGGCCTACCTGTTCAACACCCTGCCCGGCCGCCTGCCGCTGATCGGCCGCCTGTTCTCGCCCGAACGCGGCGGCGGGCTGGTCGCGGCGATGTTCAGCCTGAAGGGCAGCCTGTCCGATCCGTCGATCGCCGTAAACCCGCTGAGCCTGTTGACGCCCGGCGCGTTGCGCGGGCTGTTCGACGGATTCGCGATGCCGACGCTGGGCTATGCTCCGCCGGAGACGAAGCTTTCCAGCCAATGAATGGTGTAGTCGCCATTGATGAACTCCGGCGCCTCCATCAGCCGCTGGTGCAGCGGGATGGTCGTCTTGATGCCGACCACCGCAAACTCGGCGAGGCTGCGACGCATTCGGGCGATCGCGTCGAGCCGCGTCGGCGCGTGGACGATCAGCTTGGCGACCAGGCTGTCGTAGTAAGGGGGCACGACGTAGCCGGCGTACAGCGCGCTATCGACCCGGACCCCGAGCCCGCCCGGCGCGTGATACGCCTCGACGCGGCCCGGCGTCGGCATGAACGTCTCCGGGTCCTCGGCGTTGATCCGGCATTCGATCGCATGACCCGAGAACCGCACGTCGGGCTGCGCGTAGCCGAGCGGCTCGCCCGACGCGATGCGGATCTGCTCGCGCACCAGGTCGATGCCGCAGACCATCTCGGTCACCGGGTGCTCGACCTGCAGCCGGGTGTTCATCTCGATGAACGCGAACTGGCCGTCCTGATACAGGAACTCCAGCGTGCCGGCGTTACGATAGCCGAGCTGCTTCAACGCCTGCGTCACGGTCTCGCCCAGGGCGTCGCGTTCGGCGGCGGTCAGCGCGGGCGAGCCGGCCTCCTCCAACAACTTTTGATGGCGGCGCTGCAGCGAGCAGTCGCGCTCGCCGAAGTGCACCACGTCGCCAAAACTGTCGGCCAGGATCTGCAGCTCGATGTGGCGCGGCCGGTCGAGGTATTTCTCCAGGTACACCGCGTCGTTGCCGAACGCGGTGCGCGCCTCGGCCCGCGCCATCTCCCA
>JAABUX010000645.1_pt1 | contig 57538 bp, 40 predicted proteins | sample 5561851 | NCBI WGS metagenome assembly JAABUX01 (sample SAMN10711883, study PRJNA513361) | rock metagenome | isolation source: Antarctica rocks | place: Antarctica: Victoria Land, Richard Nunatak red sandstone | collected 2016-01-03
GACGTGGAAGGCCAGGAATTCCCGGAAAATCGTCTCCGGTCGCTCCTTGCCCACTCGGCTGTTAACCGTTATCCATCAACCGGTTCCGTTATGGGACAGACTCTGAGTGGAAAAGTTCGCCATTCCCGATCCCGGTAGGATTTACGCAGTTGATGGCTTATGTACAGGACCCTTGCCGCCCGCCGTCTTACCTTGTTGCAGGCAGGTTGCCCATCTTGTGCAGCAAGCGGAATGAACCGAGTGGACAAAGGCCATCAACTGCGTTACTCCTAACCGGATCTCAGATTGCAAAGCGAAGCGTGAAACGACCTGCAATCTCAAGATCTGCGGTCTAAGATCCCGAACGGGATGACTGGGTATCGTATCAGGGATCGACGTCGGCCCGCCGACGCTCGTCGGGCCAGGCCCGCATCGCCGCCGCGGCCATCGCCAGGAGCTTGGGCCGCCCGGCCCCGTCCCGCGCCTGGGTCGACATCCCCTGGATGACGGCCATGTAGAGCGACGCCAAGGCGGTGGCGTCGGGGTCGCGGGGCAGCAAGCCGACATCGATGTCGCGCTGGATCTTCGCCCTCAAGTTGGCCTCGTTGCCGAGCCTGATCCCGGCCAGGGCGGCCTGCACGTCGCCGGCCGCCGCCGAGCAGTTGGTCGCCGAGCTGACCAGCATGCACCCGGCCGGCGTGTCGATGCCGGTGAGGCCGACGGCTGCGCCCTGGAGGAGGGTCCAGACGGCCTCGCGGGCCGTGGCCGCGGACTCGATGATCCCCGCCGCGGTGGCAGGCCCGCCGGACGTGTACAGCTCGACCGCCTCCAGGAACAGCCGCTTCTTGTCGCCGAACGCCGCGTACAGGCTCGGCGGCGAGATGCCCATGGCCGCCGTGAGCTGGCCGAGCGAGGTCGCCTCGTAGCCGTACCGCCAGAACAGCAGCATGGCCTGCTTCAACGCGGCGTCGCGGTCGAATGAGAGCGGCCGGCCGATCTTCCGGCGCGGGGCCGCCGTTTCGTCTTTCATAGTGATCAATATTAAAGCCCTTGACGCCGTCGGGCAAGCCTCCTAAACTCCGTTTCGTAGCGATTGCTAAGAATCCCCGGGGGCCGCCCCGAGGGGACGAGATCAATCCGTTCGGAGGTATCGATTCATGCGCCATAACCGATTGGGTTCGACGGGGCTCTTCGTCTCGGAGCTGTGCCTCGGCACCATGACCTTCGGGGCCGGCGGGCCCTACCAGTTCATGGGCCCGGTGGGGCAGGCCGACGCCGACGCCCAGCTCGCCCGCGCATTCGAGGCGGGGATCAACTTCATCGACACGGCCGATACATACTCGGGGGGCGACTCGGAGCGGATCACCGGGCAGGCCCTGAAGAACCTGGGGACGAGGCGCGACGAGGTCATCGTCGCGACCAAGGTCTTCGGCGAGACCGGCACCGGGCCGAATCAGCGGGGGGCCTCGCGCGGCCACGTCCTCGACGCCGCCAAGGGGAGCCTCGCCCGGCTGCAACTGGACCACATCGACCTCTATCAGATCCACGGCTTCGACCCCGCCACCCCGATCGAGGAGACCCTCGGGGCCCTGGACGACCTGGTCGGTCAGGGGCTCGTCCGTTACATCGGCGTCTCGAACTGGGCCGCCTGGCAGATTGCCAAGGCGCTCGGCATCTCCGGCCTCCGCGGTCTGGCGAAATTCGCCTCGCTCCAGGCCTACTACACGATCGCGGGCCGGGACCTGGAACGCGAGATCGTGCCGATGCTGGCGAGCGAGGGCGTCGGCCTGCTGGTCTGGAGCCCCCTGGCGGGGGGCCTGCTGAGCGGCAAGTACGGCCGGGATCAGCAGGATGTCGAAGGGAGCCGCCGCGCCACCTTCCCGTTCCCCCCCGTGGATCTCGATCGCGCGTACAACGTCATCGACGCCTTGAAGGAGCTGGCGGGGCGGAAGCACGTCTCCGTCGCCCAGCTCGCCATCGCCTGGCTCCTGCACCAGCCCCGGGTCACGAGCGTCATCCTCGGGGCGAAACGGATCGAGCAGTTGTCCGACAACCTCGGCGCCGTCGACGTCGTCCTCTCCGAGGAGGAGCTGCGGTCGCTCGACCAGGTGAGCCGTCTCCCCGCCGAATACCCGGGGTGGATGCTGGAGATGTGGAGTCAGGCGCGGGCCAAGCAGTTGGAGGGCTCGCGGGCCTGAGCACCGGGGGGCGGTCGCGGGCGCATCCCGGAAGGTCAAGGCTTGTCCAAGACCTCCCGTTGATCGAGACGGAACACTTCCACGGACCTTGTTTGTCGCTCCCGTCAGGAGAGGAACCGAACCCATGAGCCTCACCGCCTTCCGGACCCTCGGCCACTCCGGGCTGGTCGTCAGCCCGCTCGCCCTGGGCACCATGACCTTCGGCACCGAGCGATGGGGTTCGCCCGACGAGGTCTCCGAGGCCATCTTCCACGCCTACGTCGACGCCGGCGGCAACTTCATCGACACCGCCGACGTGTATGCCAAGGGCCGCAGCGAGGAGCTGATCGGCGGCTACATCGCCGACCGCAGCCTGCGCGACCAGCTCGTGCTCGCGACCAAGTTCACCTTCAACGCCGCCCCCGGCAACCCGAACGCCGGCGGCAACGGCCGCAAGAACATCCATCGGGCGCTCGAGGGCTCGCTCCGGCGGCTGAAGACCGACTACGTCGACCTCTACTGGCTGCACGCCTGGGACCTCGTCACGCCCGTCGAGGAGGTCTTGCAGTCGCTCGGCGACCTGGTCCGAGCCGGCAAGATCCGCTATTTCGGCCTCTCCGACGTGTCCGCCTGGTACGCCGCCAAGGCCGCCACGCTGGCCTCGGCGCACGCCATCCCCGGGCCCATCGCCCTCCAGCTCGCGTACTCCCTCGTCGAGCGCAGCATCGAGCGCGAGCACATGCCCGCCGCCCGCGAGTGCGGCCTCGGCGTCTGCCCGTGGAGCCCGCTCGCCGCCGGCTTCCTCGCCGGCAAGTACCAACGAGAGGGGGAGGGTGCGACCGGCCAGGGTCGGCTCATCGGCAAGAATCCCTTCGGGAACATGATGTTCACCGACCGGAACTGGCGCGTCCTCGACGTCCTCCGGACGGTGGCCGCGGGGGTCGACCGCCCGCCGGCGCAGGTCGCGCTCGCCTGGGCCTCGGCCCAGCCCGGCGTCACCTCGGTCCTCCTGGGCGCCAGCAAGCTCGATCAGTTGCACGACAACCTGGCCTCGATGGACATCAGCCTCACCCCCGAGCAGCTCCGGGCCCTGGACCAGGGCAGTGCGCTCGACCCGGCCTTCCCGTATCCGATCTTCTCGGCCGAGGTGAACCGCGGCATCTTCGGCGGCGCGGCCGTCCAGGGCTGGCGGTAGCCGCCCGGCCGACGGCGGGTCGGCGGGATTGCGAGAGAGGAGTCGACGGAATCGCCGGACTCGATCGAAGCGGGGCGGATCGCGCTTGGCTTGGACCCCGGCGGCTGTCATAATGCCGTGGGCCTGGCGGAAATCGGGAATCTGGGATTGGCGATTTCCGGCCGGAGCGGGCCCGGGACCCGAGGGACCGACCGATGGCCGAACGACGACGCGACGACTTCTGCGGCTCGCCCGATCACGCCGTCGGCCGCCGCCGGTTCCTGGGCGTGATGGCCGCCGGCGCCGCGGCGTTCGCGGCCGACATGACGGTGCTCGACGCCCTCAAGTCGCCCGTCCTGGCCGGCGAGCTGAAGAAGCAGCAGAAGCGCGTGATCCTGCTCTGGCTGGCCGGCGCGTCGAGCCAGCTCGAGACCTGGGACCCCAAGCCGGGCACCCCGACCGGCGGCCCCTTCCGCGCCATCGACACCAACGTCCCCGGCGTCCGGATCTCCGAGCTGATGCCCAGGATGGCCGCCCGGATGGACCGGACCTGCATCGTCCGCTCGCTCAACACCAAGAACGGCGACCACGGCGGCGCCGCCCGGCTGATGATGCGCGGCCGGATGGAAGACCCCAGCGTCCGCTACCCCGACCTCGGCGCCGTCCTCGCCAAGGAGCTGGGCCGGGCGCAGGCGGCCGTGCCCGACTACGTCTCGTTCTACTCGCCGACCGAGGGCCGCGACTTCGCCCCCGGCGCCTCCGGCTTCCTCGGCTCGCGGTTCAGCCCGATCGAGCTGACCAGCGGCCTGATGCCCGAGAACATCCGCCGGGCCGACGCCATCTCCGAGCTGGACCACCGCGAGCGGGCCGACCTCCGCGAGCTGCTCACCCGCCGGTTCGCCCAGGGCCGGCCGGCCACCGCCCTCGGCTCGCACAACGAGGCCTACGGCCGGGTCCGCGGCCTGATGGCCAGCGACACCCTCTTCGACGTCGCCCGCGAGCCGCGGAAGGTCCGCGACGAGTACGGCCCCACCCAGTTCGGCGAGCAGGCCCTCGTCGCCCGCCGCCTCGTCGAGGCCGGCGTCCCGTTCGTCCGGGTCGCCCGCGCCTGGTGGGACAGCCACGGCCAGAACTTCGAGACCCACCAGGAGCTCGTCCCCGAGCTCGACCACGTCATGGCCACCCTGCTCGAGGACCTCGAACGGCGCGGCCTCCTGGAGAGCACGCTGGTCGTCACCCTGGCCGAGTTCGGCCGGACCCCGACGATCAACGGCAGCCTCGGCCGCGACCACTTCGCCTCCGCCTGGAGCGCCACCCTCTCCGGCTGCGGGATCAAGGGCGGCTCCGTCTACGGCAAGACCGACGAGAAGGGCCAGGCCGTCGTCGACGGCGAGGTCGGCGCCGCCGAGCTGTTCGCCACCATCTACCGGGCCCTCGGCATCGACCATCAGAAGAACTACTTCGTCGGGACCCGCCCCATCCCCCTCACCGAGACCGGCACCGAGGCCATCGAGGACGCGCTGGCCTGAACCCCCGACGATCTCGGATGAGCGATCGCCTGAAATCCGAAATCTCACATCTGATACGAAACCCGGTTGTCTTGTTCGGGATTACAGATTGCCGATTTCGGATCTCAGATCATCTCGACGCATCGATTTGCGATCTGAGATCCGGGATCTGGAATGGCGAACTTTCCCACCGCGATCCGTATGAGACCCCGCGCCCGAGATCCCGCCCCGTCCCCGAGGCCCCCGCCCATGCCCGCGACCCCCGAGCCGCCGAAGCTCGTCAAGGAACTCTCCCGCAAGGAGATCGCCTTCGCCCTGGCCCGCGTCCCGGGCACGAGCCGGCTGTTCTTCGGCGGGTCCGACTTCCAGGTCTACGACGTCGACCTCGCCGTCGAGAAGCCCGAGCCGAAGGCCCTGGGCGGGCACGAGAGCTACGTCACCGGCCTGGCCCTGACGGCGGGCAAGAAGCTCGTCTCGGGGGGCTATGACGGCAAGCTGATCTGGTGGGACGCCGAGGGCGGGGCGAAGGTCCGGGCGGTCGACGCCCACTCGAAGCGAATCCGGGCGGTGGAGGCGAGCCCCGACGGGCTGACGATCGCCAGCGTCGCCGACGACATGGCCTGCCGGCTCTGGGACGCCGAGACCGGCTCGACCAGGGCCGAGCTGCGCGGGCACCAGGCGATGACGCCGAGCCACTTCGGCTCGATGCTCTACGCCTGCGCCTTCTCGCCCGACGGGAAGTTCCTGGCCACCGGCGACCGGGTCGGCCACATCGTCGTCTGGGACCTCGCCACGAATCAGGCCGCCGCCACGATGGAGGCCCCCGGCCTCTACACCTGGGACGGCGTCCAGCGCCTCCGGTCGATCGGCGGCGTCCGGGCGCTCGCCTTCGCGCCCGACGGCAACGCCCTGGCCGCCGGCGGGATCAGCACGGTCGGCAACGTCGACGGCCTCGAAGCCCCGGCGCGGGTCGAGGTCTTCGACTGGCGGAAGTCCGCGAAGACCCACGAGATGAACGTCGACGGGACCAAGGCCATCGTCGAGCGGCTGATCTTCCACCCCGACGGCGACCGCCTCCTGGCCGTCGGCGGCGCCAACGACGGCCTCCTGGTGGTCTTCGACCTCAAGGCGAAGGCCGTCGCCGTCCAGCAGAAGCCGCCGATGCACATCTACGACGCCGCCCTCGGCGACACCCCCGAGACCTTCGTCGCCGTCGGCTTCGGCAAGGTCGCCGCCTACGAGTGGAAGGGCTGATCGGGCCGGAATCTCCCCCATATCGATCACCCCGGCCGAATACCCGGTTATTCCCGGGCCGATCCGGGTGAATATCTCCGGTGGACCCCCGGCCCGATCGGTCTTGTGGGGTGGATGAAATCCACCAATCCCCCGGCGTGGACCGGACCCCAATCCCCCTTGGGCGCGTCGGCCACGGCGAGATCCACCAACCCCCTTCGGCGTGGCCCGAGCCGTGGTGGATTTCATCCGCCCTACGAAAGACCACGGACCCGGCGTTGGGTTCGTTTTTCCCGGGCCGATCCGGGCGAGGAGCGGGCTTGGCTTCGTCTTGCCGCGAGGCCGGATCGGGGGGCATCATCCCCCGCGCGACGTCGCTATGATGACCCGTCCGGGGCCGACCGGCCCGGACCCCGACAACCCCCGAGACGCAGCCCATGCCCGACCTCGAGGCCGCCCGCGACACGCTCCGAACGGTCTTCGGCTTCGACTCCTTCCGGGCCGGCCAGGAGCGGGTCATCGCCGCCCTGCTGGCGGGGCGGTCGACGCTGGCCATCTTCCCCACCGGGGGCGGCAAGAGCCTCTGCTACCAGCTCCCCGCGCTCCTGCTCGACGGCCTCACCGTGGTCGTCTCCCCCCTGATCGCGCTGATGAAGGACCAGGTCGACGACCTGACCCGCCGGGGGGTCGCCGCCGCCCGGCTCGACTCCAGCCTCGACGCCTCGGGGGCCCGGCGGGTGTATGACGACCTCCGATCGGGCCGATTGAAGTTGCTCTACGTCGCGCCGGAGCGTCTGGCGAGCGAACGGCTCGTGGCGACGCTGGCCGGGCGGCCGATCGCCCTGCTGGCGGTCGACGAGGCGCATTGCATCAGCGAATGGGGCCACAACTTCCGGCCCGAGTACCTGAAGCTCGCCCGACTGGCCGACCGGCTCCGGGTCGGCCGGGTCCTGGCGCTCACGGCCACGGCCACGCCCGGGGTGGCCGCGTCGATCGCCGCCGCGTTCCGGATCGAGGCCGGGGATGTGGTCGCGGCCAGCTTCCACCGGCCCAACCTCGAACTCCACGCCACCCCCTGCCGGGCCGGGGATCGCCGCGGGCTGCTCCTCGACCGGATGCGCGATCGCCTGCCCGGCCCGGCCATCGTCTACGTGACGCTCCAGCGGACCGCCGAGGACCTGGCCCGCTTCCTCGCCGGCCACGGCCTGCCCGCCGAGCCTTATCACGCGGGGCTGGCCGCCGAGGCCCGCCACGCCGCTCAGGAGCGGTTCATGGGGTCGTCGGGCGGGATCGTGGTCGCGACGATCGCCTTCGGGATGGGGATCGACAAGTCCGACATCCGGACGATCCTCCACTACAACCTGCCCAAGGGGCCCGAGAGCTACGCCCAGGAGATCGGCCGCGCCGGCCGCGACGGCGGCCTCGCCCGCTGCGACCTCTTCGCCTGCGTCGAGGACGTGACCACGCTGGAGAACTTCGCCTACGGCGACACCCCCACGCCCGAGGCCGTCGCCTCGCTCGTCGACGCCCTGCTCGGCCACGACGCCGAGTTCGACGTCTCGACCTACGACCTCTCGCAGGGGCACGACGTCCGCCCGCTGGTCGTGCAGACCTTGCTGACATACCTGGAGCTGGAGGGGGTGATCGAGGCGACCGGGCCTTTCTACTCCGAGTACAAGTTCCGGGAGGTCCGCCCGCTCGCCGGGGTCCTGGCCGGGTTCGACGCCCGGCGGGCCGAGTTCCTCGCGCGGGTGTTCGCCCGGGCGACGAGGGCGAGGACCTGGTCGACCCTCGACGTCCACGCCGCCACCGAGGCCCTGGGCGAGCCCCGGGCCCGGATCGTGGCGGCGCTGGGGTACCTCGAAGAGCGGGGCGACCTGGTCGTCCAGGCCACCGGCGCGAGGATGGGCTACCGCCCGCTCCGCCGCGACGTCGACCTCGCCGCCCTCCGCGCCAGCCTCGCCGCCCGGTTCCGCGACCGCGAGGCCCGCGACGTCGCCCGGGTCCGCCAGATGCTCGACTTCGCCGTCGAGCCCGGCTGCCTGACCGCCCGCCTGGTCGAGCACTTCGGCGAATCCTTGCCCGGCGGCCGTTGCGGCCACTGCGGGCCCTGCCTCGGCGAGGTCCCCCCGCCCCCGCCCCCCGCGCCCGAGCGGCCCCTCGGGCCGGCCGACCGGGCGATGGTCGCCGGCCTCAAGGCCGAGGGGAACCGGGCCCTGGCCGCCCCCCGCCAGCTCGCCCGCTTCCTCTGCGGCCTGTCCTCCCCCGCCACCGGGCGTTCGAAGCTCTCCAAGGACCCCCGCTTCGGCGCCCTGGCCGACGTGCCGTTCGCGAAAGTCCTGGAGCTGGTCGAGTGAAATTATCTGGTAGGGTGGATGAAATCCACCGACGCCGACGACGTCGGAGCTTGCGATATCGATCGAAGATTGGTGGAGTTCATCCACCCTGCGAGAGGCCGGATCTCGACATCGGGGCGGACAATATCGATTGAACATTGGTGGATTTCATCCACTCTACGGGGACGGGCCTCGACGCCGGGGCTCAGCGGACGTCGCCCAAGTCGACGGTCGCGCCGGGGCGGGCGGGGGGCACGGGGATGGGGCGGTCGTACTTGACGAGGCCGTCGGCGTCCTCAGCGAGGAGCCGGTAGGCCAGGCCGGAGACGAGCCCGTCGACGAGGAATCGGCCGTCCTCGTCGGTGACGATCCGGGCGGGCGAATGGCCGATCTCGCCGCCGCCGCCGCGCGACCGGCTCGCGGTCCGGGCCAGGAGGGCGGACCTCGGCCGGGGGCGGCCGTCGGCGTCGACCAGCCGGCCGACGGCGGTCGCCCAGGGCTCGAGCTTGACGGCCAGGGGGGCGGGGTCGTCGCCCCGGACGTCGACCGTCCCGGCCAGCTTCCGGCCGTCGTGGCGGAGGACCAGGACCCGGGGGCGGACCGGCTTGAGCCGGCCGATCGCCGCCGGGACGCTCGGCGCGGCGAGCACGCCGATCAGGCCCCCGGACCGGGGCGGGCGGAGGCCGTGGACGGCGACGGTCGACTCGTTCCGGGAGTCCCACCAGCCGCCGAGCGGGAACAGGCCGTAGATCCGCGACCCCGCCAGCGGTTTGCCGTCCGGGTCGAGCGCCGTGACCTCGCGTCGCAGGGCGGGCTGGAACGCGAGGTCGAGCGGGAACGGGTCGACCTGGTCGGGGATGTCGACCCGGGCGAAGGCGTCGCCCATCCGCCAGGCGTAGGGGAGGAAGTCGCGGCCTTCCAGGCCCACGACCTCCGCCTCGACGGCGAGGTAGTCGGCCGACCCGGACTCGGCCACGACGAGCCCCCGGCCGGGCAGGCCCGGGACCCGGAAGCGGCCGTCGGGCCCGGCCCGGGTGTTGAAGGAATAATCGCCGTTGAGGCCGATCTCGGCGAGGCCGGCGACCTCGGCCCGGCGCGGGTTGGCGGCGGCGACGTGATAGGCGACGCCGCCCGCGACCGGCCGGCCGGTCGCCTCGTCGGTCAATCGGCCCTCGATCCAGATCCCCCGCTTCAGGGCGACCTCGACCGCCAGGGGAGCCAGGCCGGGGGCGTCGCCGATGGCGACCTTGGCCGCGAAGTAGGGGCGATCGGCGGGCGGGATCACATAGATCTCGTTCCCCGCGCCGCGGGGCATCCCGACGAGGCGGAACCGCCCCCGGGCGTCGGTGGTCGCCCGGATGAACCGCGAATTCGCGGTGTCCGAGTCGGCCAGCCGGTAGCTCTCGATCGAGGCCCCGGCGACGGGCTCGCCGCCGTCCTTGTCGCGGACGACGCCCTCGATCGGCCGGGTGGGCGAGGCCACGTAGTCGGCGGGCGAGGCGTGGTAGGTCTCGACCGAAGGGCTCCTGGCGTTGAAGAAGTGCGGGAGGCGGACCGACTCGCCGCCCCGGGTCATCGCCCGGGCCTGGATCGTCCGGATGGTCGGCCCCTCGATGGTGAGGTGAACCACCCGCTCGCGGCCGACGCCCGCGACCCGGAACCGGCCGTCGGGGCCGGTGGTCGTCGCCGCGATCGGCCCGGCGACCGGGTCGTTGCGGATCACCTTCTTGAGGTGCTTGCCCTGGAGTTCATACAGGGTCTCCCGGTCGTTGTCCCGGCCGTCCCGGGCCCAGGGCTCCAGGCTCCCGCCGCTCGGGGCCTCGACGAGGTCGACCCGGACCGAGAGCCCGGCGATCGGCCGGCCTTCGAGGTCGAGCACCCGGCCGGCGAGCGGCACGTCGTCCGGGGCCAGGCGGACGGTCAGCTCGCCGTCGGAGTCGGGCTCGTCGGAGTCGGAGAGCCCCGGGCCGAACCCGTCGCCCACCGCCACGACGGAGGCCCGGCGCCAGGGCTCGAACCACGGGGGGAATGCGGACTTCGCGACCGCGAACCGGAACCGGCCGTCGGGACCCGAGGTCGCCAACGACCGGGGCGAGGGCGGGTAGGTGATCGAGGGGGTCCACGCCACCCGGAAATAATCGAGGTAGACCCTCGCCCCGGGATAAGGCCGCCCCTCGGGGTCGAGCACCCGGCCCGAGTAGGCGACGGTGCCGTTGGGGTCGGCCGCCGGGACCGGGTCCGCGGCGGCCAGGGCCGGCCGCGCCCGGGGGACGTCCGGGGCCGTCGGAGTCGGCGGGCCCGACCGGGCGAGGCCGGCGACCAGGCCGCCCGAGGCGACGAGGCCCAATGCGACGGCCGAGACCAGGCGGAGCCGGGCTGCCGCCAGCGACCGGATCGCGGCCGACGCCAGGAGCGACGCCGCCGCCGGGATCTCCCCGACGCCGACCGAGGCCCGGGCCGCGGCGTCGAGCCAGGCCGTCGGGACCGGCCCAGGCGCCGCGAAGGCCACCGAGGGGGCCAGGCCGCGCCGGGTCAGCCGGGCCCGGAGCCGGTCGCGGGCCCGGGCCAGGCGGCCCCGGACGGCCCCCTCGGTCCAGCCGAGCTGGTGCGCGGCCTGCGCTCGGGTCAGGCCCTCCAGGTCGCAGAGGATCAGGGGGCGGCGGAGCGACTCGGGGAGGCGGTCGATCTCGGCGTGGAGGGCCGGCCCGTCGTCGTCGCGGGGGGGGCTGGAGGGGGGTCGAAGGGCGAGGATCGCCCCGGCCCGACGCTCGCGCCCGCGCCTCCGGTCGGCCTCGATCCCCGCCCGGGTCGCCACCCGGCGGGCGACCCGGTGGAGCCAGCCGCCGAGCGACTCCCCCTCGCGGATCGACCCGGCGCGGCGGGCCAGGGCCAGGAACGCGGCCTGGAAGGCGTCCTCGGCGTCGTGGCCGTCGCGGAGGATGGCCCGGCAGGTTGCCAGGACCATCGGCCCGTGCCGCGCCACCAGCGCGGCGAAGGCCGCCTCGTCGCGGTCGCCCGCGAACCGACCCAGCAGCTCGCCGTCGGGCAGGCCCGCGACCGAACCGCCGCCGAACAGGCGGTCGATCGATCGCAGGGCCGCCTTCATCGTCACGCTCGCCATCGTCGCCGCCTCCGCCGGACTCGTGCTCCCCCCATTATTGAGCCGGGCACGGCCCCGGGCGGCACGACTTTCCGGCGGAATCGGTCAACGCGCCGCCCCGGGGCGGTCGGACTCGGCCCGGACGTCGCCGAGGTCCCGCACCTCGCCCGGCTTGAGGATGACCCCTTCGAAGACGGTGCAGCCCTCGGAGAAGCCGCCGTCGACCATCACGGCGAGCCGGTGATTCAGACCCGGCACCAGCCCTTCGAGCCGGAACCGGCCTTCGGCGTCGGCCTGGACCCACTCGGTGAAGGCCGCCTCGGCCGGGTCGTCGGGCTTGCCGCCGAACGGGAGCAGCTTCAAGCCCGGGCGGGGCCGGCCGTCGCGGTCGACGAGCCGGCCGGAGAGGGTCGCCCAGGGCCGGAGCGTGACCTCCTCCGAGGTTGGGCCCTTGGCCGGCGGCATGAGCTGGCCGGCGAGCTTGAGGCCGTCGTGCCGGAAGACCAGCTTCCGGGGACGGAGGGGGTCGAGCCGGGTCGCCTCGAATCGGGCTGCGAGCAGGGGAGCGGACCAGGCCGGGGCGCCGTCGAGGTTCCAGACCTTCGCCCCGGCCAGGGGATTGCCGTCGGGGCCGAGGACCGAGCCGGCCAACTTTGGGGCGGGCAGGAGCCGGGCCTCGCGCTCCATCGGCCCGGAGTCGGGCTCGGGGTCGACCAGGACGATGTCGTGGAACTGGTCGTTGCCGTAGAACCAGATCCCGCCCTCGCCCATCTCGACGATCAGCGTCGAGGCGTCGCCATAGAGGTTCCTATCTTTCGGCCTCGGCCCCGCGCCGGGCCGGAAGGTGGCCCAGGGGTCGACGCGGGTCCGGAGGTACTTCCCGCCCGCGCCCTCGACGCAGATCGCCCCCGGCCCCGGCAGCATGACCCCGGCGTAAGACCCGTCGGCCTGGCGGGCGGCGCGGGCGAGCGAGGGGAGGCCCGACTTGCCGGCCAGCTCGCGGACGTTCGGGTTGGGGTGGAGCGGGTAGTACTCGACCTTCGCCTCGACCGCCCGGCCCGTTTCCGAGTCGACCGGGCGGACCCGGAACGGGATGCCGGCGGCGAGCCGGAGGTCGGCGACGATCGGGACGAGGCCCGGCGTGTCGGCCACCTCGACGCCGCCGGCCAGGTGGTCCGACCCCGGCGGCGGGGTCGCGGCCACGGCGTAGGCGCTCGCCTTGGGGTGGCCGAGCAGGGTGTAGCGGCCCTCGGCGTCGGTCACGGCGCCCGGGGCGTCGGATCGGTCGAGGGACTTGCCCGCGACCTTCGGCGAGGTCACGCGGACTCCCGCCAGGGGCCGGCCCGAGGCCCGGTCGCGGACGACGCCGGCGATCGGCCGCGAGGGCGGGGCCGCGAAGTCGAAGGCCGACCCCCGGACGGTCAAGGGGGCGGGCGGATCGGGCTGGGGCCGGGTCGACGCCGGGCCGACAACCGGGTCCATGCGCCGGGTCAGGACCGTGACCTTCGACTCGGCGACGGTCGCCCCGCGGACGACCAGCTCGGCGATCCGGTCGCGGCCCAGGCCCGCCAGGCGGAACCGGCCGTCGCCGCCGGCCCGGACGAACGAGGGCTGGCCCGGGAGTCGGCCGATCCAGGAGTTGTTGTCGCCCGGGAGCCAGGCGTGCAGCTCCGGCTCGGCCCGGACGGCGGCCAGGAACGACTCGACGCCGTTCCTCGGCTCGGCCAGCCAGAAGACCCCGACCTCGGCGCCGGCGACGGGCCGGCCTTCGAGGTCGAGGATGCGGCCTTCGACCGGCTCGTCGGCGGCCAGCTTGAGCCCGACGTCGACCGGCCCGACCCCCGGCGCGAGATGGGCCCAGCCCGCGCCCAGCCCCCCGGCCGTGGCCACCAGCCAACGCATCCGCCTCGACGCATCCCGTCGCGTCGCCTCGCCGGCCGGCACGCGGAACTCGAACCGGCCGTCGGGGCCCGAGGTCGCCCGGGTCGGGGCGTCGGCCGCCGGCTCGATCCCGTCGGACTTCAGCTCCCAGATCGCGAGCTTGGCCCCGGCGAAGGGCTTGCCGTCCGGCCCCAGGACGACCCCCCGGAATCCCTCGGCCTCGGTTGCCGGGGCCGGTTCGGGCGCGGGTTTCGGGGCGACCGGGGCGGCCCGGGGCGGGGGTGGCGTCATCCTCGCGGGCTCGTCGCCCCCGGCCCGGGCGATCCCGGCGGCCAGGCCGGCGGCGGCGGCGGCCAGGGCGAGGGCGGACTTCGCGACCGTCGCGGCGCGGCCGAGTGCGAGGGCCCGGAGCGTGGCCGAGGCCAGGGCGGCGGCCGTCCCGCGGGCCCCGAGGGCCGCGAGCGGGAGGGTCGAGGCGACCCAGGCGGCCGGGACGGCGGCCGACGGGCCCGCGATCGCCGCCAGGGCGGAGGCGGAGGGGGCGACCCCTCGGCGGGTCAGGCGGCGGCGGAGCCGGTCGCGGGCGTCGGCCAGTCGCCTCCGGACGGTGGCCTCGCCCCAGCCCAGCTCGAAGGCGGCCTGGGCGTGGGTCTTCCCCTCCAGGTGGCAGAGGACCACGGGCAGGCGGAACCGGTCGGGCAGGCGGGCCAACTCCTCGTGGACGGCGGCCCGGGCCTCGTCGCGGGCCGGGTCGGCCGGGTCGATCGCGGGGCGTCCGGCCCCCGCCTTCCGCTCCTGCTCGCGGCGGCGGGCGGCGTCGAGGTTGGCCTGGACGGCCGCGCGATGGGCCACCCGGTGCAGCCAGCCGCCCAGGGCGTCGCGGCCCCGGATCGCGCCGGCCTTGCGGACGAGGGCGAGGAAGGTGGCCTGGAAGGCGTCCTCGGCGTCGGCCGGGTCGCGGAGCACGGCCCGGCAGGTCGCCAGGACCATCGGCCCGTGCCGCGCGACCAGGGCCTCGAAGGCGAGGGGGTCGCCCCGGTCGAGGAACCGACCCAGGAGCGGTCCGTCGGCCGTCGCCCCGTCGCCCCCCTCTTCGAACAGCCGGCCGATCTGCCGCATCGCGGCCCCGAGTGCTACGCCCGCCATATCCGCGGCCTCCTCGTCGCGTCCCGTCGTCGGTGTCTTCGTCCCCCGCACAGGGGAGAGGGGCGGGCGGCCCGGGGCCGATCAACGAACTTCCCGTCAGGATCGCGAGCCGAAGTAGAAGCCGACGACCGCCGCCAGGATCGGCTCGGGGGCGACCCGGATGGGCCGGGCGTATCGCCGGAAGGTCGCGTCGATCGCGTCCGGGGGAAAATACAGGAGCAGGCGGTTCAGGACGAGCGCGGTCAGGGCCGCCGCCGCCAGGATCACCGCCAGGGCCCGGAGGTCTTCGAGGACCCGGGGGGTCCGGTGCCCCGCCCTCGACCACCGGCCGGCGAGGGACCGGAGGGCCACCCCCAGGAGGAAGCCGCCGACGAGCAGGAGCGTGACCACGCCGGGATTGGCCGACGGGTCGGTCAGTTGCCCCCGGCGGTGAAGCACCGCGGCCACCGCCACGCAGCCGGCCACCAGGCCGAGCCGGACGGTCCCGCGGGGCAGGAAGAGCGGCGGCGGGCCGGGGATCTCGCCGGGCTCGACGGGTCGCCTCCGGCTGGCGAAGTAGTGGCCCATGATGATGAACAGGAGGTCGCGGAGGTAGGCCGGGACCTCGGCGGAGGGGCGGAGCAGGAGCAGGGCCCAGGTGGTCGCGAAGATCAGGATCGCCAGGAGGGCGCGGATGCTCCCCTCGGGGAGCCCCAAGGCGTGCAGCTTCCGCCAGTCGACGGGCGAGGGCGAGGAGGGGGTCTCGGTGGCCATCGGGACGGCCTCGGGCGGGTCTCGGGCCGGGAGGATGCCGACGCGGTGGGCTTCGGCCCGCCCCCCGCGTCGGCGCCGGCTCGGATCGGCTCAGAGCCGGGGCGCGGGGGGCTTGATCGGCTCCTGATAGGCATTCGCCCCGCGGGCCTTCATCTTTCGCTTGAAGACCTTATCCCCAGCGGTGACGAAGAGGGTGTCGAACTCGGGGCCGCCGAAGTAGAGGTTCGACGCCCGGCCGTTGGGGGTCGGCAGGATCACGCTGACCCGCCCGGCCTGGTCGCAGACCTGCACGCCCATCTTGGTGGCGACGTAGAGCCGGCCGGCGGTGTCGGCCCGGATGCCGTCGGCGCCGGCGTCGTCGGCGGTGTCGGGGACGTGGAGGTGGTAGAACTTCTGCTTGTGGGCGAGCGAGCCGTCGGGCTGGATCTGGTAGCTGTAGACCCATCGGCTCCGGAACTCGGTGACGTAGAGCAGCGACTGGTCGGGCGAGACGGCCACGCCGTTGGTGAAGTTGAGCCCGGTGTCGACGACCTTCTTCTCCCCCTTCGGGCTGATGTACCAGACCCGGCTGCGCTCGGGGCCGGCGACGTTGGGGTTGGTGGCGTAGATCCCGCCGTCGCGGAGGACGACGAGGTCGTTGCCGGCGATCCCCTCGGCGATGACCCGGGGGTTGGAGCCGTCGGCGTCGTAGACCATGACCTGCTGGGTCCCGGTCGCGATGGCGAAGAGCCGGCCGTCGGGGCCGAAGTGGAGGCCGTTGGCCCGCTTCGAGTCGGCCACGAACGGGCTGACCTCGCCGCCGAGGCCGACCTTCCAGATCTTGCTCTCGGGGATGTCGGTGAAGAAGACTTCCCCCTTGGCGTTGGCCGTCGGCCCCTCGGTGAACTTATACCCCTCGCCGACGAGCTGCCAGCCCTCGCCGGGGATCGCGACCTCGCCGAGCTGCGAGGAGCCCGCGCCCGCCTTGATCGGCTCGGGGTAGCCCTTCCAGAGCCACCGCATCGCGGCGGGGAAGACCTGCCTGGCCTGCTCGCCGTTGTGGCCGCCCTCGCCCCAGACGTGGTCGACCTCATACCCGGCGAACTTCAGGGCCCGCTCCATCTCCTGGTTGGCCATCCACCAGTCGCCGCCGTAGCTGTTCAGGTCTTTCGAGCCGTCCTGGAGGAAGACGCGGAGCGGCTTGGGCTCGACCTTGCGGATCAGGGTCGGATAGACGTTCGCCCCCCGGAGGCCGACGTACGTCCCGATCGTCGAGAAGACCCGGCGGAAGGCGTCGGGCCGCTCCCAGGCGGCGGTGAAGGCGCAGACGGCGCCGCTGGAGGAGCCGCCGATGGAGCGGTCGTTGCCGTCCCTGGACAGCTTGATCGGCCGGCCGTCGGCCGTGCTCTTCTTCTCGACGTCGGGCAGCAACTCGTCGAGGACGAACCGGGCGTAGGCGTCGCCCAGGCCGTCGTACTCGAAGCTCCGGTTCAGCCGGGGCAGGGCCCCGTCGCGGAGCGGCTTGAGCACGCCGGGCTGGGCGAAGACGCCGATCGTGACCGGCATCTCCTTGGCCTCGATCAGCTCGTCGAAGACCGCCGGGGCGTTGTTCTGGATGCCGTCCTGGTTGACGTGGACGCACGCCGGCTTGCCCGGGTCGTACTGCTTGGGGACGTAGATCCAGTAGTCGCGGGTGGTCCCGGGGAAGACCTTGCTCTCGGCGAAGGTGTACCGGGTGACCTCGCCCTTGGGGGGCTCCGCGAGGGCCGGGGCCGCGGCCGGCAGGGCCAGGCCGATCAGGGCGAGGATACGGGGGTCGGGGCGCTTCACGGGTGTCGGACTCCAAGGGGAGCAGGGTTCGGCGATGCGCCCGGCGACGTGCCGGGCCCGTCGCGTCCGGGCGGACGTGCGCCCGGGGCCCGGGGTCGCCGATTGCAGATCTGAGATTTGAAATCTCAAATTTGAAATCTCAGATCTGCAATCTTGGATCGGCCATCTCGGGCGTCGGGCGACCGGAGGGGGGCGGAGGAATCGGGGTCACTCGGGGGCCTTCAGCTCGCGGACCCAGATGTTGCGGTACTTGACCGGGTTGCCGTGGTCCTGGAAGGCGAGCGGGCCCTTGGGGCCGTGCGGGCTGTACTTGGCCAGGGCGCGGTAGGTCATCGGTCCGAGCAGGGCGACGTGATTCTGGACGAGGACGCCGTTGAGGACCGCGGTGACGTAGGCGGGCGACTCGACGGCGCCGTCGGCCTTGAACCGGGGTGCGGTGAAGGCGATGTCGTAGGTCTGCCACTCGCCGGGCTTGCGCGCGGCGTTGGCCATCGGCGGGTGCTGGCCGTAGACGGCGCCGACCCCGCCGTCGGCGTAGGTGACGTTCTCGAAGCAGTCGAGGACCTGGACCTCGTACCGGCCCATCAGGAGGACGCCGCTGTTGCCGCGGCCCTGGTCGCGCCCCTTGGGCGGATTCGGCGTGGCGAACTCGACGTGGACCTGGGCGTCGCCGAACTCGTCGCGGCTGGAGATCGTGCCGCCGCCGGGCGTGCCGGACGGGGGGACGACCATCGCGCCGTCCTCGACCTTCCAGCCCGGCCCCTTGCCGCCGACGTGCCAGCGTGCGAGGTCCTTGCCGTCGAAGAGGACGACGGCGTCGGAGGGGGCCTTGCCGGGACTTTCCTGGGTGCTGGGCGTCCCGGGCGTGACGACCGGCGGCTGCGGCCGCTGGCCGTCGTGGACGTGCCACTTGCCGCCGGGCAGCAGCGGCGTGTCCTGGAAACCGACCTTCTTCGGCGTCTCCTGCCAGGCCCGGGCGGCGAGCGGGAGCGAGGCGAGGGCCGCGGCCGTCGTCAGGATCAATGCGGGTCGTCGCATGGTCATCGTCGATGATCCGGAGAGTTTCGAGTTAGGGCATCACGATGCCGCGGCCGGTCGGCCGGGTGGACCCCAGTGTATCGACTCCGGCGCGGCGGGCAACTTCCGGGGGGGACAATCCGCCGTCATCGAGCACGAGGGCATCGAGCGGGGAGAAAGGCTTCGACCTCGCCTCGGGCGTCATCCTGGATCCTGGCCTGCCCTGCTTCCAAAAGGGACGGGTATGCCGGGCGGATCTCCCCCCTCCGGCGCCCCGCCCGGTCGCCGGATCAGGGTCGGACGCCGAGCTGATCGAGCAGGAAGGCGGCGACGAACGCCTGCTCCTTGAGGGCGTCGAACCGGCCGGAGGCGCCGCCGTGGCCGGCGGCCATGTTGATCTTGAAGAGCAGGGGGTTGGCGTCGGTCTTGAGGGTCCGGAGCCTGGCGACGTACTTGGCGGGCTCCCAGTACATCACCTGGCTGTCGTTGAGCGAGGTCCGGACCAGGATCGAGGGGTAGTCCTTGCGGGCGAGGTTCGTGTAAGGGCAATAGGTCTTCATGTAGTCGTAATCGGCCTTGACGTTGGGGTTGCCCCACTCCAGGTATTCCTGGACCGTCAGCGGGAGCGAGGCGTCGAGCATCGTGTTGACGACGTCGACGAACGGGACGTCGAGCACGGCGACCCGGGCGAGGTCGGGCCTCAGGTTCGTCACGGCGCCGATCAGGAGGCCGCCGGCGCTGCCGCCGCGGATCGCCATCCGGTCGTGCGCGGTGTACTTGCGGGCGACGAGGTGGTCGGCCACGGCGATGAAGTCGGTGAACGTGTTCTTCTTGGCCATCATCTTGCCGGCGTCGTGCCAGGGCTCGCCGAGGTCGCCGCCGCCGCGGATGTGGGCTTGGGCGTAGATCACGCCGCGGTCGAGCAGGCTCAGGCGATCGGACGAGAAGGCGATCGGCAGCGGCATCCCGTACGAGCCGTAGCCGTAGAGGAGCAGCGGGGCCTTGCCGTCGAGCGGGACGTCGACGCGGCGGACCAGGCTGATCGGGATCGGCGTGCCGTCGGGGGCCGAGGCGTGGGTCCACTCGGTCGCGTATCGCGAGGGGTCGTAGCCGCCGAGGACCTCGGTCCGCTTGCGGAGGGCGAGCGTCCGGGCGGCGAAGTCGTAGTCGTAGACCGAGGCGGGCGTGACCAGCGACTGGTAGCGGAGCCGATAGGACGCGGCGTCGAACTCGGCGTTGGTGTCGGGCGTGACCGAGTATGCGGGCTCGGGCAGGGCGATCCGGTGCGGCTCGCTCCCGCCAGCCAGGTCGAGCACGCTGAGGTGGGGCAGCCCCCCTTCGCGTTCGAGGACGACGGCGTGGTCGCGGAACAGGTCGATGTCGGCGACGTTCACGCCGGGGCGGTGCGGGACCAGCTCGCGCCAGCGGGCGGGCGAGGGGTCGGCCACGGGCGCGGTGACGACCTTGAAGTTCTTGGCGTCCTTGTTGGTCCGGAGGTAGAACAGCCCGGCGCGGTGGTCGGCGTCGTACTCGTGCCCCTCCTCGCGCGGCAGGAGGACGCGGGGGGCGTCCTCGGGGCGGTCGGCGGCCAGCGCGCGGACCTCGGAGGTGGTCGAGCTGGCCGAGCGGAGGAAGAGGTAGGCCTTGTCGCGCGACCGGCCCAGGCCGAGCCGGAACAGCTCGTCGCGCTCCTCGTGGACGATCGGGTCGTCGCCGACGGCCCCGACGACGTGGCGATGGACGCGGTAGGGACGCTTCGCGGCGTCCTCGGCGACGTAGAAGAGGGTCCGGTTGTCGGCCGCCCAGGTCGGGGTGCCGACCTTCTCGATCCGGTCGGGCAGGAGCCGGCCGGCCCGGAGGTCCTTGATCCGGAGCGTGTAGAGGCGGAACCCGGTGACGTCGGTCGCATAGGCGAGGAGGTTGCCGTCGTCGCTCACGGCGAGGCCGCCCAGCGCGAGGAACCCCTCCCCCTTGGCCAGCTCGTTGAGGTCGAGCAGGACCTCCTCGGGGGCGTCGAGGTCGCCCCGCTTGCGGGCATAGACGGGGTACTGCTGCCCCTGGCCGGTCTTGCGGTAATAGAGGAAGGCCCCCTGGCGGTAGGGGACGTCGACGTCGGCCTCCTTGATCCGGCCGCGCATCTCGCGATAGAGGGCGTCGGCGATCGGCTCGAGCGGTCGGCACACGGCGGCGGTGTAGGCATTCTCGGCGTCGAGGTGGGCGATGACGGCGGGGTTCTTCTTCTCGCGGAGCCAGGAGTAGTCATCGACGAGCGTGTCGCCGTGGATCGCGGTGACCTTCGGGACCCGGGCCGCCTCGGGCGGAGTGGCCCCCTTCGGGTCGACCGGGGGCGCCGCGGGGGCCGGCGACGACGCCAGGGCCGAGGACCAGAGCAGGCAGGCGAGCAGCGTCTTGGGCGTCATCGAGGGTCCCCGGGGGCGAGCCGACCGGTGCGGGCGGAGCCCCAGGATAACGCGCCCCGGGCCCGTCGCAACGAGCCGGTCGCGTCGACCCGATCTCGCCCTCGGCGCGTAAAAAAAGGGACCCGCAAGAGCGGGCCCCTCTTCGTCGCCCCGTAGGTCGGGCGTCCGGGTTGGATCAATAGCGCTTGCCACCACTGCCGCCGCCGCCGTAGCCGCCGCCGCCACCGCTGCTGCGGCCACCGCCGCCGCCGTAGCCGCCGCCACCACTGCCGCCGCCGCCGTAGCCACCTCGGCTGCCGCCGCCGCCGCCACCGCCGCGATCTTCGCGGGGCTTGGCCTCGTTGACCGTCAGGCGACGGCCGTCATGCTCCCGATCGTGCAGGGCCTGGATCGCCGCCTGGGCCTCGGCATCCGAGCCCATCTCGACGAAGCCGAATCCCTTGGAGCGGTTGGTGTCGCGATCGACGATGATCTGCGCACTCTGCACGGTGCCGAACTCGGAGAACAGAGCCTCGAGGTCGGACTCATTGACGGTGTAGGTCAGGTTGCCCACATACAGCTTCTTGGCCACGATCAAACTCCCGGACGAAAGGCGAAACGACCCGCGGGGGACTTTCCGGGTCGAGGAGAAAGGGGCCTCAGGTGAGGCCCGGCGGGCAGGAAAGGCGAAGGAGGGGAGCAGGGACCGGTTCCCGAAGAAGCCAGCGGTGCCACCCGGTCAATCGACAGACCGTCCGAACCGACCATATCAAAGAATCGTGGGCCGGTATACACCCTTTCCGGAAAATCCGTCGATTTCAACGACCGTCCGGCGCGGCCGGGCTCGCGAGGGCGGGCGGATGCCTACAATCGGGGCGCCGCCCGGCCCGGCGTCCGGGCGGGGTGCTGGGTCCGGAGGTGGGGGAGGCGGAGCGATGGCCAGGGGCGACGGCGTGCGTGTGGGCGAGATCGCCCCGGACTTCACCCTCGACGCGGCGGACGGGCGGCCGGTGAGCCTGGCGGACTTCCGAGGGCGGGCCGAGGTCGTCCTCTTCTTCTATCCCAAGGACGACACGCCCGGCTGCACGGCCGAGGCGTGCTCGTTCCGCGACAGCCACGAGTCGTTCCGCGACGCCGGCGCCGAGGTGATCGGCGTCAGCGCCGACTCGTCCGGGTCGCACCGGGCGTTCGCCGGCAAGCACCGGCTGCCGTTCCTCCTGCTGACCGACGCCGACGGGGCGCTCCGGGCCCGCTACGGGGTCCCCAGGACGTTCGGCCTGATCCCCGGCCGGGTGACGTACCTGATCGACCGGCGAGGGGTCGTCCGCCACGTCTTCTCCTCGCAGGTCCGGCCGGCCAAGCACGTCACCGAGGCCCTCCGGGTCCTGGGGGAGATCCGGGGTGCCGGGCCGGTCGCGCCCGGCTGAGCGCCCGTCACAAGGATGAGGAGTGCGGGCGGCGACGGGCCGGAGATCGGGGGATTCCGATTGGACGGGCGGCCTCGCGGCGCGGGCCGAAGATCGGTGACGCCGGCGGGGTGGGACATTCGATGAGGGAGGGTAGGGGCGAAGCCGCCCCGGGCCCGGCCCGGGGTGCGTGCCCCGACCGACCACCCGTCCGCCCGTCCCCCTCGCGGAAGGAGCCCGCCCGTCATGGCCCGAGTCCCGTCCTCCTCGCCCGGGCCCCGGCCCCGTTGGCATCGCCCGGCCAAGGTGGTGGCCGTCCTCACGCTCCTAGCGGTCGTGGTCGTCGCGGCCCTGCCGAGGCTCATGGGCCTGGCGCCGGCGCGGGCCTGGCTGGTCGGGCGGATCAACGCCCGGCTCGCCCCCGGCTCGATCGGCCTGGCGGGCCTGGCGCCGACGTGGACCGGCCCGATCGAGCTGACCGGCGTGACGCTGGTCGACCCCAAGGGCAAAAAGGTCCTGGCCGCGCGGCGGGTCCGGCTCGACCGGGGGCTGCTCGGCCTGCTGGCGAGCCCGTCGAAGTTCGGCAAGGTCGTGGTCGAGGGGGCCGAGATCGACGTCGAGCGTCGGGCCGACGGGTCGGTCGACGTCCTCGACGCCCTCGGCCCGCTCGCGAAACCCGCCGCCCCGGGCGCGGCCGTACCGGGGCCGGCCCCCGCGTCGGCCCCGGCCGACCCCGGGCCCTCGGTGGTCGTGGTCGTCGTCGACGGCAAGCTCCGCCTGGTCAGCCCCGAGCTGGGCGAGCCGCTGGTGGCGGGCTCGATCGAGGGCAAGGTGACGCTCGCCCCGGGTCGGCCGATCGAGGTGGCCCTGGCCCTGGCCGACGCGGGGCGGTCGCTGGAGGTCCGCGCCAAGCTCGACAATCAGGCCCCGCCGGGCACGCCGGGCGACCTGGAGCTGGCCGTCGCCGGCAAGTCCTGGCCGCTCCACGTCCGCCGGTCCGGCGCCGACGTCCGGGGCCGGTTCGACGGCACCCTGGAGGCGAACCGACGCGCGGGGATGTGGTCGGCCAAGGGGGAATCGACCCTCGCCGGGGTCGTGGCCGAGGGCCCCGCGCTCTCCGGCGACCGCCTCACGCTCGACCGCGTGGCCCTGGCCTGCGACGCCGGCCAGGCCGGTGACGGCTGGGCCGTCCGCCGGTTCGAGCTGACCAGCCCCGTCGCCCACCTCCGGGCCATCGGCGTGATCCCGGCGCCGGAGGGCGTCCCGGCCCAGCTCCGGGGCGAGGCCGACCTCGCCGCCCTGGCCCGGATGCTCCCGCACGCGATGCGGATTCGCGAGGGCCTCTCGATCGATCGGGGCACGGCCGACGTCCGCGTCGACCTCTCCGCCCGCGGCGGTGCCGAGCGGATCGACCTGGTCGCGACGGTGGCCAACCTCGTGGCCAGCGAGGCGGGCAAGGCGTTCACCGTCCGCGAGACCCCCACGATCACCGCCTCGGCGGCGCGGTCGGGGGGCCGGGTGACGGTCGAGAAGGCCGAGATCAAGGCGGCCGGGGTCGACGTGGCGGGCGGGGGCGACCTCGACTCCGGCGTGACCCTCAAGGGGACCGTCGACCTCGCCGCGCTCCACGCCCAGCTCCGCGATTTACTCGACCTCGGCGGCCTCTCGTTCTCGGGCCACGCCCGGCTGGCGGCCGACTATCGCCGCCACGGCGAGACGTTCAAGGCCCGGTTGGTCGCCGACGGCCGCGACCTCGACGTCGTGGGCGCGACATCCGCGCCGATCCACCGCGACACCGCCCGGGTCGACGCCTGGGTCGCCGGCCCGGCCAAGGCCGACGGCACGCCCGCCGACTGGGGCTCGGCCCGGCTCGACCTGAAGGCGGGTGACCTCGCGCTCGACCTCGCCGCCAATGCCCGCAACGGCGAGGTCGCGGTGGCCGGCGTCGTCGCGGCCGACGTGGCCTCGCCCGCGCCCGGCCGGGCCTCGGCCAAGGTCGCGCTCCGCCGGAAGGGGCGCGTCTACGAGATCGAGGACCTCCGCGTCGGGCTCCACCCGGCCGACGCCGCCGGGACCGTCCGGCTGGCGGCCCGGGGCCGCGTCGACCTCGACTCCGGCGAGGTCACCCTCGCCGCCATACCCGGCGTCCCCCCCGGCGCCCTCGGGCTCGGGGCCGACGGCCTGAAGGTCTCCGGCCTGGGGCAGCCCGGCCGCCCCTTGAAGGTCGACGCCGCCCTGCTCGGCGACCTCGGCGCGCTCGACCTCCTGGTCGCGAGCTGGACCGGCTCGGCCCCCAAGGGGCTCGCCGGGGCCTGGTCGAGCCGCCTGGTCGGCTCGAAGGCCGCCGCGGGCCGGGTCGACGTCGACGGCCGGCTCGACCTCGCCGAGCTCGCCGGCAACCCCGCCGTCCTGGCGGTCCGGGCGGCCTATCTCCCCGACGTCGACCGCCTGGATCTGGCCGCCCTCGACCTCAGCACCGGCCACGGCCGGGTGGTCGTCCGCGGGCAGGTGGCCGAGGCCAGGGGGCGACGCCTGGCCGAGATCCGGGGGACCATCGACCCGCGCTGGGACGTGATCGGGCCGATCCTGGCGAAGTCGGCCGGTCCCGACGCCCGGGCCCAGGCGACGTTCCGGCCGTTCCACCTGGCCGGCTCGCTGGCGGGCGAGACCCGGGCCGCCGTCCTGGCCCAGGTCTCCGGCGAGGTCGGCCTCGACCTCGCCTCGGCCCGGGCGTCCGGCGTGGTCGTCGGGCCGGCGGCCGTGGTCCTCCACTTCGGCGGCGGCCTGGCCCGGTTCGATCCGGTCGTCACCACGGTCAACGGCGGCCCCACGCTGATCCAGGCCAACCTCGGGCTCGACGACGCCGACGGCCTCTGGCTCCGCCTGGACGCCTCGCGGATCGACGGCGCGGCGATCAACGACGCCGTCTCCGACGCCCTGCTCGCCTACGTCGCCCCGGTCCTCAGCCGCGCCACCGAGGTCAACGGCAAGCTCACCGTCGTCCTCCCCGACAAGGGGGCCTCGCTGCCGCTGACCGCGACCGGCTCGACCCGGCTCGACGGCCTGATCGCGTTCCAGGACGTCCAGTTCCGCCCCGGACCGCTCGGCGCCCAGGTCCTCTCGCTGACCGGCCGCCCGGCGCCGAGGCTGGCGATCGGCCAGCCGGTCCAGTTGCAGGTCGCCGACGGCCGGGTCCGGACCAGCGGGCTGTCGATCCCGATCGCCGCCAACGCCAAGGTCGACTTCAGCGGCTCCGTCGGCTTCGACAAGACCCTCGACTGCAAGGCGATCATCCCCCTGACCGCCGGGATGCTCGGCCGCGACCCGGCGCTGGAGAAGCTCGTCGCCGGCAAGAGCGTGACCCTGCCGATCGGCGGGACGCTGGCCCGGCCAGCGATCGACCGCCGGGCGTTCCAGGTCGCCCTCCGCGAGACCGCCCGGGCCCTCGTCGGCAGCGAGCTGGAGTCCGAGGCCGGCCGCTTCCTCGACCGCGTCGCCGGCCCCAACCCCGACGGCAAGGGGGCCAAGGCCAACCCCGGCCGCGACGCCGTCCGCGGCCTCCTCGAAGGGCTCGGCCGCGAGGTCGGGCCCAAGAAGCCCTGACGCCCGGCGCCGGCCTCGGGCTGGGCCGGGCCGGGCCGATCTCGGGATGCAGGCTCACGCGAGCCCCGACGCCGCCCGGCGTCGGGGCTCGCGGCGTCGCGCCCGCCCCGCCGGTTGTTGTGCCGGGCCCGGTCGCGCGGGTGTTGACGGTTGCGGGGGCAGAAAGGCCCGGGTCGGCCTTGCCGGGTGTTCCGCCGCGGGACGATTGACGCTAACTTGAATAGTCGGCAAAAGTTGAACGGGAAATGCGCGTCTTCCGTCCGATTCGTCATCACTCGCGGAGGTTCCGATGATTCGCGGAGTTCTCATGGCCTGGATCGGCTTCATCCTGGTCGTCGGCAGCACGCTGACCAGCCAGGTCGGCCCGGCTCGGGCGGATGATCCCAAGCCAGGGGACAAGAAGGAGGAGCCGAAGAAGGAGGAGCCCAAGAAGGAGGAGCCGAAGAAGGAGGAGCCCAAGAAGGAGGAGCCAGCCAGGCCCACCGAGTCGCCCCGGGCGTTCCGCAAGGCGGCGACCAAGGAGGCGAAGGTCAAGCCCTTCGACGACATCATCACGGCCGAGGCCAAGAGCGACCCGGGCCTGTTCACCGTCCACCGGATCGAGGAGAGGATCTTCTACGAGATCCCGGTCGAGGCCCTGGGCAAGGACCTGCTCTGGGTCACCCAGATCGAGAAGACCGGGACCGGCAGCGGCTACGGCGGCTCGCCCGTCGGCGACCGGGTGGTCCGCTGGGAGCAGCGCAACGACGACATCCTGCTCCGCGACGTGAAGTACGACATCCGGGCCGACACCAAGGACCCGATCCGCAACGCCGTGCAGGCCAGCTCGGTCGAGCCGATCATCGCCGTCCTGCCGGTCAAGGCGTACGGCAAGGACAAGGCCCCGGTCGTCGACGTGACCGAGCTGTTCACCGGCGACCTGCCCGAGTTCAGCGCCGCGCGGCGGCTCAACGCCGGCGGGGCCGACCCGCGGAAGACGTTCATCGAGCAGGTCAAGTCGTTCCCCGAGAACATCGAGACCAAGGTCCTGCTGACCTACCGCCGCAACCCCGGCGGGCTCACCTTCGGCCCCGGCGGCCCCACGCCCCCCCGCGGCCCCGGCGGCCCCGGCGGCGGCGGCGCCGGCGGTGCGGTCACGGTGCTCGTGCACCACAGCATGGTCAAGCTCCCCGAGGAGCCGATGAAGCCCCGCAAGTTCGACGACCGCGTCGGCTTCTTCACCGAGGACTTCCAGGACTACGGCGACGTCAAGAACCACCAGGTCGAGAACGTCCGCTACGTCACCCGATGGCGGCTGGAGAAGAAGGACCCGACGGCCGAGGTGTCCGAGCCGAAGAAGCCGATCGTCTACTACATCGGCCGCGAGGTCCCCGATCGGTTCCGCGCCGCGATCAAGAAGGGCGTGGAGTCGTGGCAGCCGGCGTTCGAGAAGGCCGGCTTCCGGAAGGCCATCATCGCCAAGGACGCCCCCTCGCCCCGCGAGGACCCGGACTGGGACGCCGAGGACGCCCGCTACTCGACGATCCGCTGGCTCCCGGCGACGATCGAGAACGCGATGGGCCCCCACGTCCACGACCCGAGGACCGGCGAGATCCTCGAGGCCGACATCCTCATGTATCACAACGTCTTGAAGCTCTCGCGCGACTGGTACTTCGTCCAGGCCTCGCCCAACGACCCCCGCGCCCAGACGCTGCCGATGCCCGACGACCTCATCGCCGAATTGCTCTCCTACGTCGTCGCCCACGAGGTCGGCCACACCCTGGGCTTCCCGCACAACATGAAGGCCTCGTCGTCGTACACCGTCGCCCAGCTCCGCGACCCCAAGTTCACCGCCGAGAACGGGACCGAGGCGTCGATCATGGACTACGGCCGGTTCAACTACGTGGCCCAGCCCGGCGACGGCGCCCGGCTGATCCCCGTGATCGGCCCTTATGACAGGTTCGCCGTCGAGTGGGGCTACAGGAGCTTCCCCGAGGCGTCGACGTTCGAGGCCGAGAAGGCCAGGCTCGACGAGGTCGTCGCCCGCCAGGTCAAGGACGCCACCCTCCGCTTCGGCAACCCCAACGGGACCGACCCCTCGGCCCAGACCGAGGACCTCGGCTCCGACTCCGTCGCCGCCACCGAACTCGGCCTGAAGAACCTCGACCGCGTCGCTGCCTACCTCGTCAAGGCCACCGCCAAGAAGGGGGAGGACTACGACCTGCTCCAGAACATGTACACCCAGCTCATCGCCCAGCGCAACCGCGAGCTGGCGCACGTGATCTCCACCGTCGGCGGCTCGGTCGAGACCAACCTCTGGTTCGGCGACGCCGAGAGGCGGTACGACGCCGTCCCCGGCGCCAAGCAGAAGGAGGCCATCGCCTTCCTCAACGCCCAGGCCTTCCACACCCCGGCCTCGCTGATCGACCCGGCGATCGTCGACCGCCTGGAGCCCAACGGCGCGGCCGACCGCATCCTCGGCGCCCAGACCGGGCTGCTCCGCCGGCTCATCACCGACGAGCGGGCCAAGCGGATGGCCGAGCAGGCCGCCCGCGATCCGAAGGGCGCCTACCCGCCCGCGGCCATGCTCGCCGACCTCCGCAACGGGATCTGGGCGGAGATCAAGGGTGACCGGGTCGACATCGACCTGTATCGCCGGAACCTCCAGCGGGCCCACCTCGAAATCCTGACGGCCGAGGTCGGCCGCGAGGTCGCCTCGTCCGACCTGCCCGCGCTCTGCCGGGCCGAGCTGAAGGCGCTGCTCAACGACATCGCCGCGACGGCCGGGCTGAACCCGACCCCGGCGGCGACCGTCCACCTCGACGACCTCCGGGCCCGGATCGTCCAGGCCCTGGAGCCCAAGGCCGTCGTCCAGCCCTCGGCCCCCGCCAACCCGTTCCGGATCATCCTCGGCGGCGACGCCGACGAGCCCGGCGAGGGGCGCTGAGGCGCCCGGGATCGCCCGGCGAGCGACGATCGAGACCCGGCCGGCGGCCCCTTCGAAGGGGGTCGCCGGCCGGGTCCGCGCGCCGGGTCAGTAGTCGGTGGTCGCGAGCTGGCGGGCGGCGATCGCCAGCATCGCCGCGGCGAAGGCGAGCGTCGAGGCGAGCGAGAGGGCTGCGGCCCCGGCGTCGGCCCTCGTCGCGGGGCCGGGGGCGGTCGGCCCGGCGAAGTGGTCGGCGGCGGAGACGGCGCGGTCGAGCATCCGCGAGAAGTCCAGGGGCTTGGGCATGACCCAGTAGGCGGCCTCGACGGCGGCCCGGGCGGCCGGGGCGCAGGCCGGGGCCGAGGGGGAGTCGTCGTGGAGGGCGTCGCGCGCGCCGTTGGAGCCGAGGCAGGCCATCCAGCAGGCCAGCGCGGCGAAGAGGCTCGCGGCGGTGTTCCGGGTGCAGGTGGCCGCCACGACCGAGGCGGCGTGGAGCCCGGCGAACTGCGCCACCAGGAGCGGCCAGGCCAGGAGGTAGCCCGTCGCCCAGACGCCGGTCCGGGCCCCCAGCGCCAGCCAGGTCCCGACGACGAACGCGCCGGTGAGGGCCGCGACGAAGGCGACGACCCCCGCCGCCTTGCCCGCCAGCAGCGCCCACCGCGGCACCGGCTTGGACAGGAGCACCGAGGCGGCGGCCGGTCGGAGGAAATCGGGGAGGAACCCGGCCGTCGCGGCCAGGAGGATCAGCGTCCCGGCCACGCCGGCCGCCCACCGGGCCAGGACCGCCTGGAGGAAGCGGACCTGCGACTCGACGTCGCGGAAGTTGCCGACCGCGATCGCCCCGAAGCCGACCGTCATCCGCCCCGTCGCCGCGCCGGGCGCGGTCAGGGGGCGCTTGTCGCCGTCGAGCAGCTCGATCGCCCCGGCGGCCCGGAGCGCCCGCGGCCCCTCGACCCGGACGCTCAGGCAGGCCAGGATGGCGAAGCCGGCCAGGGCCACCGCCAGGATCATCATCCGGCTGGCGATCGCCTGGCGGAAGGTGTCGACCACCATCGCGGCGATCGCCGAGGCCGCGAGCCGGGGCCCGGTCATGGGAGCGGCGGTCGCTGTAGCGATGGTGGTGGTAGCGACGGTAGCGGTGGCGGCGGTCATGACGGCTCCCCCCCTCGACGATAAAGCCCCCGGAGCGAGGCCTCCAGCCCGCCCGGCGCCGAGGCCAGGCCCGCGACCGGCCCGTCGGCCACGACCCGGCCGGCGACCACGACCGCGACCCGGTCGCAGAGCCGGTCGAGGTCGGCCAGGAGGTGCGAGACCAGCAGGACCGCGCCGCCGCGGCGGCGGTGCTCGTCGACGAGCTCGACGACGAGGTCGCGGCCGGGGAGGTCGAGCCCCTCGTTGGGCTCGTCCAGGACGAGCAGGTCGGGCTCGGCGGCCAGGGCCTGGGCCAGGCCGAGCCGCTGGAGCATCCCCTTGCTGAACCGGCCGATCGGCTCGGACCGGCGGTCGCCCAGGCCGACGCGGTCGATCAGCTCGGCCGCCCGCCGCCGCCTCGGCCCGGCGGCGGCGCCGGCCATCGCCGCATACTGGTCCAGCAGCGCCGGGGCCGTGAGGTAGGGGGGGAACGACGGCGACTCGTGGACGTAGCCGACCCCGGCGAGGGTCGCGCGGTCGGCGCCGGGCCGGCCCAGCCGGGTCACCCGGCCCGCCGTCGGCCGGCAGAGCGACAGCGCGAGCTTCAACAGCGTGGTCTTGCCCGCGCGGTTCGGGCCGGCCAGGCCGACCGACTCGCCGGGCTCGACCCGGAGGCTGGCGCGATCCAGGGCCCGGAGCCGCCCCAGGCCGAGCGGCCCGGCCCGGTAGTCCTTCGTCACGTCGCGGAGTTCGAGGGCGGCGGTCATGGCGTCTGCACTCTCCCGGGGGGGTGGGTCACTGCACGAGCGACACGGAATCGCCGTCGTCGAGGATCTTGGCGTAGGCCTGCTGGAGCAACTGGACGCGCGTGCTCAGCGGGCCGATGCACCACTTGTAGCCGTCGTTGGGGTCGCTGGGGCTCGAAGGGAAGGTCGTCCCGCCGATCTTCGAGACCGACTGGAGCAGGCCGACGGCCGAGGACTGGGCCGAGGAGGCGATCTGGAAGACGACCCCGAAGGCGACGGTGTGGACCTTCACCGGCCGGCTCGCGGTGGCGAAGCCCGGCAGGCCGGAGTTGCTCACCTCCGAGTTGGCCGTGCCGGGGTTGCCGTTCATGTCGTTGCAGATCGACTGGACGACCTGGAGCGTGGCGTTCTGGTCGTAGTTGGCCGCCGTGAAATAGGAGCTGGGCAGGATGTTGTAGTAGGAATTGACCCCGCCATTGTTGGAGAACCCGGCGTTGGTGTTGACGTTGGCCATGCCGTCGGTCTCGAGGATCACGAGCCGTTGGGCGCCCCATCGTCCCAGGCCGCCGGCGTTGGCGTTGGCGTTGCGCAGGGTGCTGGAGCCGCTGAGCTGGTTGTAGGCCAGCATCAGGCCGTGCTGGGTGGCGGTGTTGGCGATGAAGTCGAAGTCGGCGCGCGGCGCCTGGTTGCCGTTGACGTCCCAGGGCCGGACGTCGGCGCCGGTGCTGTTGGGGGGATACCAGAGGGCATCGATCATCGAGGCGTAGTCGCGGTTCAGGTCGTACTGGGCCTGGGTGAACCGGCCGATCGACGGCTCGTTGGAGTACTGGGGCCGGTCGTAGATGATGACCGAGACCGAGTCGTTGGGGTGGTTGACCTGCATGTCCTGGAGGATCGAGCTGATCCCGAGCTTGGCCGAGTAGGTCGAGATGTCGCGCGCGGTGCCCGGGTTGATCCCGGTGTCGGAGATGAACTGGAGCATCGTCATCGGCCCGAACCACATCCGGTGCCGGGGCCGGGGCGGGTTGTCCTTGTAGTTCATGTAGGCGAGCTTATAGCCGCGGCTGTCCGGGTCCGGGCCCGACGGCCTGGGGCTGATCTGGACGGTGCCCCAGGCGTAGTCGGGCCCGTAGCTGCACGCCGGGCTGCCGGGCGTCGAGACGTTGCCGAAGGGGTCGCGCCAGACGCCCAGGCAGTAATCGATATACTCTTTCCAGAAACGCTGATTGGGGTCGGTGATGTTGCTGTCGGGCTGGCCGTGGTCGTAGGCCGAGGCCGGGACGTCGGCGGGGATCTGGTCGTAGTAGAGGATGCGGCCGGCCCGGAGCATCGGCGGGAACGCGGCCGGGCCGACATTCTTGATCCAATCGAGGATGTTCTTGTAATTGATCTGATAGTGCGTCTGGCCCGACGAGGAGTCGTAGGGGGGGTACCAGGTGCCGCCCGAGGGGTTCCAGAGGACCGTGTTGTCGCTGACCGCGCCGCCGCCGCCCGGGTTCAGGAAGTAGAGCTGCCGCCAGTCCAGCGAGGGCCGGGGGTCGGGCGGCCACATGAAGAACGTCTTGCCCCAGTACTTCGGGCCGGCGACGAACCTGGAGAAGCCCGGCGCGCCGAACTGGTTCCGCGCGCTGGGCGCGGGCGGCGTGCCGTAGGAGAGGCTGCTCAGGGCGTAGAGGTAGTCGTAACCCTGACAGTATTGGCCGTTGTAACTGACCCTGGCCTCGAAGTTGCCGTAGTTGCTGTTGGCGTTGCCGAAGTTCGGATCGTAGTAAGTAGTGAAGCCGGTGCCGAAGAAGTCGTTGACGACCTGGGCGAAATTGTTGCCCGAGCCGGTGATGTTCTTGGTGACCGGGAGGTCGCCCATCGGCTGGGTACCGTAGGAGGCGGGCGCGGCGGTGAAGGCGGCGGTGCCGGGGTTGACGGAGCTGTTGGACTGGAAGAAGCTGTCGACCAGGGCCGGCACGCCCTGGGCCGGCTGGGTCACGTTGCACTGGCCGCCGGGCGAGCTGGAGGTCGAGACCAGCGCCGTCGACGGGCTGGAGTAGTGGCCGAACGCCGGGACGACCGGGTCGGTGTTGTTCGACTGGTTGTTGTACGGGCCGAGGTAGGATTCGGCGTTCCAGAGGTCGCTCTCGTTGTTCATCGACCCGGAGAAGTCGAGCACCAGGGTGACGTCGCGGGGCCGGTGCGCGGCCACGGCGGTGGCGACGAGGGTCTGGTTCACCGCGGCGTTGCTGGCGCCGGCGTTGACGGCGAAGAAGTTATTGCGCACGGCCCGCTGGACCGAGACCGTGACGAGGTTGTAGTTCTCGCCGGCGGCCAGCACGTTGGAGGGCGAGAACGCCTGGCTGTTCGTGTCGTAGTGGTAGGTCCCGGCGGTGAAGGCGACCTCCGACGAGCTGAAGCCGACCTGCGCCGCCTTGCCCGCCGAGTTCACGCCGGGGGCCGTGTTGCCCGCGGCGACGGCCAGGGCGTTGGACTGGGCCTGCGACGTCTTCGCCGAGGTGCCGCCGTCGAGGGTCCGTGCCCCGGCGAGGGCGGCGGCATCGGCGGCGTTCTGGCACTGGAGCTTCACGGTGGCGATCGTCGCGATCTCCACCGAGAGCGCCGTGAACCCGCAGAGGGCGATGATCATCAGGGCCACGACCGGCAGGATCGAGCCGCGTCGTCGGCCCCGGGGGCGGTGTCTCGTCACGGTCGGGAGTCCTCGCGGGGTGGTGGTCTCCGCCGCCGCGGGGGGCGGCGAGGGCGCGGGCCTTCGAAGGGCGGGTGCGGGCCCGACGAGGTTTCCTAGGTCACGCCCGGCCCGGGTGCGGCGGGGACGACGCCGAATCGGCACCCGGCCGGGGGCGGCCCCGCCCGCCCGTCAGTTGTTGGCCTCGGCCCGGACGAACACCTTGGCCCGGAGCGGGAGGGTGCCGACCATCGGGGTCTTGTTGCCGTTATTGTCGGCGATGAGCCGGTTGCCCGAGAAGAGCGGGACGTAGGTGCCCTGGATGTCGACGTAGAAGCCGGAGCCGAACGCGGTGGAGTCCCAGGCGATCGAGGTGTTGGGCGATCCGTCGGCGTTGGAGCCGTAGAACTGGGGGTTGACGGCCGAGACCGGCGCCGTCGCAAAGGCCATCGAATTGTTGACCCAGGCGGTGAGGAAGGCCGTGGTGACGACCCCGCCGGGCGCGGGCGTGGCGGAGCGGTCGGGATAGGTCGCCGGCTGGCGGCCGGCGACGGCGATCCGGGCGACGGTCTGGGCCGCGTTGGTCATGATCTGCCGGGCCATGATGACCTGCGCGAACTCGATGATCGCGAAGATCACGGCCAGGAGGACGATCAGTCCGATCGAGGCCTCGACCATCGCGGCGCCTCGGCGGCGGCGGCGCGGGAGATGCGGTCGGCGGGTCATTGCGGCCTCCGGCGTGGGGCCGGCCTCGTTGGGGGTCATTGGGTGGGCGCCGCGGGGGGCGCGGCGTAGGGGACGTCCTTGGCGGAGTACCAGGTGGTGGTCGAGGTGAGGACGGTCGAGGCGGACACGAACCGGTTGGTGGCCGACCAGTCGACGTTGGAGAAGGGCAGCTTGGCCGTGACCACCAGCGGGTCGAGCTGGGCGGCGACGGAGGCGTCGACGCCGCTGCCGGTGTTGGTCACCGTCACCGCCACGCCGGCGGTCTTGACCCCGGCGGCGGCGAGGTACTGGAGGACCACCTGCTGGACCTGGGCGTTGGTCAATTGGCCGGTGGCGGCCTGACGCCCCCCCTCGCGGACGGCGCCGCAGAGGTTTTGCTGGGCGTCGAGGAGGCAGCCGATCTCCCAGATCCCCAGGAGCATCGGCATGATCACGAAGGACAGCGAGAGCGCCAGCTCCAGGGCCACGGCGCCCCGACGGCCCCCGGTCTCGCGTCGGCGTCGGGAGCGGGCCGAGTCGGGCCCGCGATGGGTGCGGCGGATCATTTGGTCTCTCCCGCGCCGAAGATTGTCATGACCTGGTAGGCGGCCGGCGCGAGCAGGATCACGAAGACGGCCGGGAAGATGAACAGGAGGGTCGGGACGAGCATCTTGGTGGCGGCCTTGTGGGCCTTCTCCTCGGCCTTCTGCTTCCGCTTCTGGCGGAGCGTCTCGGAGTGGTTTCGCAGGCTCTTGGTGAGGCTGGCGCCGAACTTCTCGGACTGGCCGACGACCGAGGCCAGGCTCAGCGCCTCCTCCAGGTCGGTCCGCCGGGCGAAGTTGTTGAGCGCCTCGCCGGGGCTCCGGCCGAGCTGGACCTCGCGGTCGACGATCCGGAGCTCGCCGCCGAGGTCGGGGTGGGCCGACTTCAGCTCGTCGGCGACCCGCTTCAGGCCCGCCTGGAGGCCCAGGCCCCCTTCCAGGCAGATCGTCAGCACGTCCAGCGCGTCGGGCAGGCCGCGGCGGAGGGTCGACTGGCGGGACTTCTTGCGCGAGTCGAGCCAGAGGCTCGGGCCGATCATCCCGCCGACGAAGAGGACCAGCGAGATCGGCAGGGCCTGGCCCAGCGGGAGCACCTTGGCGAGGGTCAGCCCCACGCCGACGACCGTCGCCATCGCCAGGAGCGAGAGCTTCACGCCGAGGAAGACGTATATCGCCTGGCGGTGGTAGAGGCCGGCGTGGACGAGCCGGGCGCGGAGCTTGGTCCGCTCGGCCTCGTCCTCCGGCATGATGAACTTGCCCACCTTCGGCAGCGCCGAGCGGGCCATCTGCCCGACGGTCTCGGCCTTCTCCTCGGGGCGTTCGCGGCCCGAGAGGCCGGCGATCCGCGAGTCGATCTTGCCGCCGCGGTTGGTCAGGAGCAGGCCGGCGATCGCCGCGGCCGAGCTGGCCAGGGCGAAGGCGACGACCATCAGCATCCCGTCGGAATTCATGCCCATGCCCCCGCGGGGTCGCCCCCGGTTGCGGCCGTGTTCGCCCAGCTCAGAAGTCGAAGTTGACGATCTTGCGGATCCAGAGCACGCCGAGGACCTCGAAGCCGAAGGTGCCCATCAGCATGCCCATGTGCTCGGGCTGGAAGTGCGCCGAGGCGTAGGCGGGGTTGAGCAGGGTGAGCAGCCCGAGCATCAGCGGCGGGAGCCCGGCCAGGACCCAGCCCTGCATCCGCCCCTCGGCGGTGAGCGTCCGGATGGTCCCCTGGATCTGGTACCGCTCGCGGACCACCCCGGCGAGCTTGGTGAGCAGCTCGGCGAGGTTGCCGCCGGTCTGCTGCTGCACGAGCACCGCGAGCACGAAGATCTTCAGCTCGATCACGCCGGTCCGCCGCGTGAGGTCGCGGAAGGTGGCCTCGGAGGAGAGGCCGAGGTTCTGCTGCTCGTAGCAGTAGGAGAACTCGGCGGAGATCGGCTGGGGGAACTCGTCGGCCACGGCCAGGAGTGCCTGGCCGAGGGTCTGGCCGGCGCGGATGACGCGGGCCATCAGCTCGAAGGCGTCGGAGAGCTGCGAGCGGAGCTTCTCGATCCGGGCGTCGCGGCGGCGCTTGACCCGGAGGATCGGCACCAGGCCGCCCACCGCCGCCGCCACCAGCCCGGCGACCGGCGAGCCCCGCAGGACCAGGCCGAGCAGGCCGGCCGCGGCGGCCGAGGCCCCGGCGATCGCCAGGACCCGCGCCGGCGTCGTGTCGATGCCCGACTGCTCGATCATCGAGACGAACCGCTGCCGGGCCGTGGGCCGGGACTGGGAGTCGGAGAGCTCGGCGGCGACGGCGCCGAGGTTCTTGAAGAGCGGGGTCTTCTTGGCCTGCTCGGTCTTCTTCTTGAGGAACTCGGTGTCGACCCGGTCGTTGAGCCGCGAGCGGTCGCGGAGCAGGACGTCGCCGACGAGCTGCGAGACCGCGAGCAGGCCGGTGATCGCCGTCAGCGCGGCCAGGGCGGAGATCATCGCGGGGCTCATCGGGTCGCCTCCCGCGGCGGCCCGAAGTTGAGCATCCGCCGCTCGAAGAGCTCGGGGGGCAGCTTCTCGCCGGCCTGCTCCAGCGCCTCCAGGCACTTCGGACGGATGCCGGTGCAGTGGAAGTAGCCCTGCGCCACCCGGTCCTCGTCGACGCCGGTCTGCTTGAAGACGAAGATGTCCTGCATGCTCACGACGTCCTCCTCCATGCCGACGATCTCCGAGATCTTGATGATCTTGCGGACGCCGCCGGAGAGCCGCGCCGCCTGGACGATGATCTGCACGGCGTTGGCGATCTGGCGGCGGATGATCCAGATCGGCAGGTCGAAGCCGGCCATGCCGACCATCATCTCCATCCGGCCGATGGCGTCGCGGGTGTCGTTGGCGTGGATGGTGGTCATCGACCCGTCGTGGCCGGTGTTCATCGCCTGGAGCATGTCGAGGGTCTCGCCGCCGCGGCACTCGCCGACGATGATCCGGTCGGGCCGCATCCGCAGCGCGTTCTTGACGAGGTCGCGGGTGAGGATCTCGCCGTTGCCCTCGATGTTCGCCGGCCGGGTCTCCATCCGGACCACGTGCGGCTGCTGGAGCTTGAGCTCGGCGGCGTCCTCGATGGTCGCCACCCGCTCGTCCTCGGGGATGAACGACGAGAGGGCGTTCATCAGCGTCGTCTTGCCCGAGCCGGTGCCGCCGGAGATGACCATGTTCACCCGGCCCCGGACGGTGGCCTGGAGGAAGGTGACCATCTCCGGCGTGATCGCCTTCTTGTCGACGAGGTCCTTGAACTGGAGCGGGGTCTTCGACGAGCGGCGGATCGAGAGCAGCGTGCCGTCCAGCGCCAGCGGCGGGATCACGGCGTTGACGCGCGAGCCGTCGGGCAGGCGGGCGTCGCAGAGCGGCGAGGTCTCGTCGACCCGCCGGCCGACCCGGCTGACGATCCGGCGGACGATCTCGATGAGGTGCTTCTCGTCGTTGAAGACGACCTCGGAGCGGCTCAGCCGGCCCCGACGCTCGACGTAGACGCACTTCGGGCCGTTGACCAGGATGTCGGAGACCGTCGGGTCGCGCATCAGGACCTCGAGCGGGCCGATCCCGAAGGTCTCGTCGAGGACCTCGCCGACGAGCCGCTCTCGCTCCGACATGCTCAGCAGGTCGTTGCTCTGGCGGCAGAGCTGCTCGGCGCCCCGGCGGACCTCGTCGCGGAGCTCGTCCTCGCCCATGCTCCCCATCGCGGAGAGGTCCAGCTCGGAGATCAGCTTCTGGTGCAGGTCCTTCTTGATCCGGAGCATCCGCTCGTCGGCCGAGGGCGGGGCGAGGGGGTTGGCCTGGGGGTAGCTCATTCGGGTCATGGTGGCTCTCGTCTCCGTCACGGTCGTCGCCCGGCCCCGGCGTCGCGGAGGAACGCCAGGCTGGGATGGTCCAGGATCGCGAACGGCCGGGACAGCCGGTCGACCGCCTCGCCGCGCTGGCGGATGTGCCGCTCGGCGATCGGCCCGAGCCGGCCGGAGGCGCCGGCGAGGTAGGGGACGCGGGCCGGGTCGATCCCCATGAGCCGTGCCGCGGTCGCGTCGACCGCCGTGAGGTTCGTGCCCATCACCAGGACCCCGGCGGCCACCGGCGTCCCCATGATCGGCCCGTCCCCCTCCATGCCGACGATCCCGTCGACGATCGCCAGCGCCGGCTTGACGGCGGCGTTGATGTCGAGGATCGAGCCGGGTATCCCGGCCTGGTGGAGGACGTTCTTGGGCCAGCCGTAGGCCACGCCCGGCATCACGCCGAAGAGGTTCTTCATGGCCAGGGTCACGCCCGCCCAGTGGTGCGTCTTCATCTTCGGCAGCGAGACGACCAGGTCGGCCCGCCGCAGCGCCTCGGGCAGGTGGAGGGTCCGGAGCCCGGTGCAACCCAGGCCGTTGCGGGCCTCGAAGACGTCGTCGTGGTTGAGGTCGACGAACTCCAGGCCGGCCTCGTCGAGGACCGGGCCCAGCCCCGACTGCTCGAGGACGAACCCGGTGTCGCGGCAATGCCCCTGCCCCTCGGCCACGAAGACCTCGGCGGCGTCCCACGACCGGAACACCTCGGCCACGGCGCGGACCACGGCGGGGTGGGTGTTCACGTGGGGGGCGACCACCGAGGGCTCGACCAGGTTGGGCTTGAGCAGGACCGACTTGCCCCGGGCCCAGGCCCGGCCCAGCCCCAGCTCCGCCAGGCCGTCGCGGATCAGCCGCGCCAGCCCGTTGGAGTAGCCGTCGGCCCGGGCCACCACGACGTCGGCCCGCCAGGACGACTCGTCGGCCCGGCGGAACGCCCCGGCCGAGCCGGCGGCGACGGCCAGGGCCCCCGCGCCGGCGAGGAAGCCGCGGCGGTTGAAACGGGCCGGAATTGGCTCAGGCATCGGGGGCCCCCTCGCCGCGCGGGGCGACGCCGAGGACTTCGAGCGACCGGCCGCCGCCGGCCAGGAGCAGCAGCGCCAGCTCGGCGGTCGAGGGCTCGCGGGACGAGGCCCTCTCCGTGGCCGCCGCCAGCCGGTCCGCGGCCCAGGCCGGGGCCGCGCCCCAGGCCCGGAGCCCGAGCAGGCCCCAGCCCATCGAGGCCGGCGCGAGCGTGCCGAGCAGGGCCTCGCGGAGGTACGCGATCGCCGCCGCGATCGCCGGCGACGGCCCGTCGACCCGCGCCAGCGCCAGCAGGGCCAGGCCGGTCGGGCCGGGCAGGGGGCGGAGCGTCGTGCCGAAGACGACGGGGTTGCCCAGGTTCCAGCCGCCGCCGGGGATCGCGCGGTCCAGGAGGACGCGGACCCCCTCGCGGGCCCGGGGGTGCCCGGCCTGCCCCTCGCGGGCCAGGGCCAGCAGGGCCGCCGCCGTCGGCTCGACCCAGGAATGCGTCTCGGCGACCCAGGGCCAGCCGATGAGCCGGGTGTCGTGCCCCATCGGGTCGTCGGCGACCCGGGGGACGGGCTTGCCCCGGCTCGCCAACAGCCAGCCGGTCGCCGCCGACCGCTCGGCGGCGAACCCGCCCAGGGCGGCCCAGAGCAGCGCGGCGAACGGCGTGGGCCAGCCCGGCGCCGGCAGCGCCGCGGTGACGCCGACGGAGCCGTCGGCGCCCCGGCTCGAGGCGAGCCATCGGCCCGCGCCGACCGCGGCGTCGCGGCCCGGCCCGGCGGCCGACCCGTCGGTCGCCAGCAGCGCCAGCCCGGCCAGCGCCGAGGGCTCGGAGGCCGGCGCCGTCCGGCGGCGATAGCCCCAGGCCCCCGACCCGCGCCGGAGCCCCAGGAGCCGCCGCCGGGCGTCGTCGGCCCGCGTCGTCGTGGTGGTGGTCGTGGTCGTCGTGGCCATCGCGGTCCGCCCGCCTTCGATCGCGATTCGCATCCCGTGGATCTCCCGACGGTCGACATCGGCCCCGCCCGTCGCAATCCTAGGTCACTTCTTGGTGTGGCGGCCGTTGACGCTGTTGGCCAGTTGCGCCAGGCTTCGGGAAACCTTGGCCGTGGGGGACTCGAGGACCACGGGGACGCCGTGGTTGTTGGCCCGGTTCACGGACTTGGCGTCCTCGGGGACGTAGTGGTTGATCGACCGCCCGAGCGCCTCCATGGCCTTGGTGGGGGCGACCTCCTGGGCCTGGCCGTAGCGGTTGACGACGAGGACGACCTTCTCGGGGCCGATGTCCATCGCCTCGAGGTGCTCCAGGGTCCGGCGGACGTTGCGGAGCGAGGAGAATTCGAGGCGGAAGACGACCATGACGACGTCGGCCTGGCGGAGGATGACGGCCTGCTCCTCGCGGAAGGAGTGGTCGAGGTCGGCCACGACGTAGGGGAAGCTGGCGCGGGCCAGGAGCACGGCCTGCGCCACCCCCTCGGGCTTGACCCGCGCCGCGTCGCCGAGGTGCAGGGGGGCGGCCAGGAGGCTGACGCCCGACTCGTGCTTGACGAGCGAGCGTTCGAACATGACGCGGTCGAGCCGGGCGGCGTTCTGGCAGAGGTCGGCCAAGGTGAAGGCCGGCTTGAGGTCGAGCAGGCTCGCCAGGTCGCCCGACTCCAGCTTCATGTCGAGCAGGCCGGCGGCCTTGTGGGCCTTGGCGAGCGAGGCGGCCACGTTGGCGGCGATCGTGCTCGACCCGCTCCCGCCGTTGGGCGAGAGCACGGCGATGAGCTTGCCGGCCTCGACGGGGTCGCGGCCGGCCTCGGTCATCCGGCCGATGGCGGCCTCGAGCTCGACCTCGAGCTCGGCGACGTCGACGTAGTCCTCGGCCCCGGCGCGGAGGGCGCCGAGGATGAGCTTGGAGTCGGCCGTCGGGCCGACCGCGAGGACCTTGCCCGGGGCGATCCGCGTGAGGGCCGGCAGCAGGCCGAGGCCGCGCTCGAGGTCCAGGGGCAGGGCCACGACGACCAGGTCGACCCCCGACTCGCGCCCCAGCCGCCCGGCCGCCCCGTCGATCGGCATGATGTGCGACATCGGGCAGTCGTGGCCGCCGAAGTTGAGGACTTCGCGGATCCGCGACGCGGTGGAGTTGTGGTCGGCGACGATGAAAGCCGGCATGGGGCCTCTCGGCTGCGCCCGCCGGGCGGGGCGGGCTGGGTGGAGGGTCGGGATCGCCGTCATCGCCCCGTGGCGGAGCCGGGGGTCAGGCTCAGGCGGGCGCCGTCCCCCGAGCGGCCGGGTCCGGGTCCGGGGCCGGAGCCGGATTCGAGGATCGTCGTGACGTCGGCGCCGGCGAGGGTCCCGCGGAGGGTCCGGACCGTCAGCCGGACCGGCTCGAGCTTGACCTCGGGCTTCGGCTCGCCGCCGCCCAGCATCCCGAACATCGAGCCGGGCGCGGGAGCGGGCGGCGCCGGCGCGGCGGCCACGACCGCGGGCGGCTTCGGCTTGACCGGGAAGAGCTGGAGGTCGGCCACCGTCCGGGGCTGGGCCTTGGCGACGCCGACGTCCTTGGGGTTGCGGAGCGAGAGGTGGAGCGTCCCCTTGTTCTGGCCCAATTCGAGCAGCTCGACGTCCTCGGGGGTGACCAGGAGCGTGACGGAGCGGGCGTCGTCGGGGTTGATCTTGTTGGCCAGCGGCGCGTTGACGGTGGTGTGCACGGCCAGGATCTCGACGTTGTGGATCAGCGTCTTGGTCATGGCGCCGCCCGACTCGTCGTCGGGGCCGCCGGAGGAGTTGGCCGTCATCAGCACGTCGACCCGGTTGCCCGGCAGGAGGAAGCCGGCCATCGACGAGGAGAAGCTGGGCGTGAGGATCGTGAAGGCCCGCATCCCGGGGCGGATCAGCGCGGCCATCCCCCGGCCGGCGCCGCGCTCGGTGAGCTTCTTCTCGCGGAGCATGTCGCCCTTGTCCAGAGGCGACTGCGCGGCGCGATCGAGGGCGTCGGCGAGCTTGAGGATCGCGCCCTCGGGGACCTCCCCGACGGGGATCGGGCGGAGCTCGATCATCTCGGCCCCGATCGTCTCGCCGGGCTTGATGTCGGCCGCCGCATAGACCACGGCGGTCCGCTCGATCGCCGGGCCGGCCGGCTTGCGGAGCGCCTGGACCAGGACCACGGCCGAGATCCCGCAGACCAGCGTCAGGGCGCCCACGATCAGCATCCGAGGGTTCATTTGCCGCCTCCGTCGTCGTCGAGGGCCGAGGCGGTCGCGATCGCCGCGGGCCGGTCATAGGGGGGCCAGACCTCGTCGAGGTCGTCGTGCCACCACGCCATCGTCGCGAGATATCCCAGGCAGGTCATGGCGGCGAAGGGGACGAGCCGACGGCGGCGGTCGGCGCGGCCGACCTCGTCCTCGATCGTCGCCCCGGGCCTCCGCCAGGAGCCGGGGTCGGTCGCCGCCGCCCGGATCGCCGAGAACTCCGCGGCCAGGCCGAGCAGGCCCCCCCGCCGGAGCAGGACCAGGGCCATCGCGTACAGCCCGGCCGCCAGCGCCGAGGCGACGAAGACCTGGTACGTCAGGTACGGGCCGAGCCACGCGCCCACCGCCGCCAGCAGCTTCACGTCGCCGGCGCCGACGCCGCCCATCGCGAAGAAGGCCACCAGCAGGCCCAGGCCCAGGCCGGCGCCGAGCAGCCCCGAGCCGAGCCCGGCCCAGCCGCCGAGCCAGGCCGAGGTGGCCAGGCCGAGCGCCAGAGTCGGCACGGTCAGGGCGTTATAGACCTTGAATTCCCGGAGGTCCGTCGCCGACGCGGCGAGCGTCGCGAGGCCCACGGCGGCCAGCGGGATCAGTTCCGGTCGAAACAACGCATCAACTCCCCGTGAAGACGCCGATCCGATCCGATTCGATCCGCCGGCGGAATGCGAAAGCCTCGCCCGGCGCCGGCCGGCCGGTCGTCCGTCGAGGCTCGCGAGATTCGATTCGGGGGCGGCATGCCCGCCAGCTCAGTGCAGCGGCCGTCCTCCGATAGGACCCGACGAGCGAGCGGCCCAACGTGGCCGCCGTGCCCTCGTCGTCCCGGAGGCCCCGGGCGATCGCGGGCAGTCCGGCCATCGGTCGTCGCCTCCCGGGTCGGCGGTCGGGCCGGGCCCGGGGGAGGGGGGCTAGGAGGGGATCGCCCGCCCTCGCCGCCGGGGTGGATTAGCTGCTCGCGGCGGCACCGTTGACCGCGGTGGTCACGCTACCGAACTTGGCGCCGATGGCCCCGCTGAGGGTGCCGACGACGGCGATCAGGGCGGCGCCGATGAGGGCGACCATCAGGGCGTACTCGACCATCGTCGCGCCCTCTTCGCCGGCGGCCAGACGCTTGAGGAAGTTGGTCATCTTCGCGGACTCCTGGGTCAGAAAGATGTCGGCTCGGGGAGATTGGTCGACCGCTTGCCTCGGGGGGGACGTTGCCCGTCCCCCCTTCCGGGAGGGCTTAGCTGGCGCCACCGACCGCGGTCGACACCGACGTGAACTTGGCGCTGATGGCCCCGCTGAGGGTGCCGACGACGGCGATCAGGGCGGCGCCGATGAGGGCGACCATCAGGGCGTACTCGACCATCGTCGCGCCCTCTTCGCCGGCGGCCAGACGCTTGAGGAAGTTGGTCATCTTCGCGGACTCCTGGGTGAGAAAGATGTCGGCTCGGGGGGACTCGCCCGTCGGTGCGGACGCAGTGGGCCGGGCCTTCGTCGGCCCGCCCTCGGGGGAATGGGTCCGGGCTTTCACCGGGCCGCCTCGCCTCGCCCCGGTCTCCCGGAGGCGTCGGCAATCGACGGGGCTCTACATGGAAGTTGTGTCACGGTCGGCGGGTTGTCAATTAAAGGGGGCGAAACTCGCGAGCCGGCCGCCCGCCGCGGGGTTCTGGGCCATCCCGGGGCTCCCCGGGGTTCCCGCCGGGGGGGTGGCGAATTGCCTCCGGGGTCGCGACCGGCTACGCTCGCTGCCTCGGGCCGGCCGCGACCGCCCGCGATCCGAGGTCCCCTCCCCGCTCGCCGATCTTCGAAGGACCGATCCATGCGGAAATCCGCCGGGCGCTCCGTCGCCATCGCCGTCGCCGCCATCCTGCTCCCGATCCCGATCCCGGCCCCTCCCGCCTCGGCCGCGGCGGGGCCCGAACCGCAGACCCAAGGCCGAACGAGGGTCGAGAAGATGGACTTCGGCAAGACGCCGGGCGGCGAGGCCGTCGAGCTCTACACGCTGACCAACGGCCGGGTGACGGCCAAGGTCATGACCTACGGGGCGATCCTGACCGAGCTGCTCGTGCCCGACCGGCGGGGCAAGGCGGCCGACGTCGTCCTGGGCTTCGACTCGCTCGCCGGTTACCTCGGCACCCACCCCTATTTCGGCTCGACGGTCGGGCGGGTCGCCAACCGGGTCGGCGGGGCGAGGTTCGCGCTCGACGGCGCGACGTATCAGGTCGCCGCCAACAACGGGCCCAACTCGCTCCACGGCGGGCTCAAGGGGTTCGACAAGGTCGTCTGGAAGGCCGAGGACGCCTCCGGCCCGGCGGGCCCGGCGGTCCGGTTCACCTACCGGAGCAAGGACGGCGAGGAAGGCTATCCCGGCAACCTCGACGTGGCCGTGACCTACACCGTGACCGCCGACGACGCGCTCCGGATCGACTACCGGGCGACGACCGACAAGGCCACGCCGGTCAACCTCACCCACCACACCTATTTCAACCTCGCCGGCCCGGCGTCGGGGCCGATCCTCGGCCACGAGCTCCTCCTGGCGGCCGACACCTACACCCCCGGCGACGAGACCATGATCCCGACCGGCAAGGTCGACCCCGTCCGCGGGACGCCGCTCGACTTCACCGCCTCGACCCCGATCGGCGCCCGGATCGATCAGATGAAGGGGGAGCCCGGCGGCTACGACCACAACTTCGTGCTCCGCGGCGGCGGCGTCGCCTCGCCGGCCGCCGTGGTCTACGAGCCCACCAGCGGGCGGGTCATGGAGGTTTCGACCACCGAGCCGGGCTTGCAGTTCTACACCGGCAACTTCCTCGACGGCACCCTCACCGGCAAGGGCGGCGTGGTCTACAAGAAGCACCTGGGCCTCTGCCTCGAAGCCCAGCACTTCCCCGACTCCGTGAACCACCCGGCCTTCCCCTCCACGATCCTCCGGCCGGGCCGGGCCTACACCCAGACGACGGTTTATAAATTCTCCGCCCGATGAGCCCGACGGCGGTGTCTGGCATCGCGTCGGGCGGATGAAATCCACCGGGGTTCGGGTCAGGCCGGGGGGCGCCGACGGGTTCCGGCACTTCCGGGGACACCCCCCACCCTAACCCTCCCCCACAAGGGGGGAAGGGACCAGAGTAGGAGGGACGCATCTGTCTCCCTCCCCCCTTTGAAGGAGGGTTAGGGTGGGGGGGGTTGGCCAACGATCGCGCCGGACCGAGCGATCCGCGAGATGCCGGAACCCGTCGGCGCACCCCCACGCCGAGGGCGTGCGGAGGGACTCGGGCCCGGCCGGGGGCGGTCAGTCGGCGGACGACCCGGGCCGGGCGCGGAAGGCTTCGCGGACCCGATCGAGCCATTCGGCGGGGGGGAGGCCGTAGGGGCGGAACTTTTCGAGGCGGTTCTGCTCCTCGCCGGAGAAGTAGGCGCGGTTGGGGCCGAGCTTGCTGGCGTGGGGGGCGTCGAGGAGGTGGGCCGAGTCGTTGGAACTCATCTGGAAGAGGACGCGGGACTCGAACTCGCGGAGGGCCTGGTTGTCGAAGGCCCGGTTGAGGCTGGCCAGGTTGTCGGCCCAGGCCAGGACGTGGACGCCCAGGGGGGCGCCCTCGCGGAGGATCAGGGCCAGGTGGTCGGCGGGGCTGGCGTCCTCGGCGGGCTTGCCGAAGCCGAAGTCGTCCTCGCGGCGGCGGAGGTCGCGGAAGCGGCCGAGGTCGTGGATCAGGAGGAAGACCTCGGGCCCGTCGTCGGCGTCGGGCCGCTGGCGTCGGGCGACCTCCTCGGCCACCTCGGCGACGATCCGGGGGGCGTCGCGGCCGGCGCCGAGGGCGACGGGGTGGGGCAGGGCCGCGGCGGACCGGGCCAGGGCGTCGGCGTTGGGGTCGTCCTCGGGGGTCCCGTCGAGGAGGTAGAAGCGGGCGCCGTGGCGGGCGGTTTCGGACCTCGGCGGCGGGTACTGGGCGGCCAGGCCGATCAGGGCCGAGGCCATGATCCCCAGCGCCCCCTCGGCGTTCTGGCCGACGACCAGGAGGTGATTCCCGCCCTGGCGGCGGAAGACGGCCGCGGTCGGGTCCTTGATCGCCACCGGGTCGCCGAGCCAGGCCGTCGCCGACCGCGGCGAGCGGGGCCATTCGCCGGCCTCGAGCAGGGGGCGAAGCCGGTCGTTGCGGGCGAGGTCGGCGCGGGCGTCCCCCTCGAAGACGATCGGGGCCCGCGTCGAGGCCGGCGGTCGGTCGCGGGCGAGGTCGCGGAGCGCCTTCAGATAAAACTCGCGGCGCGCGTCGGGGAGCCAGACGACCTGGAAGAAGTGGTTGCCCTCGGCCAGGCCGTTCTGGTCGTTGTAGATCGCCTCGCCGGGCCGGGAGAGCAGGCGGGCGGCGTCGTTGTGCTCGCCGAGGATCAGGTGGGCGTCGGCGTCGGAGCACTGCAAGGCGATCCGGATGGCGAACTGGCCCAGCGTGGTCCGGGCCAGGGCGTAGGCCCCGCCGAGCGACTGCGAGCCGAGGTGGACGTGGACCCCGAAGGCCCGGCCCTGGCGGACCAGGCGGTCGAGCAGCAGCGCGGCCTCGCCGGCGAGCTTGTCCTCCTCGACGAAGAACTCCTGGAACTCGTCGACGATCAGGAGGATGCGGGGCAGCGGGGGCGTGCCGGGTGCGTTGCGGTAGCCGTTGACGTCCTGGACGCCGGCGTCGCGGAAGCGGTCGGCGCGCGACCGCATCTCGGCGTCGAGCCGCTGGAGGACGCTGATCCCGAACTCGCGCTCGCTCTCGATCGCGATCACCGCGGCGTGCGGCAGCCCGTAGGTCGCGTAGACCTTGAACTCGACCCCCTTCTTGAAGTCGATCAGGTAGAGCTCGACCTCGTCGGGCCCGTAGTTCAGGGCGATGTTGACGATCAAGGCATGCAGGAGCGTCGACTTGCCCGACCCGGTCCGGCCGGCGACCAGGACGTGCTGCGCCGTGCCCTTGCCCAGCGCCAGGTCCTGCCGCCTGGTGGCCCCGGCCTTGCCGAGGGCGACCTCGATCCCGGCGCGGCTGTCCTTGGTCCAGTAGGCCCCCTCGGGCGGGGCGATGAACTCGAAGGGGACCTCGACCCGCTTCGCGTCGCGGGCCGCCGCGCCGACCCGGCGGATCAGGCGGGAGGCCGCCTCGCCGGCCGGGGGCGGCTCGATCTCCAGGGGGAGCCGGCCGAAGTCGGGGTCGTCCCAGGTCAGGAGCCCGGCGGCGTCGTCCCAGGCCAGGGCCAGGGCGTTGGCCCGGAGGTCGTCGGCGTCGACCCCGGCGGGTAGAGGGCGGTCGAGGTCGCGGGCGATCAGGGTGAGGACGCCGCAGGGGACGCCCGCGGCGGCGATCGAGGCCAGCCGCGCCGCCGACCGCTCGTCGAAGCCGGCGGGGAAGTCGGCCACGACGAGCACCCGGTAGGGCTCGGCCACCTCGCCGGCGACGGCGTTGTATTCGTCGATCGATGCGTACTCGTCGCGGAGGTACTTCTGGGTCACCTTCTCCATGTGGGCGGAGAGCTCGGCCAGGCGCTCCTCGACCTGGCGGGGGTCGGTCCAGACCTGGCCGGAGACGAGCGACTCGTCGAAGTCGGCCAGGTGCATGAAGGCCCCGAAGCCCCGGCCGATCCCGACGGGGTCGACGATCGTGAACCGGACCTGGCCGGGCGGGAGGCCCGCCAGGAGCCGGAACATCGCCCCCTGGAGCCGCCCCGGCGCCGCGGCCCGGCCGGCGGTCGGGGCCTCGACCACGAGGTTGGCCCGGTCGGGGAACGGGACCAGGGCGGGGAAGGCCCAGCCGGGGTCGACCCCCTCGTTGAGCCGGGGGTCGGCCGAGATCCCGCCCGGCAGGCGACCGAGGTCGAGCCGGGCCGTGCCGAACCGGAGCGCCGGCGGGACGGCCGCGGGGAAGGCGCGGTCGGCCCAGCTCGGGTCGTCCCAGGCCGGGCCGATCGCGTCGACCTCGCGGGCGACGGCGTCGAGCCCGGCGCGGGCGGCGGCCATCCCCCGGTGCCAGCGGTCGGCCAGGTCGCGCCAGGCGGCGTCGTGGCCCGAGCTGATCCGGCCCCGGAGGTCGGCGGACTTCTCGTCGAGCTTGCGGGTCCCGGCCTCGTAGAGCGCGGGCAGCTCGGCCTTCCGCTTCTCGTGGGCGTCGACGGCCTCGCGCATCTCCAGGGCCATCTTGGTCTGGGTCTCGACCTTGCGCCCGGCGTAGACCTCGTTGATCCGCCGGAGCCGCTCGTCGCGGTCGGCCTCGGCGGCGGCGATCGCGCGGGCCTGCTCGTGCTTGGCGCGGAGGGTCGCCTCGTCGCGGGCCTCGACCAGGCGGAGCCGCTCGGCGTGGTGGCGTTCCTCGGCCGCCGCGAGCCGGCCGGCGGCCAGGGCGTCGGCGTCGACCAGGACCTGCGAGATCGGATAGTACAGCTTGCCGACCTGCGACTTCGAGAGGGCGTAGAGCCGCGACTTGAGGAAGAAGCCGCCGCCGATCGCGACGGCCGCCGCGACGGGGACGCCGACCTCGGGCCCCTGGAGCGCGATCATCGGCAAGACGGCCGCCAGGAAGAGGAGGGCGAACGGCCAGAGGAAGCGCCGGCCTTTCATCGACTTGGGGATCAGGAGCCCTTCGAGGAGGTCGAGCTCGGGCTCCTGCTTGCCGAGCCGGTCGAACGCCTTGTCGAGCGGGTCGTCGGGTTTGTAAGCCCCGCGGGCGGGGACGGCCGGGGCCTCGGTCAGGCCGAAGTGGCGGTAGTCGGCGAGGATCGCCGCCAGCCTCGCCCGCATCGAGGCCACGATCCGGGCGACCTCGTCGGGGGCCTTCCTCGCCCCGACGAAGAGGGTCGCGGCCTCCTTCTCCCCCTTCTCGAAGTCGGCGGTCGCGCGCGATCGGGCCTTCTGGTGGCCGGTCCTGGCCTGCTCGCGGGCGGCGTCGAACTCGGCGGCGAGCCGGCGGCTGGCCTTGGCGAACTCGGCCTTGGCCGTCGCCTCGCCCTGGGTGGCGGCGTCGACGATCGTCCGCCGCCGCGCCTCGTCGGTCGTCCGGGCGTTCTCGACGAGGGACCGATATTTCTCGTCGAGGGCCCGCCGCTTCTCGCCCTGATCGCGGTCGGCCGAGGCGGCGGCGGCGGACCGGGCGGCCTCGACCTTGGCCTCGGCGTCGGCCCGCTCGGCGACCAGGCGGAGGACGTCGCGGAGGGCCTGGCGACCGCGGGCGATCAGGGCCGGCTCGGCGGGCGACGGGGTCGGGGCCGGGGTGGCGGCCGGGCCCGGGGTGGCGGCCGGGTCGGTGGGGGGGGTCCGCAGGGTGCTCACGAGGGCTCGCTCCGGTCGGAGAGGTCGCGGCGGACGCGGTCGAGCACCTCGCCGAACTTGAGGATGCCGGCCAGGGCGGCGTCGGTGGCCGGGTCGAGGGGGGTCAAATAACGCTCCTCGAAGCGGCGACGGACCTCGTCGCCCCAGGTGGCCTCGGCGGTGAGCCAGTGGTCCTGGAGGGCCTTGATCGAGTGCCGGAGCCGGTTCGAGGCCGCGGCGACGTTCGCGCCGGCCATCAGCCTCCGCCTCCGTCGGGCTCGGAGGGGGACGGGTCCGCGGCCTCGGGTTCGGCCTCGGTCTCTGTCTCTGTCTCGGCCTCGGGGGCTTCGGCGAGGATCGCGGCGGCGATCGGGCCGAAGGCGGGACCGGCGGCGGGCGCGGGGATGGCGGCCGGGGGCGACTCGCGGAGGTAGGCTTCGAGGGCGTCGACCATCCGCCCGAGCGTGGCCATGGCGCGGGGGACGTCGCCGCCGGCGAGGTCGCCGAGCCGCCGGGTGCCGGCGTGGTATTCGAGCACGGCCTGCGCCAGCGCCGGCTCCCACTTGCGGACCAGGATCACCTTGGCCTCGGCCTCGCGGAGCCGGGCCTCGGCGGCGCGGAGGATCTCCTTCTGCTCGCCGTAGGCCGGGCTCGATCCGGCCGTCGCGGCCATCCGCCGCCGCGAGACCTCGGCGCGGGCGGAGGCGACCCGCTCGCGGCCGCGCTTGACCTGATCGACCCAGTAATTCCGCCGGTCCTGGCCGACCCACTGCACGGCCCGCTTGGCCTCCATGCCGACGCCGGCGAGGGCGCCCAGGGTCTCCTCGGCGTAGATCGCCAGGGCGGCCCGGAAGTCCCGGAGGGCCTCGATCGAGCGGACGTCGGCCTGGCTGCTCACGGGAGTCGCCCCCGGGTCCGGCGGCACGATTCGGGCGGGCGATCGCGCGATCGACCTCCCCTCCCGCCCGCCCGGGAAGGGACCGCACCGGCCGCGAATCCGAGCGTATCAGGAACGGGGGGGTCGGTAAAGCGGCGGCCGGGCCCGGGCGGGGCTCCCGCGATGAATCCGCCCATCCACGCTACTCGACCGGCGGTCCGGGCCGTAGAATGGAGGGGCGGGGCTCTGAGATTTCCCCCGTCCGATCGGAGGCAAACATGATTCGGCAAGGCGCAACACTGTTGGCGATGTTCCTGCTCGCCGCCCCGGGCGTCCGGGCGGGCGAGCTGGATTCGGAGTACGGCCGGAAGGCCCCGGCGATCCCGACCCGGGCCATGACGGGGAGCCCGACGACCCCGGCCCTCGGCCAATCGACCAAGCTCAGCTTGCCCAAGGCGAGCGAGCTGGACCGCGAGGCGCCCGACCAGGCGAACCGACACGGGTTCGGCGGTTACGGCGGCTTCGGCCGGGGTTACGGCGGCTTCGGCTACGGCCACCATTACGGCGGGTTCGGCGGCTATGGCCGCGGCTATGGCGGGTTCGGCTACGGCCGCGGCTATGGCGGCTACGGTGGTTATGGCGGCTACGGCCGGGGTTACGGCGGATTCGGCTATGGCCGCGGCTATGGCGGGTTCGGCGGCTACGGCGGGGGCTTCTCCAGCTTCGGGATCGGCCTGGGGTTCGGCGGCTTCGGTGGCTATGGCGGTTACGGCGGGTTCGGCGGCTACGGCTATCCGGGCTTCGGCTTCGGCGGCTATGGGTACCCGGGCTACGGCTACGGTGGGGGCGGCTTCGGCCTGGCCTTCGGCGGGGGCGGGTACGGGGGCGGGTTCGGCGGCGGCTGCTGGTGAACCCCGGGCGGAGGGAGGGCGGCATGACTCGCGGGACGATCGCTGGCCTGCTGCTCGCCTTCCTGGCGTGGGGCCGGTCGGGCCTGGCCCAGCCGGCCTCGCCCGACCCGATACGATCGGCATCGGCGGCGACCCTCGACGCGACCGGTCGGGTCGCCGTGGCCGCCCGGGTCGCCGACGCCCGTCGGCTCCGCGAGCGGCTCGGGCTGACCCCGGCCTATGACGGGGTCCGCGGGGTGGATACCCTCCGGATCGCCGTCCTCGATTACGGCTTCGAGGGGGTCGGCGGCGGTCGGCGGTACTTGCCGGAAACCGCGGTGGTCGTCGAGCATTACGACCCGGAGTTCGTCCGCCGCAACGGCCTGGGCGACCTCGAGTACCGCAAGGCGTTCGAGCCGGGCAACCGGCATGGCCGGGACATGGCCCAGATCGTCTGGGCGGTCACCGGCTCGCGCCCGGGCGGCCCCAAGTTCTTCCTGCTCAACGCCAACGGCCCGACCATGCTCCGCCGCGCGATCCGCTACGCGGTCGAGCAGGGCGTCGACATCCTCCTCTTCAGCGGCTCCTTCGAGGGGGGCGGCGACGGCGACGGCCGGGGGCCGGTCGACGGGGTCGTCGACGAGGCCGTGGCGCGGGGCATCCTCTGGGTCAACGCCGCCGGGAACTACGGCGGACGGGTCCTGAACGCCCCCGTCCGGGTCCTCAAGGACGGCTATCTCCGGCTCCGGAGCGGCTCCGACGTCGCCTCGGCGCGGTTCCGCAACCGGGTCGACGAGAACAACGTGACCGTCACCCTGACCTGGAACGACTACCGGGGCCGGGAGGACGCCGGGACCGACAAGGACCTCGACCTCTTCGTCGAGGACTGGACCGGCCGGGTGATCGGGTCGGGCGAGAAGCGGCAAGTCTCCGGCGACGCCAGCCCCGGCCCCGGGCCCGAAGAGAGCCGGAACCCCCGCGAGCGGGTGGTCCTGGCCGACCTCGCCGCCAGCCCCAACGTCGCGACCGACCCCGACTACTGCTACCGGGTCCGGGTCCGCGCCAAACGCGGTGCGTTCGCCGCGACCGACCGGCTTCGGCTCCTGGTCACCGCCGGCCGCGAGACCTATATCCCCCCGGGGTCGCTGGTCCCCGAGGAGACGGTGACGCTGCTCGACGCCACCGGCTCGGGCGAGCTGTACCCGCCGGCCGACCACCCGGGCGTCCTGACCGTGGGCGACGGCGGGCCGGCCTCCTCGGTCGGCCCCACCGCCGACGGCCGGGCCAAGCCCGATGCCGTGGTCGAGGACTCGCGGGCCGACTTCACCGACGGCCAGGTCACCGCCGGCTCGTCGAACGCCGCGGCCTTCCTCGCCGGGGTCGCCGCCGTCCTCAAGGCCGCCGAGCCCGCCCTCCGACCCGCCGACGTCCTCCGCCTCGCCCGCGAGTGCCCCGTCGTCGCCCGGCCCCCCCGCCCCGGCCTCCGGGCCTGGCAGACCCCCACCCGCGCCCGCCTCGCCGAGGTCGCACGGGGGGCCCGCTGAGCGCTTGCGGGGTGGGTGAAATCCACCAATCTAATCTCTTGTAGGGTGGATGAAATCCACCAAGGTTCGGGCCGGGCCGGAGGGATTGGTGGATTTCATCCACCCTACGAGATATTGGAAATCCACCACGGTACGGGCCGGAGGGGGGCGGTGGATTTCATCCACCCTACAAATATCAGATCGTGTCCAGGCGTCCGGTGGAGTCTCCGAACCTCTCGACCCCCGGGATTCCGAAGCGGTCGACCATCCCGAGGAAGAGGTTGGACATGGGGACGGCGCCGGCCTTGGTGTAGCGGCCGGGGTTGAGGGTGCCGCCGCCGTTGCCGGCGAGGACGAGGGGGAGGTTGTCGTGGTTGTGGCGGTTGCCGTCGCCGTTGCCGCAGCCGTAGACGATCATCGAGTTGTGGAGGACGGACTGGCCGTCGACGTCCTTGGTGTCCTCGAGCTTCCGGAGGAAGCGGGCATATTCTTCCATGTAGAAGCGGTCGATCTTGGCGTACTTGTCGAGGCGGTCTTCCTTGCTCTGGTGGTGCGAGAGGAAGTGGTGGCCTTCGGGGATGCCGATCTCGGGGAAGGCGCGGTTGGAGCCGTCGTGGGCGAGGATCAGGGTGGCGACGCGGGTGGCGTCGGTCTGGAAGGCCAGGGCCATCATGTCGCACATGACGCGGATGTGGTCGCGGTGGGCGGCGGGGATGCCGGGCGGGGTGTCGCCGCCGGGGTCGGGGCCCTCGCCGATCGTCTCGGCCTGCTGAATTCGGGTCTCGATCTCGCGGACGCCGGCGAGGTACTCGTCGAGCTTCCGGCGGTCGCGGGAGGCGAGCTGGCCCTGAAGGTCGCGGGCGTCGTCGAGGACGAAGTCGAGGATCGACTTCTGCTGGGCCTGCCTCCGGGCGTAGTTCTGCCGCCGCTCGCCGGCGGGCCCGGCGCCGAAGAGCCTCTCGAAGACGAGCCGGGGGTTGGGCTCGGGGGACATCGGCGACGTGGGGGTCCGCCACGACATGTTGTAGTCGTAGGCGCAGGAGTAGCCGCTGTCGCAGCCGCCGGACTTGCGGACGCCGTCGCAGGTCAGCTCGAGCGAGGGGAAGCGGGTCAGGTGGCCGACGTGGCGGGCGGCGAGCTGGTCGATCGAGACCCCGGCGTGGATGTCGGAGCCGGCGGTCTTCTTGACGCGGACGCCGGTGAGGAACGTGGAGCTGGCGCGGGCGTGGTCGCCGGGCCCGTCCTTGCCGGCGGTGGCGTTGATGTGGTCGAGCCCGCTGATGACCTGGACCCGGTGCTTGAGGGCCTCCAGCGGCTCCATCGTCTTGTTGAACGTGAAGTCGGCCCCCTCGCCGTGGGGGAACCAGCACTTCTGGTTGGCGCCGTTGGGGAAGTAGATGAAGGCCATCCGGAGCGGGACGCCGGCGGCGGAGGCCCCCAATCGGGAGGCCGACGCCGACGCCGACGCCGCGGCGAGGCCCCGGGGCAGGAGCGATTCCATGGCCGGGAGGGCGACGGCGAGCCCCAGGCCGCGAAGGAAGCGGCGGCGGGTCGGCGAGGCGGGGGCTTCGGTCGGCGTCGTCATGGCTTCGCTCCGAGGGCGGCGGCGGGGGGAGTGGCGGGCGTGTTCGAGTTCGAGGCGGCCAGGGTCGGCTCGAGCCGGCGCCTCTGGAACGGGGCGGATTCGAGGACGCCCATCAGGAGGGCGGAGAACCGGCCGCCGTCGCGGTCGAGCCGGGCGACGACCTGGTCGATGGCCTCGACGTCATAATAATCGACGCCCCGGCCCAGGGCATAGGTGAGCAGCTTCTCGGTCAGGCAGCGGTAGAAGTCGTCGCGATATTCGGCCACCAGGATCGACTTGAGGGCGACGGCGTCGGCGAACTTGCGGCCGGTGACCAGCGTGCCCGAGGCGTCGATCGGCCCGGCCTGGCCCCGCTCCTTGGGCCGGAACGTCCCCATCGCGTTGAAGTTCTCGAAGGCCAGGCCCAGGGGGTCCATCCGGTTGTGGCACGAGGCGCAGAGGGCGTTCTCGCGGTGGGCGGCCATCACCTCGCGCATCGTCGGCTCGCGGCCCTGGATGGCCTTGAGGGTGTCTTCGAGCGAGGGGATGTCCGGCGGCGGCGGCGGGGTCGGGGTCCCCAGGATGTTCTCCAGGAGGAACTGGCCGCGCTTGACGGGGGAGGTCCGCGAGGGGTTCGACGTGATCATCAGGACGCCGGCCTGGGTGAGCAGGCCCCCCCGGGGGCTCCCGGGCGGGAGGGCGACCTTGCGGATCTCGACGCCGGCGACGCCGGGGATCTCGTAGTGCTTGGCCAGGGCCTCGTTGAGGAAGGCGTAGTCGCTGTCGAGGAACTCGAGGATCGGCCGGTCCTCGTGGAGGACGTGGGCGAAGTAAGCCTCGGTCTCCCCCCGCATCGCCCGCTTCAGGGCCCGCATCTGGCCGTCCACCTGGTTGCCGGTGCCGGAGGGGAGGGGCTTGCCCTCGCGGCGGAAGATGGCGCGATACTGGATCGGGAAGCTGTCGAAGTCGCGGGCCTGGAGCCACTGGCCGACGAAGTTCCGGACCAACTCGGCGGACCGGTCGTCGGCGAGCATCCGCCGGACCTGGGGCTTGAATTGCCCCCGGAGCTCGCCCCGGGCGGCCAGCCTCGTCAACTCCTCGTCGGGCGTGGTCGACCAGAGGAAGTACGAGAGCCGCGAGGCGAGGGCGAACTCGTCGACCGGGGCCGAGATCCGGCCGGCGCCGGCGGCCTCGGCCCCCTCGACGCGGAACAGGAACCGGGGGGAGGCGAGCACGGCGACCATGGCGCGGGCGATCCCGCCCTCGAAGGCCTGGCCGGGCCGGCCGTACGCGTCCTCGGCGATGGCGACCAGGCGCCCGACCGTCCGGTCGTCGACGGGGCGACGGAAGGCGCGGGCGGCGAACCGGGCGACGGCGTCGCGGGCGAGGCGGCGGCGGCCTTCGAGGTCGGCGGGGGCGTCGCCCCGGAAGAAGCGATCGAAGTTGGTCGGGCGGACCCAGTCGGCCTCGGCCAGGGGGCCGTCGAGGCGGACCGCGTCGACGCGGAGGTCGATCGAGGTCTTCTTCTGCTCGACCGGGACGAGGGGCTGGACCTCGATGGCGAGGGTGTGCTTGCCGGCGGGCAGGTCGAGGGCGAACTCGCGGTGGATCTTGCGGCCCGCCTCCCAGGCGATCTCGTCGGCGGACAATTCCGCGTCGTCGAGGCGGAAGCCGACCCGGGCGCGGCCGGGGTCGAAGTCGAAGTCGCCCCGGACGGACAGGTCGACCGTCAGGCGGTGCGGGCCGCCCTTGTCGACCTCGACGGCACGGACGGCCTTCGCCTCGCGGTAGACGCTCATCCGCTCGGCCGAGCGGTCGTCGGCGGACCGGAAGTCGACCCCGGTGTAGGTGCGGGACCGGATGACCCGGGGGACGGTCGGGACGGCTTGGGCGACGATCGTCTCGGCCGCCTGCATGTATTTCTCGAGGAGCAGGGGGGAGACGGAGAGGACGTCGCCGATGTTGTCGAAGCCGTAGCCGGCGTCGTCGGCGGGGAACTCCTCGTCGGCCCGGAAGTCGATCCCCATCAGGTCGCGGATCGTGTTGCGGTACTCGACCCGGTTGAGCCGGTGGAGGGTGACGCGGCCGGGGTCGGGCTCGGCGGGGTCGAGCTGGAAGGCGTCGCGCTTGATCCAGTCTTCGAGCTTCCGGACCTCGTCGGCCGAGGGGCGCGGCTTGTCGGCCGGGGGCATCAGGCCGGCGCGGACGTTCTTGAGGACGTCGTTCCAGAGGGGCCGGCGGCCCAGGAGGTCGTCGTCGTCGGCGAAGGCGTCGAGGGCGACGCTCCCCTTCTTGAGCCCGTTGCCGTGGCAGCCGAAGCAATGCTCGGCCAGGATCGGCTCGATCTCCTCGCGGTAGCGGGCGGCGGCCTTCGGCTCGGGCCCGTCGGCGGCGGGCGAGGCGGACGCCATGAGGCCCGCCATCGCCAGGGCCAATGCGAGGGCCGGCGTGTTCGCGAGCGGGGCGGCGAGCCGGCGTGGGGAGGTCGGGGTCGGCCGTCGGGCGCGGATCGATCGGGTCACGATGGCGTTCCGGATTCGAGGGACGGACTCGGCTCGGGGCAAGTTCGGCGGGCGCGACCGGTCGGACCGCGGCCCTTTGGGCGGGGAGGCAGGGGGGTCCGGGGCGTGCGAAATCGCCGGGCAGGCCGGCGCGGCGGGATCTCGCATCATCTATTAGCGACCTTCGGCGGCCAATTGTCCAGTCGATTTTCCGGTCGGGCCCGAATTCGAGGGTCTGCGAGCCTGCGAGGTCGGCGACGTCGGAATATGGATCGAATGGGTGGTCTGCTCGGCGGTGGGTTCGGCGGGCGATTCCGGGTCAACCGGTTCGGATTCGGGCGGCGGGCAAGACGAAGCCACCGCCTCGGATTCCTCGTCGCTATCGGGGTTTGCGGCGAGCAATGCGGCGTATTCCGCCTCGACCTGCCGCAGCTCGCGGAGCGCCCGGTAGATCCCCCGCTCCGCCGCCGCCTCGTACTTCCGCGCCAGGATCGCCTCCTTCGAGGGGTCGAACAACGCCCGGTCGGCCGCCCCGGCCCGCTCGGCGGCGATCGCGGCGTGGTCGAGCGTCGCCCGATGGGCGTGGAGCTGCACCACCGCGGCGTCGATCAGCTCGCCGAGCCGGGCCCGCGCCCAGAGGCGGCGGTCGTCGTCGTCGAGCCCGGCGCCTTCATGGGCTTCGAGGTGCTTGAACTCCCCCTTCGACGCATAGGTCATCGCCTCGAAGGGGGAGACCGACGAGTTGTCCAGGCCGAGCAGGTCGTTGGAGCGGATGAAGTGGCCGATCTCCCAGCGGCACCGGCTGGGGTGGTCGAGGTCGGCCCGGAGCACCGCCCAGCGCCCGATCAGGACGTCGACCCCCTCGGGCATCCGCATCAGGAGCCGGTGGTTGGTGGCCGGCGCCGAGCCCATCCAGTGGTAGAGCCGTTCGGCCTCGGCGCGACGCGCCTCGTCGAAGCCGGGGCCGGCCTTGAGGACCCGGTCGGACAGCGCGGCGGCCTCCTGGCGGACGCCGCGCTCCATCCGCACGGAGAGCAGGGCGACCCGCTCGACGAGGACGCGGCCCATCGGGCTCTCGGGGGCGAACTGGTCGTCGAGGTCCTCGAAGCGGCGGGCGACGGCCTCGGCATCCTCGGA
>JAABUX010000648.1_pt1 | contig 57488 bp, 48 predicted proteins | sample 5561851 | NCBI WGS metagenome assembly JAABUX01 (sample SAMN10711883, study PRJNA513361) | rock metagenome | isolation source: Antarctica rocks | place: Antarctica: Victoria Land, Richard Nunatak red sandstone | collected 2016-01-03
AGGCGATGGTCGATCGGCTCAACTGCCCACCCGATCAAATCTTACGGATGATCCGATGGGCAACTATTGAGGTCGGTTCGAAGTGGGGATGACTCAGGCTACCGGGGTTTTCGGCGGGTTCGCGGCCCTTCCTCACTCATCGGTCGGCGGGGTCGGGATGCGGCGGCCTCCGCTTGACGTGCGGTCGGCCGGGCCGATAATCGGGGGGAGTGGACCTTCTCGACCAGGACCTTTCCCGCCCGCCTCTCGCGAGGACGCCGATGCTCCGGCCGCGCGCCTGCTTCCTGCTTTGCCTGGTCGTGCTCGCCGCGGCGAGCCGCGTGCTCCCGCACCCGCCCAATTTCGCCCCGATCGCGGCCGTCGCCCTCTTCGGCTCCGCGACCTTCGCGGGCCGGCGGTCGGCGGTGCTCGTCCCGTTCGGCTCGCTCCTGCTCGGCGACGTCCTGCTGCACGCCGGCTTCCTCGCCGGTTGGCAGCCCATGCCGGGCTTCTACGGCGGGCAATGGGTGGTCTACGCCTGCCTCCTGCCGGCGATCGCGCTCGGCTTCGCGATCCGGGGGCGGCGGACCGTCGCCACGGTCGCGGCGGCCACGCTGGCGAACGCGGTGGTGTTCTTCCTGACGACCAACTTCGCCTGCTTCTACGGGGCGGGCTCGCCCTACCCCCGGACGATCCCGGGCCTGATCCTGTGCTACGAGCTGGCCCTACCCTTCTTCCGGAACAGCCTGGCCGGCGATGCCTTCTTCGCCACCGCCCTCTTCGGCGGGCTCGCCCTGGCGGAGGCGAAGTTCCCGGCGATCCGCGGCCGATCCACAGCCGCGGAGATCGCCGCGTGAGGCCGGCGGCCGGCCCCCATGTCGAGGGGCCTCGGGCGGGCCTGGTCGCCCGCCCGCGCCCGGATTGAGCGATCAGCGCATGGCCGCCATCCCGAAGTCGCCGAGGAGGCTCCGGTAGAAGGTGTGGATGTGGTTCGTCTGGTTCTGGGTGTCGTTGAAGTCGATGAAGAACGCCGACCCCTGGATGCGGAAGGCGTGGGGCTTGGTGACGTCGATGGGGCCGTACCAGGCGAAGTGGATCGACTGGGGATCGCGCGAGAACTGGTCGAGGAGGTCGGCCCGGATCGGCTCGGGGAAGTTCGCGGCGTAGGCGTGGAGGACTTCGGTGAGGTCCCGCCGCTGACCGGCATCGAGCTTGTCGGCGGCGATCCCCTCGGGCGCGGTCACCCGGGACTGGGCGGCGTTGGGCGTGGTGGTCACGTCGGGCGCGGTCGGTCTGGCGACGGCCGCCTTGCGCTGGTCGTCGGTGAGCGAGGCCGCCAGCTTGTTGGCCGGGGCCTCGATCTCGGCGAGGTTCCGCAGCCCCTTCCTCGGCCCGGAGCGGACCTCGGCGGGGTTGGAGCCGAACATGAACGGCGTGGCGCCGACGACCCGGCCGTCCTTGATCGTGTAGTTCAGGGCCAGGTGGTGCCCCTCGATCCGCCAGCCCCACTCGCCCCGGTCGGACGGGGTGCCGAAGACGCTGACGAAGTACAGCTCGGGGTCGCGGACCGGGCCGGTCCCATGCTCCTCGACCCGGAGGATCTCCTCCAGGCTCATGATCGTGGTCGCCCGGATCGCCCCCTTGGTGGAGAGCCCGGTGTTGAGCAGGCCGAAGGCGAGCGGGCGCTGGCCGGGGTCTAGCGCCTTGATCGGCAGGCCCTTCCTCGGCCGCGGGATCCAGTGCCAGTCGACCCGATCGGGGCTGTCGAAGGCGAAGGTCGCCCGGCTCGCCTGCGTCTCGTCGAGCGCGGCGACGAACCTCCGGGCGGCGTCGGCCATCGCCGAGCCGGTCTCATCGGCCCGGGCCGTCGCCGAGGACCCGGCGAAGTTCGCGGCGAGCAGGGCGAGATACAGCGTGATCCGTCGCATCGCAATCCTCCGGCGTTGATGTCGTGTCGTGACCCGAAGAGGCCGGGGCGACGACCCCGGACCCCAGGGAAACAGCGTAACCAACCGGGGCGGCGAGGGCCAGCGCCCGAGCGGCCCCACGCCCCGGTCTCGGATCGGTGCCGGGCGGTCCGACCTCCCGTCGCCCCGCGGGGTCGGCACGCGGCTTGCTCCTCTGCGTCGCGCGAAAATCGTCGACGGGACCATTCGAGGAGAGGACACCCATGATCTTCCGGACCGACAAGTTGCTCACAGCTCTACCCACCCCGAAGCACCCGTCCGCCAACGCGGCGGCGGCCGTCCAGGAGCTGATGGGCGGCAAGGCGGGCGAGCTCTCGACGCTGATGAATTACTTCTTCCAGACCATCAACTTCCGCGATCGCGACAACTACCGGCCCTATTACGAGCTCGTCGCCAACATCGCGGCCGAGGAGTGGGGCCACGTCGAGCTGGTCGCCGGCGCGATCAACCTGCTCCTCACCGGCACGGCCACCCGCGGCCACGACCCCGCCGCGCAGCCGCTGAAGGACGTGCCCGACTTCCGGAACACCTACCACTTCCTCGCCGCCGGCCAGAACGCCCTGCCGATCGACTCGATGGGCAACTTCTGGAACGGCAGCTACGTCCACTCCAGCGGCGACCTCAAGCTCGACCTCGTCCACAACTTCTTCCTGGAGTTGAACGCCCGGGCCACCAAGCTCAAGGTCTACGAGACCACCGACGACCCCACCGTCCGCGAGCTGACCGCCTTCCTCCTGGTCCGCGGCAGCACGCACGTCATCGCCTACGCCAAGGCCCTGGAGGCCCTCTCCGGCGGCGTCGAGGTGTCCAAGCTGTTCCCGATCCCCGACCTCAGCACCCACAAGTTCCCCGAGGCCCGCAAGTTCATCGAGCAGGGCCTCTACCACACCATGTACAGCTTCAGCAAGGAGGACATCTCGAAGGTCGGCGAGATCTGGAAGGGCCCGCATCCCGACAACGCCCCCGACCTCGTCGTCACCAACGACCCGATCCCGACCGCCGCGCCGATCCCGACCTTCGCCGCCGAGCCGCAGGTCGGCGCCCCCTCGGCCCTCGACCCGGGCATGGTCAAGGAGGCCGCCGATCGGATCTTCAAATCCGTCGGCCTCAAGAAGTAACCTCCGGTCGCCCGCGATCGCGGCGATGCCGGGGCTGAGGCGGTCGGAATCGCCGACCCGCGGCGGGAAGTGTGGTTGGACCATCTCCGGAGAAGGAAGATATCTCCGAAGCGGTCGGTAAGCCGCCAGCCTGCGTCGGGCCGGCCGTTGGCTTCGTTTTGCTCGCATGTCATGGAGGCGGGAAAGGGGCTAGACAAGCCCGCTCCCGCCCCTTTGGCTTCGTCATTCCCGTCCGGTGAAGGGTTCGGTCGGCTCTCGCAGGGTGGAGGAGATCCACCAACCCTCCGCCGTGGCCGAGCCCTCGCCCGCGTCGGGCGGGTTTCGGCGGGGCCCAACAACCCCGCGGGCCGTCCCGAGCCGTGGTGGATTTCATCCACCCCACGTGAGGTCGCAAACCTGGTGAGATTGGCAATTTGCGTGGAGATTCAGCGAACCGTTCCGTCCGCCTCCGAGGAGGCTGGCGATATCGTCGGATTCGTTCGGATTGCCAGGTTGATCCGCCGCCCCCCTCGGGCGGTTGGGTTCGTTTTTCTCGACGAGTGGGAGGCGGCGGCGTCGGGCCGGTTTCGCCGGGCCGGTCCGACGGTCGCCGGCGCGATTGGGTTCGTTTTGGCGGCCGGGCTCAGGCCTTCGGGGCGGCGGCGAGGGCCCCCGAGACGAGTCCGGAGATCTTCTCGGCGACCTCGGCCGGGAGGTGTTGCTTGAGCAGTTCGAGGGCCTTGGGGAGGAAGGCGTGGACCTGGGTGAGGCTCAGCCCGGACTTGCCGAGCATGTCCAGGAGCTTCGACGTGTCGCCGCCGAAGACCTTGGTCGCCATGCCGGTGACCATGCCGAGCAGGCCGCCGCCGGTCTTGTTCTGGTCGAACGAGGTGACCAGCCCTTGCGATTCGGGCACCGCGCTCATCAACTGGCCGGAGACCCCCTCGGGGAGGTGCTCCTTGAGGAAGGTCATCACCGCGCCCAGGGCGGTCCGGGCGGTGGCGACGTCGATGCCGGTGTGCTGGGCCAGGGACTTGAGGATCTCGTCCATCGGAGTTTCACCTTCGGGAGTGGGTGGCGAACGGGGTTTCCGACTTCGAGCCCGGGGGAGGATCGGCGGATCGCGCGGGAACGGGAGGGAGACGACTCGCGGCGGTTCACTGGCTTCCCTTGGCGAAATCGAGGCCCGGGTCGTCCGCCGGGGCGCCCACGGCCTTGAAATTGAACCGCGTGTCGTTGCTCCAGGTCACCTTGGCGATCATCGGGGGCATCTGGGGGGCGGCGAGGGCGATCACGTCGTTGTCGGCGGTGGCGTCGCCGTGGAACTCGCGGGCCTGGCCCTTCTCGGTCACCTTCCAGGTGAAAGACTTGTCGGCGGCGAGGGTCAGCGAGATCGCGACGTCCTTGGCCGGGGCGGCCGACCAGGTCCCGAAGAGGCGGGCGGGGACCGGCCCGGTCGGCAGGGGCGGGGCCTCGGCCGGGACGGGGTCGGCCGGCGGGTTGTCGGCGGGCGGCGTGGCGGGGTTGGCCGGGGCGCCGGTCGCGGTGAGGGGCTGGGCCGGGTTTGCGGCCAGGGCGGGCTGGGCCGCGGCGTCGAGAGCGGCGAGGAGCTGGGCCGAGAGGCGGTCTTGCGGCCGGATCGCGACGACCTCGCGGAGCCGGACGGCGGCGGCGGGGTTGCTCCCCTGGGTCAGATACAGCGCGGCGAGCAGGAACCGGGCCGAGGCCGCCCGCGGGTTGGTGTTGCAGTAGGCCTCGAGCGTCCGGAGCTGGGCGGTGTAGGTCTCGACGTCCGCGTAGAGCCCGATCAGGGTGGTCCAATCCCAGCCCGGCCCGGCCGAGAGGACGGTGTAGAGCGGGACGGCCGCCTCGTCGTAGCGTTGCTGGGCGAAGAGGATGATGGCGCGGAACTCGTGGAGCATCGGGTCGTTCGCCGTCCGCGTCAACGCCTCGTCGGTCAGGGTCAGGGCCCGGGCGTAGTCGCCGACGCGGAACGACTCGCGGGCGTCGGCGAATCCGGCGACCGCCCGGTTGACGACCTCGTCGCCCGGCGGCGGCGAGGCGAAGTCGAGCGGGCGCGAGTAGTCGTAGGGCGATGCCGCCGGGACGCCGAGGCCCACGGGTTGCGCGAGGTAGGTCGTCGAGGCCGAATAATAGGGGTTGGAGTAGCTGCTGTAGCCGAAGTTGTTGAACAGCGACCCCAGCCCCCAGCTCGCCAGGCCGACCCCCAGGCCGACGCCCAGGGCGTTGCCGGCGAAGTTGCCGCCGCCGTAGCCATAACCGCCGTAGGGGTAGCCGTTCCCGTACCCGTTGCCGCCCCAGCCCCCGCCGTAATTGCCGTGCCAGTAGCCGTTGACCCAGTCGCGATGGTACGGGGCGTAGGCTCCGCCGGGATAGCCGCGATAGCCGCCGTACCCCCCGAAGCCGCCCCCATCGAGACGGTTGCCGACGTTGTTGACATTGATATTCGCGTTATTGACAAAATTGGTGCGATTATTGATGTTCGTATTATTGTTGATGAAGTTCGCGTTGTTGTTGACGAAGTTCCGGCGGTTGTTGAAGTTGACGTTGTTCGGCTGGCGGACGGGGACGAACTGGCGCTGGATGTTGACGTTGGAGAAGTTCGGCTGGCGGTTGAAGTTGCCCCCGCCGCTGAACGAGGGGGAGCCGCCGAAGCCCGGCCGGGGCCCGCCCCCGCGGACGCCCACCATCCCGCCTCCCCCGCCGGGCCGGCCGCGCTGCTGGGCCGCCGCGGGGTCGCCGACGGCCAGGAGGATGACGATCGAGGCGAGGGCCATTCGGGGTGCGGTCGCGATCATGGGTGCCTCGGAGCCGGTCGGGGATTCGGGCGGGGTCTGGTCCGGTCCGGCGGGCGTCACCGGGGCTCGGGCGGCTTGCGGACCATGACGACTTCGCGGCCGTCTTGCTCGGCCTCGCCGCCGAGGGTCCGGTCGGTCGACTTCCAGCGGAGCCGGTGGTTGCTCTCGCGGGTGAGGACCTGGGTCATCGTGGCGGTGAGGCCGTCGGGGCGGACCCCGGTGGCCTTGACGATCCAGCGGTCGCCGCTCCGCATCCAGAGCCCGTCGCCGTAGCCGCCGGTGGAGTCGAAGACCCACGACTTGATCTGGCGGGTGATCGGGTCCCAGCCGATCCGCTGGGTCCCCTTGAGCGCGGGCTTGCCGGCGACCCGGACCTCGAAGTTCCGGAGCAGGAAGTTGCGGTCCTCGGTCCAGGCCAGCGAGGTGAGGATCACCGAATCGCCGGTCTCCTCGACCCAGTCGCCGACCAGCCAGGCCAGCTCCTTGAGGTGCTCCTGGTGGTCGGGCTCGGGCTCGGGCAGCTCGCGGGCGCTGGCCAGGAGCCAACGGCCGTCCTGCTTGACGCGGATCGCCGAGTAGCGGCCGAGGATCGGCGGGCCGCCGGCGGCGGGGACGAGCCTGGTCGTGCCGGCCTCGCTGGCGACCCCGGGGGCGAGCGGCTTGATCGAGTCGATCGCGGCCTCGATCGACTCGCCCGGCGACTCGGCGAAGCGGGCCGCATAGTGCCCCTCGATCGCCCGCCGGCCCCGGATCGCCCCCCCCTTGGCGTCGACCGCCTCCCCCTCCTCGGCGAACAGGGCCGCCAGCGCCTTGGCGTCCCCCCGGCGGAAGGCGTCGACGAAGGCCGCGACCTCGGCCCGGATCTGCCCCTCGTCGCCGGTCGGGATGGCGGGCGCCGGCGCGGGTGCGGCGGTCGCAGGCTTGTCGCCGGGTCGGTCCTGCGGCGACCCGGCCCGGGCGGTCGACGCGGGCCCCGCCGCCATCAGGCCGAGCAGGACGCAGAGCTGTGCCTTCATCGAGACGACCCCGCTTCGAGGAGGGAGTTCGGGAGGCCCGGAGATCCGGGAGGACCGGGATTCTTCGCCGCCGTCGGGCTCGGGCGACGCGGTCGACCGCCCGATTCTCGTCGAGGTCCGGAGGGGCGTCGGGCCGCCCGGTTGGCGGCGTCGCGGGGCGATCGGGCCCGCCCGGCGGGGCCCCACCGCCGGCCCGGTGGCGACGGTTCATCCCCCCACCCGGGGCGATTGTCGCGGAGCCATCACGACGTGTCCAGTGTCGACCGGCCCCATCGGGCCCGGGCCGATCACGGGGTCGCGACGAGCCGGGACTGACGTTGGACCTCGGCGAGTTCGTTCGCGACGTATTGGCGGTAGGCCGGGGCGAACCGGGATTGGGCGGGGATCGCCCCAAGAGCCCGCTCGAAGCTCAGCCGGGCCGCCTCGAACCCCGCCCGGGCCGCCCCCGGGTCGAGACGATCGGCGGCAAGCCTGGCCCGGCCGGACAGGACGACGCCGAGGTAGACCGACTTCGTGTATTCCCGATCCTCCACGCCGGGCGCCTCGGGGAGCTTCACCCATAGGCACTCCAGCGCGCCGAGCTGGGCCTCGATCGCGTCGAGCGTCGTCCCGGCCCGGGATCGTTCTTCGACGGACTTGTCGGCGGCCAGTTGCCACTCGACCAGCTTGATCAGGGCCACCAGCAGGGCGTTGCGATATTCCAGGACTTTCGGCGCCTCGGTCCGGGCCTCGTCGGCGAACCGGACCGCGTCGGTGAAATAGCGGACGGCCTCGGTCGGCTCCTTGAGGAGGGTCGCCACCCGGCCCAGGGCGGCCAGCGCCCCGACGTGATGCGGCTCGACCTTGAGCGCGGCCAGGTACCAGGCCCGGGCCTCCTGGTAACGGTTGTTCCTGAAGAATTGCAGGGCTCGGGCCGAGAGCCGGGTCGAGGACGGGGGACGTCCCCGGATCATCCAGGAGGTTGCCGCGTCGGCGTCGATGCAGGCGCAGGCGTCGAAGATGCAAGCATTCGAGCGGGCCTTGTCGTCGAGCTTCTCCCAGGCCAGCCCGAGCGGGAGGAGGGGCCAGGCGGATCGGGGGTCGGCCTTGTGCAGCCGGTTGAAGGTGTCATGGGCCCGTTGCCACCGGTCCGGGCGGTCGGAGTCGAGATCCTTGATGGCCTCAACGAACTCCGCGAGGTCCGGGTATACCGCGGGCACCGCGGCCCCGGCGCCGGGCTTGTCGGCGGGGAAGACCACGACGCCCGCGCCGGACGCCGAGGCGAGATAGAGGGCCAGCAGGACCAGGCCGCTCGCCGTCGCCTTCCGGTTGCGGTGGAGGAAGTTCGATCCCCGCTCGATCGACGAGGTGTTCGGCGCCGAGTCCAGCGGGAGGCGGTCGAGGAAGTTCCGGAGGTCGCCGGCCAGGTCCATCCCCGTCTCGTAGCGGTCCGAGGGCCGGGAAGCCAGGCACTTGGCGATGATCGACTCCAGCGCCGGCGGGATGCTCGGATTGATCCGGCGGACCTCGACGGCCTCCCCGATCCGCCGGTCGTGGAAGGCCCGGATCGCCCGGCCGATCGAGAGGTTCGCGTCGGGCAGGTCGGGCCCCTGGCCGGTCACCAGCTCGCGGAGCACCAGGCCGAGGGAATAGATGTCGGCCGTCGTGCCGACTTGGTCTCCGTCCCACAACGAGGGGTCGACGAAAGCCTGGAGCTGCTCGGGGGCCATATAGGGGAGCGTCCCCCCCTTCAGCGCCGCGTGCGCGTGCTGGGGGGCATTCGGGCAATGGGCCAGGTGGAAATCGAGCAGTTGCGGCCCCTCGCGATACGCCAGGAGGACGTTGGCCGGCTTGATGTCGCGATGGCGGACCCCGTGGGCATGCAGGTAGGAGACGGCGTTCGCCAGGGCCAGGCCGATCCAGGCCACGGCCTCGTGGAAGGTCCCCTTGGCCGGGAATCCGGCCCAGCCCGGCCGGTCGGATTCGAGCCGGGAATCGCCGGGATCGTCCGGGGGGACGAGCAGGTCCCGGATCGCCTTCGCCTTCCGGGGCGGGATGCCCCGCCCGACCCGGCGGATCAGGTCGTCGAGGGTCATCCCGGGCCGGTAGGGCATGCAGAGGCCGCGGAGGCCGGTCTCGACCGACTCGGTCACCGAGAGGACCGGGACGATGTTCTGGTGGTCGAGGTTGGCCAGGATCGAGGGCTCGCTGCCGACCGAGGCCGAGACCTTCAGGGCGACCCTCCGGCCGCCGAGGTCGTCGTCGGTCGCCAGGTAGACCTGCGCCGCGCCGCCCTTGCCCAGGATCGAGCGGAGCTGATAGGCCCCGAACCGCTCGCCCGGCTTGGGGAACTTGACCGACGGCGTCGGCGAGCCGGCGGCCTGGCTCAACTCCCGGTGATAGGCGAGTTGCGACCGGAGCGAGTCGCCCCAGGGGGCGTAGGCCTCGCAGAATTCCCGGGAATCGGGCGATTCGCCGCCCTCTTCGAGCAGGCAGAACTCCTCGTAGACGATGCTGATGACCCGGTCGCCGCTGGAGGTCAGCACCGGGAATCGTCGGAGATATTCGGCACATCGGGGCCGCTCGCCGCGCCCGAATCGGGCGTCGAGGTCGACCTTGACCAGATTCGAGAGCAGCGTGAGCGGACGGTCGGTCCCGAGCCCGGCCCAGAATCGTTCGAGCGACGGCTCGCCCGAGGCCCAGAGCGACTTGAACTCGAAGACCGCCCGATCGTCGGGGTCCAGGCCATCGCCACCGCCACCGCCACCGCCGTCATCGCCGGGGGAGATCGAGCGCATCGGACCTTCCTCCTCATCCGAGGCGACAGGTCCCGCGTAATCTCCCGAGGAAACGCTCGACCCTGCGGAGGTTCCAGCCGGTCTCCCGGGCGACCTCCGAGTTGGTGAAGCCCTGGAGCTTCAGCGCGAGGACCTCGCGCTGCTCGCCGCTCTGGCCGCCGAGGAGCAGCTCCTCCTCCTCGGTCGCCACGGCCACCTGGCTCGCGGTCGGCGAGCCGTCGACGAGCTCCCAGGCGACGGCGCCGTCGCCCCCCCCGCCCATGGGCCGGTCGCGGCCCACGTCCCGCTTCTGGGCGTGGCCCCGGCGGTGCCCGTCGATGACCTTCTGCTCGGCCGCGTGGATCAGGAAGGCCCTGAGGCCGTCGACCGACGAGAAATCGAAGCGATCGAACTTCGCGGCGAGGCTCTTCATCACCTCGTTGGCGATGTCGGTCGAATCGTAGAACCTCCGCATCCGGCTGCTGATCCGTCGATGAACGACCCGGAGGATCTTGGGATAGCACTCGTTGAAGAGGGCCTGCCAAGCTTCCTGGTCGCCGCAGCGGGCCCGGGCGAGCAAGTCGTTCGATGGGCGTTCGGCCGGCGGGGACAATTGCATCAATACGCCTCCCAGGTCGCTTATGGGAGGTGGATTGGCGCGGCCTTCCTCGCGCAGAGGAGATGAGGATAGTTCGGGCCGCACCGGAACCCTCCACCACGACTCGCCATTGTAGCGTGGTGTCGGATCTCTCGACAGCGCGGACTCGCGGAAAAGCCGGATGGGGTGGCGGCCGATCCCGCCTCGGGTCTCGGCAATCTCCTTATTTTGCGGAGATTCGGCCCGGGAATGCTCGATTAAGGGGCGTTAAATTTTTTCCCGGAATATCGGCCCCGAGCCACGCGAGCCCGCCCGAGTCGACAGAATCCAGCGATCCGACGGGCCATCATCACCGATCAGTTGACGCACGTCAGGGTGAGGGGCGGGTCGAGGGCGTTGAAGTAAGTCGCCTTGCCCGTCGAGCAGTCCAGCGTCCAGTAGATGTCGTTGTTCTCGCCCGGCAGCAGGCCGACGGAGGCTCCGGCCAACGCCGCGGGGGCCGACGGCGGCGGGGCGAGCCCCGGCGAGACGAGGTCGGACGGGGTGATCCGGGTGCACAGGGACTCGACGACGGGGCGGAAGCGACGGAGGCGCATGATGGATCATCCCTCGGGATTGGAGTATGTCTGTCGGGTTATCGGGTGTCGAGCGGACGGGGACGACGACCGGGCCGACCGAGGGGGAAAGGTCGTGGCCAGTCGTCCCGATGACGGGACCGAGGATAGCTCAGCTATCGGCCGGCTCGGCCGGATTCACCTGCGAAATCAGTTCATGCTGAAGGCGAGCGAGGCGTGGCCGCCGGGGGTATAGGACCCATCCGCTTCCGGCGTGGGGTAGGCCTCGCCGGGCAGGACCGACAGCGCGGCCAGGCGGTAAAGCGGGCAGGCGCGATGCTGGCCCTCGGCCGCCTCGCGATGCCGCGACGAGAGGTCGTCGCGACCCGCCCGTCGGGCCAAGATGTATCGGGTCAGCGGCGAGATCCGGGCCCCGTCGGCGTCGAGCAGGTCTTCGAGGCTCGTGCCCCGGATCAGGCGGCGCTCGGCCCGGCGGACTTCGTCCTTCAACTCTTCACGCAACTGGCCGACGATCTTCCGGACGGCCACGACGTATCTCCGGAGCGATCGCTGCTGGGTCAGCTCGGCCCAGGGGTCGCGTCGGGTCCCGCCGTCAAGCTGGGCGGCGACGAAGAGTTCGGGGTCGACCGGATAATCCCGGAAACCGGCCGTGATTTCGCTCAGGCGGGCGGCCGCCGATCCCCAGACGCCCGGCGTCAGCCCCACCGAATGCCACCGAGGATGGCGACGCCGGTAGGCACGTTCGATGCGGTCCGCGAGCAGCTCGATGGCGTCTTGGCTGAGGATCACGGCCACCTCGGTCCGGGGTCTCGATTTCAATCATGGGGTCGAGGCCGGCCCGCTCGTCGCCGGCCCTCATCCGCCCCTCGAGAGCAATGACCGCAAACCATCCTCGGCCGCGACAAACTTCCTGAAAAATCCTTCCGGCTTCGCTTAAGGCCCGGACTTGCGATGATTTGCGTCGATGCGACGTCCCACGAGAGTCCGGGCTCTCCCTCCTCACTTCATGATGGTCGGAACCGCCCGGCTCGGCGAGGGGACGGCGAGACCGAAGCGCGAACGTGACGAGAAACGGCCCGGGTCGCGCCCCCGGGGGCCGCGCTCGACACGTCGAGGGGCCCGACACGGTATCATGGCCAGGCGGGTCGGGCGTCGCGGCGCGAAGCGCGAAGCGCGAAGCGACGGCCCGCGGAGGATGGACAGGCGCTGTGCGAGTCGCTAAGTTAAAGCCCCCGGGATTCTTGCCGGCCCAATGACGACACCCCGCCGCCGGATCTCCCGGGCGTCGTCCCTCCCCCCGTCCTGCCCGCAGCCGACGTGCCGACCCCCATGCCCGGATCGGGCCGGATCAACGCGACCCGTGGTGGAATTCCCCCCAAATGGAAACCTTCCCACGCCATTCCAACTGGCAGGCGATCAAGCTTGACCTGGCCTCCCGCGTCCGCACAGTCCGCGAGGAACTGTTCGGAGAGCATGGCGGGCCGATGCTCGCCCAGGAGATCGGCGTCCCGTTCCGGACGTGGATGAACTACGAGGACGGCTGCACGATCCCCGCGCAGGCGATCCTCCGCTTCATCGAGATCACCAACGCCGATCCGCATTGGCTCCTGACCGGCGAAGGCGAGCCCTATCGGTCGCGCTGAGCCTCCGCTCCCGGGACGCCCGGCACCAAACGAGTTCGGCCGCCCTCCCCGCATGGGGAGGGCGGCCGATTTGTCCCGGGAGGACGATGCGTCGCGAGGGTCAGTGGCAGGCGGCCTTCCGGCTCCGGATGCGGTGGGGCCCCACCAGGATCGGCCGGGGCTTGTCGATCGCGCCGGCCTTGGCGTGACGCGGCCCGGCGGCGCCGACCGACCGGCGGTAGCGGATCGCGATCATGGCGAGCACGCCGACGCAGAGCGGCGACGCCAGCAAGGCGACCTCGTCGCGTCCCACACCCGGCGAGGACGCTTCGGCAACCTCCGACACCAGCTCGGCCCCGCCCTCGGGGGGGGCCGTCGGGCCCGGTTCACGCGGAGCCGTGCGCTCGAAGTGGCCGACGGCCCAGGCGACGGCCCGGTCCAGCCAGTTCGACGCCTCCAGGGGCCGCCCGTCGAGGATCTCGGCGTCGTCCGCGTTCGCGTCCGGCCCGTCCGAAGAAGCCGCCATCCCGACGTCGCCCGGGGCCATCGAGGGCCGGATGATCTCGGGTTCGAGGTCGCGGGCCTTCGGGTCGGTCCGGGGTCCCGGGGAGATCGCGACGGGGAAGGCGCCCGAGCCCGGCGGCATCCCCGCGGGGTTGGAGGCCAGGGACATCGATCCCGCCACGCCCGACGGCCCGACCACACCGCCCGGACCGCGATCGGACGAGGGCCGGCCGACCGGCGAACCGACCAGGGCGAACGAGCCCGACGGCCCGAGCGGCGTCGCCACGCCGGCCTCGACGGCCCGCAGGCCCTCGGGGTCGCGGGCGACGGATGCCAGGGGGACGATAACGGACGAGACGCCCGTCGTCGAGTCGGGTTGGGGGGCGCCCGGCGAAGAGGCCGCCGGCCCCGGGCTTGCCGCCGCGATCGAGGGCGGGGAGATCAACCGGAGGCCGAGGGCCGGCCCCTGGGCGACCCCGTTCTCGACCACCGAGGATAGCAAGTCCCGCTTGCGATGGACCGAGACGACGGCCTCGACGGCGGCCGACCCCTGATTCGTCGCGACCAGCGTGTAGGCTCCGGCCCTGAGGAAGAAACCCCGGTTCACCATCTCGTTCGCGAGTGACGCCGCGTTCAGGGCGGAGGGATTGGCTTCCGCGGCGAACACCCGCGTCAGGCCCGCCGATCTGGGTGCTCCGAGGAGATAGACGCCCGGCGAGATGACCGTGAAATGCTCCACCAGCGACGCGCCCGGGACGATCGACGCCGACGCGCCGACCCCGCCCGCTTCCAGGCCCGGGAGGAGGGGGCCGAGGTCGCCCGGGCGGAGGTCGGCCGCGTCGGCGTCGATCGTCCCGAGCACTCCGGCCGGCTCGCCGGCGGCCGACGGCGCCAGGCCCGCGAGGTCGACGAGGGCGCCGGGCGTCGCAAGCTCGAACGAATAGCGACCGGCGGGCAAGGCGCCGTCGAAGGCGAACGAGAGCGAGGCTGACGACTCGTCGTAACGGATCGGGGTCAAAGGCCAGGCCCGGCCCGAGGTGTCGACGAGGGTCGCCGCGCGTCGGCTCGCGTTCGCAAGGCGGCCGGCGTCGATCGAGCCGGAGAATCGGAGCGTCACGCCGGTCGGGAGCGGCGAGAGGGGGTCGGCGTGGTCGACCTGGAGCCCGACGACCTGCGTCGCCCGATCCGCCGGGTCGGCGACGACGTGGAGCCGGAATGCTCCGCCCGGCTGCGCCGTCGAGGACCCGTCGTGGGTCGGGGCGTAGGTCCCGTCGGCGTCCGGCACGTTCCCGACGTCGGAGACGCCCACGTAGTAGGTGCCGGGGCCGAGGCCGGCGAAGAGATAAGGGTCGGCCGGCACGTCGGGCCGGCCCCGGCTCGCCGTGGCGATCAGGCGCCCCTGGTCGTCGAAGAGCGAGAGCGACGAGGTGAGCGTGCCGCCGTCGCGCTCGGCCGAGACTTCCAGGCCGAGCCGCCAGTAGTGGCCTTGGGGGAGGGCGAGCCGGTAGAGTTTGACGGCCGAAGGGTTAGAGGCGAGGTCGAGCCGATCCGGCCGGACCGTCTCGATCGCCGAGGCCGTCCCCAGGTCGGTCGCCCCCGCCAGGTCTGGCCCGGTCGATCCGACCGAGGAATCGTCGGCCGTGCGGCTCGCCCCGCCCCCCGCCACGGCGGTCCCGTCCGGCCGGCGAAGCAGGCTCCCGCCGACGGAGGAGGGGCTCGCGGAGGGTGCCGGCAGAGCTGAGGTCGCCGTCGACGAGGCCCCCAGCATCACGGAGCCCGCGACGATTCCCGGCGAGTCCGCGTCCGCCATCCCGACCGCCCCCGTCATCGCGAGGCGGGGCTCCAGTCGGTCGAAGGCCGATTGATGCCGCCCGACGAGCCGTCGGGCCTGGCGTCTGCTTCGGGGGGTCGTGGTCATGGTGAGGACACCGGGGGTAAGTCGGGACCGTACGCCCTTCAACATCGGAGCCGGAAGGTTCTCAACGGGACGCATTACTTAAAGAAGTCTAGGTCCGATTTCGCCGCTCGTGATCGCTTGATCGCGGAAAAACCGCCATTCTACGCCGAGAGCACGGTAAGAGCCGTAGTCTAAGGCCAGTCCATCTCCCTCAGGACCAACCTGGTCGGCCCCGGGTCGATCGGGGTCTCGGACGCTCTTCCCGGCCCGATCGCCGTGTTTTTCGCCAAGTGGCCTTCCCCACCTCGCCCTGATTGCCGTACAATCGGTCTTTCATCCTCAAGCGGTGAAAATGCACCCGTAGCTCAATTGGATAGAGCATCGGTCTACGGAACCGAAGGTTAGAGGTTCGAATCCTCTCGGGTGTATTCCGCTCCGTCCCCTCTCGCCTCGCCCAACCTCTCCCTCATCGATTGAACCTCTCGATTCGGTCGCCGCACGGAGCATCGCGTCGACGGCGGTGCCGCCCCGTTCCCCGGCCTGCGCCTTGGCAGGGGTCGGGGTCGGGATTAGGCTGGTGGTCTCGAAGAGTCGACACACCGCGAGCGATCGGCGGGTGGTCTCGCGCCGGCGTCGTGAGTCGGAGGGGATTGGCCTGCTCGGTCGTGGTCGCCAGCTAGGCCGGCGTTCGCGCCGGACGGGGACGATGGTCAAGATCAAGCTGCCCGACGGATCGGTCAAGGAATTTCCCGATGGGGTCCGCCCGCGCGAGGTGGCCGAGGGGATCGGCCGTCGGCTGGCCGAGGCGGCGGTGGCCGCCGTGGTCGACGGCACGATCGTCGACCTCGACCGACCGCTCGAAGACGGCGAGGGGAGCCCGATCGAATTTCGGGTCTTGACCCCCCGGGATCGCGAGGCGCTCGACGTCCTCCGGCACTCGACGGCCCACATCATGGCCCGGGCGATCATGCGGATCTTCCCGGGCGCCCGCCTCGCCTTCGGGCCGACGACCGCCAACGGCTTCTACTATGACGTCGACCTCCCCGGCCGCCCGCTCTCGGAGGAGGACTTCCCCGCCATCGAGGCCGAGATGGCCCGGCTCACCAAGGACGCCGAGCCGTTCGAGCGGTTCAGCCTCCCCGTGGCCGAGGCCCGCCAGTTCGTCGACGACCTCGGCCAGCCCTTCAAGGTCGAGCACATCGACGACGAGCTGCACAAGTTCGGCGTGCTCAGCTTCTACCGCCAGGGGGAGTTCGTCGACCTCTGCCGCGGCCCGCACATCCCCCACGCCGGCAAGGTCGGCGCCTTCAAGCTGCTCTCGATCGCCGGGGCCTACTGGAAGGCCCACACCGACCGCAAGATGCTCCAGCGCGTCTACGGCACGGCGTTCTTCGACAAGAAGGAACTCGACGCCCACCTCGCCCAGGTCGAGGAGGCCCGGAAGCGCGACCATCGCCGGATCGGCAAGGAGCTGGGCCTCTTCACGATCTCGCCGCTGGTCGGCTCCGGCCTGATCCTCTGGATGCCCAAGGGGGCCATCATCCGGGGCATCCTGGAGAACTTCCTCAAGGACGAGCTGACCAAGCGCGGGTATCAGCCCGTGTACACCCCGCACATCGGCAAGATCGAGCTGTACAAGACCAGCGGCCACTATCCTTATTACAAGGACTCGCAGTTCCCGCCGCTCCGGCTCCTGAGCGACCCGGCGATGGCGCTCGTCGACGGCCTGGAGAAGGGGACGCTCGACGACGAGGCCCAGAAGAAGCTGCTCCGCGACGCCGGCATCCCCGAGCACCTCGGCGACAACCAGGCGGGAGCCGCGGCGACGGTGACGTACTGGTCGCTCGACCCGGCCGGGCGGGTGGGATATGTGCAGGATCTCGGCGTGAGCGAGGAATACCTCCTCAAGCCGATGAACTGCCCGCATCACATCCAGATCTTCGCCGCCCAGCCGCGGAGCTATCGCGACCTCCCGGTCCGCCTGGCCGAGTTCGGGACCGTGTACCGCTACGAGCAGTCGGGCGAGCTTTCGGGCCTGACCCGGGTCCGGGGGTTCACCCAGGACGACGCCCACCTGTTCTGCACGCCGGATCAGGTCCGCAAGGAGTTCCGGGACACGATGGAGCTGACCCAGCACGTCCTGGGGAGCCTGGGCCTGACCGACTATCGGCTGAGACTTTCCAAGAGCGACCCGGACGACCCCAAGTATCAGTGGGCCGAGGGGGAGACCTGGCAGAAGGCCGAGGCCGACATCCGCGCCGTGCTCGACGAGATGCAGTTGCCCTACGACGAGGCCCCCGGCGAGGCGGCGTTCTACGGCCCCAAGGCCGACTTCGTCGTCCGCGACTGCATCGGCCGCCAGTGGCAGCTCGGGACGGTCCAGCTCGACTACGTCCTGCCCGAACGCTTCGGCCTGCACTACACCGGGGCCGACAACCTGCCGCACCGGCCGGTCATGATCCATCGCGCCCCGTTCGGGAGCATGGAGCGGTTCATGGGCATCCTGATCGAGCACTTCGGCGGCGCCTTCCCGCTCTGGCTGGCGCCGGAGCAGGTCCGGGTCCTGCCGATCTCCGACAAGTTCCTCGACTACGCCCGCCACGTCGTCGCCACGCTCCAGTCGTTCGGGTTCCGGGTCGAGCTCGACGCCCGGCCCGAGAAGATCGGGGCCAAGATCCGCGACGCCCAGTTGGAGAAGATCCCGGTGATGCTGGTGGTGGGGGGCAAGGAGGTCGAGACCGGCACGGTGTCGTACCGCGACCGGATCGACGGCGACCGGGGGGCCGTGCCCCTGGACGAGGCCGTCCGCCAGCTCCGGGCCGAGGTCGACGCCCGGGCGATCCGCCAGGTCGTCGCCGCGCCGGTGCCCACGGCGGAGGATTCGGCGGAGAAACACGCCTATTGACAGGCCGGGCCGGGCCGGGTAATCCTTTGGTTTGCCTCGGGACGCACGGAGGGCTTGCTGCGGGGGCAAGCGACGTGGACGTCCGGGGGGCCGCCCAATCTCCTTCGCGAGGAGATGTCGCCCCCCGTTCGAGACGAGGCCAAGGCCCACGCGTCCGCTCGGGAGGGACGTCATCGACCGGAATCTCAGGGTGAACGAGCAGATCCGCATCTCACCGGTGCGGGTCATCAATGCCGAGGGTGAGCTGCTCGGCGTCATGCCGACCGGCAAGGCGATGGAAGCGGCCCGGGAGGCCGGGCAGGACCTGGTCGAGGTGGCCCCCAATGAGCGGCCCCCGGTCTGCAAGATCATGGACTTCGGCAAGTTCAAGTACTCGCAGAAGAAGCGGGCCTCGAAGCAGAAGCAGCACCAGGTCCAGGTCAAGGAGATCCGCGTCCGGCCCAAGACCGGCGACCACGACATCGAGGTCAAGGTCAAGCGGGCCCGCGAGTTCCTGGAGCACAAGGACAAGGTCCTCGTCAACGTCCTCTTCCGGGGCCGCGAACTGGCCCACATCGACGAGGGCCGGAAGGTCATGAACGAGGTGCTCCTGGCGCTCGAAGACGTGGCCAAGGTCGAGAAGAACCCTTCGATGGAAGGCAAGCGGATGACGGCGATCGTCGCCCCCCGCGCCTGACCGATCGCCCCCCGAGACGCGGCCCTCCGCCCCCGGTCGTCCCCTACCGAAGGGGGCGAGGAAAGGGATGGTCCCGGCGCCCGCGGCCGGCGGGAATAACCCTCGTGACCGCCCGCTTTTGCTGTTGGCGACGGCCGATCGCGTTTGCTACACTCTCCGACTCGGCCGATGGCGAGGGCCCCCCGAGGGCACGCGGTCGGCCTCCTTTTGTTGCCGCGAGGCGTCGAGCGACCATGCCCAAGCTGAAGACTCACAAAGGGATGAAGAAGCGGTTCAAGGTGACGGCCACCGGCAAGGTCATTCACAAGAAGTGCGGCTCGTCGCACCTCATGAGCCACAAGAGCGGCAAGCAGGTCCGCCGCCTCCGCAAGCCCGTCAAGCTGAAGGTCCTGGCCGAGGCCCAGCGCGTCCGCCGCGCCGTCCGCCAGCGGATCGAGACGAACCCCGTCGCCGTCGCGGTCGAGAAGCTGGCCCTGGTCAAGCTCAACGCGGCCGTCGACTCGGAACTCGCGGTCGACCCGGCCGGGCTGCCGGCCGAGTCTCCCTGAACTGAACCACCACGAATCGCACCGCCCGTGGGGCCGCCGGCCCCGATCCCCTGCCCCGTCCGAACCGAGCCATTGTCGAGACTGAACGATGCGTGCAACGAAGGGCGCGGCCCGTAACAAGGCGAAGAAGCGACTTTTCAAGAAGGTCGAAGGGTTTGTCGGCGGTCGCCGCAAGCTGCTCAAGTCGGCCAAGGAGACCCTGCTCCGCGCCGGGATGTTCGCCTTCCGCGACCGTCGGGCCAAGAAGCGGGATTTCCGCCGCCTGTTCATCACCCGCCTCAGCGCCGCCAGCGAGATGCGCGGGATTCGCTACAGCCGGTTCATCTACGGCCTCCGCCTGGCCCGGATCGGCCTGGATCGCAAGAGCCTCTCCGACATGGCCATCTACGACGCCGAGACCTTCGACGTGATCGTCGACAAGGTCCGCGCCGAGCTGGACAAGGCCGACGCCGCCCTCGCCGCCCGCCCGAAGAAGACGGCCTGAGCCGGGGCCAGGAAGACTCCGCCCGGCGGTCGTCCCGAAGGGGGCAATCGGATGCCTCGAAGCGGCTCGGTCGCCCGACTGATGATCGCCCTGATCCCGATCGGCCTCGACCTCGCCCTGATCCGGTCGTGGTATGTGGCGACGGCCCAAGTTCTCTGGGATCAGGATGATCGAGCTGTGATCGGTCATGACTTCGAGCCGTCGCGATGCCTCGGCGAGCTGGGGCCGATGGTGAGTCCGGCCTTGATCGGGCTCGCCGTCGCGATCGCGGGCCGCGGTCGTTGGCGACGCCTCGGGCTGGGCGTGGCCTTGTCGGGCCCGTCCCTCGCGGTCCTCATCTTCCTTGCACCACGGTCGGTCAGCCCGCAGCGCCATCGAGGTTGCGGCCGTCACCCCGATCTTCAACAGCCCGCTCTTGCCGAAATCGTTCCTCCCAAGCAACAGTCCATTCCGGCGGCGATTTTCCCTGGATTTGGACAGAAGATCCCGGTCTGGCGTCCCTGTCTCCGAACCTCCGTTCGGTTGCCCCATGACGGGTGATCCCGGCCATTCCCGGAACGGGCTGATCCGATGCCCTTTCGTGATGAAAGATGATCCCATTGTCCTGGGACTGGTGGAATGTCCCTTGGTCCTGGCCGGGGGGTTCTTCGCCGTCCTCATGAAGTGGCGACCCCGGCGAGCGAAGGACGATCCGACGGGGGGTCCATCCCGGGTCGAGATCGCTGACCGACTGGAATCCACCGCAAGCCCATGAGCACGCCCGAACCGCTCGATTCCGCCCTCGACTCGCTCGCGACGCTCCAGGCCGAGGGCGAGGCCGCATTCCGCCGGGCTTCGGACGCCGACGCCATCGAGGCCGTGCGGATCGAGTTCCTGGGCCAGAAGCAGGGGCGGGTCAAGGTCGCGCAGGAACGGCTCAAGACCTTGGAGCCGGCGTCGAGGCGGGCCTACGGCCAGGGCTTCAACGCCGCCAAGCAGGCGATCGAGGCGGCCTGGGAGGCGGCCAAGGGGCGGGTCGAGCGGCCGACGGCGGTCGTCGACGCCATCGACGTCACGCTCCCGGGCTCGCGGCCCCGGATCGGCCACCGCCACCCCCTGACGCAGACGGCCGAGGAGCTGGTCGACCTCTTCGGCCGGTTCGGGTTCGCCGTCGCCCGGGGGCCGGAGGTCGAGGACGTCCGCCACAACTTCGAGGCGCTCAACATCCCGGCCTCGCACCCGGCCCGCGACCCGGTCGACAACTTCTACATCGGCGAGGATACCTTGCTCCGGAGCCAGACCAGCACGGTCCAGGTCCGGATCATGGAGAACCAGCCGCCGCCGGTCCGCGTCATCGCCATCGGCCGGGTGTATCGGCCCGACGAGACGGACGAGACGCATACGCCGATGTTCCACCAGATCGAGGGCCTGATGGTGAACAAGGGCGTGACGATGGCCGACCTCAAGACGGTCCTCCGCCTCTTCGCCAGCAGCTACCTCGGCCGGGACGTGAAGATCCGGTTCCGGCCGTCGTTCTTCCCGTTCACCGAACCGAGCGTCGAGGTCGATATGCTCTGGCACGGCGGCGACCGCTGGGTTGAAATGGGAGGCGCCGGGATGGTCGACCCCAACGTCTTCCGCGCCGTGGGGTACGATCCCGACGAGGTCAGCGGCTTCGCCTTCGGCCTGGGGATCGAGCGACTCTGCATGAGGCGGCACGGGATCAAGGACATCCGCTCGTTCTATCAGAACGACGCCCGCTTCCTCTCGCAGTTCTGATCCGACCGACCGCCCGTCGACCCGACCCCTTGCCTCCTCCCTCCACCGGAACCGTCGAGCACCCCCCAATGGCCATGGACCAAGACCGCGTGATCGTGATGACCGGGGCGACGGCGCAGGCCACCCAGGTTCACCACCGCGACTTCCCCGAGATCCGGGGCGAGGGGGAGACCCCCTCCGCCGCCGCCGAGAACCTCGCCAACCACCTGACCCGGGCCCTCGACAGCGCCCTGACCAACTGGCGTCGCGACGCGATCCAGCAGGCCATCGCCGAGGTCCAGGCCTTCGCCTCCAAGGCCTGATCGCCCCGGGTTGGATGGACCGCACCGAATCGCACCGCACCGCACCCGAGGATCGACCCCGATGGCCGAGGCCGAGCCCGACCGCCCAGCATCGCCGAAGTTGATCCGAGGATTGGGCCCGATCGACGCCACGATGATCGTGATGGGCTCGATGATCGGCTCGGGGATCTTCATCACCTCGGCCGAGTCGGCCCGGCTCGTCGGCTCGCCCGGATGGCTGCTCGTGGCCTGGGCGATCGCCGGCGCCCTGACCGTCGCCGGTGCGCTCTGCGCCGCGGAGGTCGCCGCGATGATGCCCCGGGCCGGCGGCCAGTACGTCTTCCTCCGCGAGGCCTACGGCCCGGCCACCGGCTTCCTGTTCGGCTGGGCGACGTTCCTGGTGGTCCAGACCGGGACGATCGCCGCGGTCGCCGTCGCGTTCGCCAAGTTCCTCGGCGTGCTCGCCCCGGCGGTCTCGGCGACGAACTTCCTGATCCGGCCGATCGAGCTGGGCGGCTCGGGCTATGCCCTCGGCCTGTCGACGCAGCAGCTCGTCGCCGTGGCCCTGATCGCCCTCCTGACGGCGCTGAACACCCGGGGGCTCCGGACGGGCAAGGCGATCCAGAACACGTTCACGTTCACCAAGACGGCGGCCCTGATCGCCCTGATCGTCGTCGGGGTCTGCTTCGGGGCGAACCGTGGCGGCGCGGCGTGGACGTCGTCGTGGTGGTCCCCCTCGGCCAACGGCTGGACGGCCGCCGGGGCCCAGAAGGACCTGGGGGCGGTCGGGACGCTGGCCTTCGTCCTGCTCCTGGGCAAGGCGATGATCGGCCCGCTATTCTCGCAGACCGCGTGGAACAGCGTGACCTTCACCGGCGGCGAGATCCGCGAGCCCGGCCGGACCCTGCCCCGGGCCCTGGTCTTCGGCTGCGGGACGGTGGTCGGCCTCTACCTGCTGGCCAACGTCGCTTATCTCGTCACGCTCCCGTTCGACCAGATCCAGGGGGCCGACCAGGATCGGGTCGGCACGGCCTTGATGAAGGCGGTCCTGGGGCCGATCGGCGTCACCGTGATGGCGGTGGCGATCATGATCTCGACCTTCGGCTGCATCAACGGGCTGGTCCTCTCGGGGGCGCGGGTGCTCTACGCGATGGCCCGCGACGGCCTGTTCTTCCGCAAGGTGGCGACGACCAACGCCCACCACGTCCCGGCCGTCGCCCTGATCGCGCAGGGGGCGTGGGCCGTGTTCCTGACCCTCCCGGTCAAGGTGACGGTGGACCACGAGACGCACGCGGTGAGCTATGGGAACACCTACAACCAGCTCCTCCAGTTCCTCACGCCGGTCGACCTGACGTTCTACATGCTGATGGTCGGCTCGGTGGCGATGCTCCGCCGCAAGGCCCCCCGGGCCGAGCGGCCGTACCGGACGTTCGCCTACCCGCTGCCGATGCTGTTCTACCTCACCGTCGCCGGCCTCCTGGTGGCCGACTTCATCTACCTGGAGCCCACGACCGCCGGGATCGGCTACGCGATCGCCCTGGCGGGCATCCCGGTCTACTGGCTCCGATCGCTCGCCACCCGCGGCCGACGGCCCGCGGCCGGAGCGGTTGGCGACGGCGACTGATCCCGCCCGGCAACCTCGTTCGAACGGAAAGAAATCAGGTAGGGCGGGTCGAGTCTTCGAGGCCCACCAGGTTCGATGACCGCATGATGGTGGGCCTCGTTGCACTCGACCCACCCCCCATCTTACTTATTGCAGAACTTTCATGATCGTCAGTTGGAATTGGCTCACCGAATACCTCCGGCTCGACATGCCGGTCGACGTCCTCACCGAGCGGCTCGCCCTGGCGGGCCTGAACCACGAGTCGACCGCCGAGGTCGGCGGCGACCTCGCCATCGACCTCGAAGTCACGAGCAACCGGCCCGACTGCCTGGGTCACTTCGGCGTGGCCCGCGAGATCGGCGTCCTCTTCGGCCGGCCGGCCCGATTCCCCGACCCCCGGCCCGCCACCGCCGGCGTCCCGGTCGAGTCGGTGGCGCAGGTCCGGATCGAGGCCCCCGACCTCTGCCCCCGCTTCACCGCGCGGGCGATCACCGGCGTGAAGGTCGGCCCCAGCCCCTGGTGGCTGCGCAAGCGGCTGGAGACGCTGGGCGTCCGGCCGATCAGCAACGTCGTCGACGTCACGAATTATGTCATGTTCGAGTGCGGCCAGCCGCTCCACGCCTACGACCTGGCCCGGGTCGACGGCCGGGTCCTCGTCCCCCGGCTCGCCCGCAAGGGGGAGACCCTCAAGGCGATCAACAACGCGACGTATGAGCTGACGCCCGAGATGCTCGTGATCGCCGACGCCTCGCGGCCCGTCGGGCTGGGCGGGGTGATGGGCGGGCTCGACACCGAGATCGGCCCGGCGACCGCCGAGGTCCTGATCGAGGCCGCCCGGTTCGACCCGATGAACATCCGCCGGACCTCGCGCGCCCTCGGCCTGCACAGCCCGTCGAGCTATCGGTTCGAGCGGCCGATCGACCCCGAGGTCGCCGAGTGGGCCGGCCGCCGATGCGCCGAGCTGATCCTGGCGACGGCCGGCGGGACGCTCCATCCGGGGATGATCGACGCGGGCCGGGTCGAGGCCGATCGGCCGCCGATCACGCTCCGGCTCGGCCAGATCGCGCGGGTCCTGGGGATCGCGATCGACCCGGCCGAGGTCTCGCGGATCTTGCTGGCGCTGGGCCTGGAAGATGAGGGCGGCCCGCCCGAGGCCCCCCGGTTCCGGGCCCCGAGCTGGCGGAGCGACCTGGATCGGGAGATCGACCTGATCGAGGAGGTCGCGCGGATTCACGGCTACGAGAACATCCCCGAGGACCGGCCCGTCCCCCTCGCCGGCTCCCCCCGGGCCCCGCGCGAGCGGGTCGAGGACGCCGCCCGGGCGGTCCTGACCGGCCTCGGCTTCGACGAGGCGATCACGGTCAGCTTCGTGCCCGACGAGCTGGTCGGGCCGCTCGGGTCGCCCCCCGGCGAGGTCGCGCCGATCCGCGTCGAGCATTCGGTCCGCAAGCGGGCCAACGCCTTGCGGCAGAGCCTGGTCCCCAGCCTCCTGGCCGTCCGCCGCCACAACGAGGCCCACGGCAACGGCGACGTCGACCTCTTCGAGGTCGCCAACGTCTACCTGCCCCGGCCCGGCCATCGGCTCCCCGAGGAGCCGACCCGGCTGGCGATCGTGGGCGGTCGCGACTTCCTCGGGCTCAAGGGGACCGTCGAGGCCCTCCTGGGCCGGTTCCACCTCGACGGCCGGCTCGAAGTCCGCCCCGACGCCTCGGCCTGGTTCGCGCCGGGCCGGTCGGCCGAGCTGCTCCTCGACGGCGCGGCGCTGGGCCTGATCGGCGAGCTCGACCGCGCCCGGCTCGACGCCCTCGACCTCCGCGGGGCCTGCTCGGCGGCCGAGCTCGACCTCGGCGTCCTGATCGAGCAGGCCGACCTCGTCCCCCGCTATCGCCCGCTCCCGCCGTTCCCGACGGTGACGCGCGACCTCTCGCTCGTCGTGCCCCGGACGCTACCCTGGGGCGACCTGGCCGCCGCCGTGGGCCGGGCCGGTGGGCCGACCCTGGAGTCGATCGTCTACCTCGACGCCTTCCGCGGCGGCAACATCCCCGACGACCGCCAGAGCCTCCACTTCGGCCTCCGCTTCCGCCACCCCGAGCGGACCCTCACCGGCGACGAGGTCGAGCGGGCCGTCCGCGCGATCGTCGAGTCCTGCGCCTCGCGGTTCGAGGCGACCCTGCGGACCTGATCCCGACGCCGGCCGTCGAGCCGGGCGGGATCGGTCAACGGGTCCAGCGGGCCGCGGCGATGGCGGCCTGGATGGCCGGGACGAGCACGACGTTGGCGGCGAAGACGGCGAGCATCGAGCGGACCACGCCCCGGGTCGCCGCGTTGCCGACGGCCTCGGTCGAGCGGTCGGCGTTCAGGCCGGTCCAGCAGCCGATCAGCGCGACGAGCCAGCCGAAGGCGGCCGTCTTCAAGGTCGCCGGCACGACGTCGGAGAGCCGGAGGAAGTCGAGCGATCGCCGCTGGAAGCCCTCGGCCGAGAGCGAGCCGCCGGCCAGCTCGGCCGCCAGCCCCCCGAGCAGGGCGAAGGCGTCGAGCAGGACCGTCAAGAGCGGCACGGCCAGGGCGCAGGCGATCGCGCGGGGGGCGACGAGCGAGGGGATCGTCGGGGCGCCGAGGACCTCGCGGGCCTCGACCTCCTCGGTCATCGTCATCGACCCCAGCTCGGCGGCGAGCCCCGCGCCCATCCGGCCGGCGACCAGCAAGCTGGCCAGGACCGGGCCGGTCTCGACCAGGACGGCCGCCGCGAGCACGCTCGGCAAATTCTCCTCGGCGCCGTAGGTCGCCAGGAGCCGGCGGACCTGGAGCCAGGTGACCAGGCCGACGCTCGTCCCGGCCGCCGCCGCGATCGGCAAGCCCCCCCAGGCCACCCGCTCGAACTGACGGAGGACAGTGCCGGGGCGACGGAGGATCGCCCCGGGCATCGCCGCGGCCGTCTCCGCCGCGAACCCCACGAACCGGCCGAACCGCTCCAGTCGATCGACGATCGTCCCGATCATCCCGCGCCCTCCTTTCTCCGTCATTCGCCGCCGGGCCCGCCCGATTTCCTGGCCCTCGGCTCATCGCCTAATCCGGTCGCGAGCCTTCCCCGCGGTCGGGGGCATTCGTATGCTATATTTTACCCGGAATACCCAAAGGAAGGCCGAACCCGCCCGGATGCCCGCCATGCCTCGCCCCGCCGAAGTCTCTCCCCGACCGATCAGCGGACTGGCGGCCGACGTCGCCGAACTGGCCCGGGTCGCCTCGCGCGACCGATGGGGGCTCGCGCTTATCGGGATCGGCTGGGTCCACCTGGCGGTCTTCCTGGCCTGCCATGCCCTCTACGCCCGGGGGGATCGGTCCGAGTCGCACTTCCTGCCGCTCTGGGGGCTCGACCTGTCCCTGGCCGTCGCGATCTTCCGCCGGTCGATCGGCGGTCGGTCGCGGAGGCCGGCGCCGCCGATGCTCGGGGTCGTGGTCCGGATCTGGGCGACCTTCCTGATCCTCTGCTTCAGCACCGCGTCGCTGAACCAACTGGTGGGCTTCGAGACCGACTGGTTCAAGGCGGTCTGGGGAACGCTCGCCACGTTCGGCTTCGCCACGATGGCCTGGCTGCTCCACCCGGGATTCCTGATCGCGGCGGTCCAGATGTCGCTGACGGCGCTCCTGATCGCCCGGAACCCCGACGAGTCGTACTTGATCTACGGCCTCTCCTGGTGCCTGGCGCTCAACGGCGTCGGCCTGGCGCTCGAACGCCGGCGGGCCCTGGCTTTGGCCCCGGGCGAAGGCCGGGATCGGGTCCCGCTCTCGAACGCGGTGGGCCAGCCGGTCGAGGTCGGCTGACCGGGCCGCATCAATAGCCGTCCCCCCAGGCGTCGCGATAGGCCTCGGCCTGGACGGCGATGGCCCGCTTGCGGTAGAGCAAGGCCACGAGCAGGCCGGCGATGGCCCCGCCGAGGTGGGCGAGGTAGGCCACGCCCCCGACCTCGCCGAGGTGACCGATCGAGCCGTATTGCTGCACGAGCTGGATCGCGATCCAGGCGCCGATGACCAGGTAGGCCGGCATCTCGGTCAGGAAGTTGAAGAAGAGGACCCGGACCCGGTTATGCGGGAACCAGACGATGTATGCCCCCATCAGGCCGGCGATCGCCCCCGACGCCCCCAGCGAGGGGATCAGCGAATCGGGCGCCGCGGTGATCTGGGCGAGCGTGCCCGCCACGCCGCAGCCGAGATAGACCAGGAGGTAGCGGGTCGTCCCGAGGACCTCCTCGACGTTGTCTCCGAAGATCCAGAGGAACAGCATGTTCCCGGCCAGGTGGAGCGGGCTGGCGTGGAGGAACATCGCCGTGAGCATCGTCAGGTAGACCGGGAACGGAACGGGCCCCTGATCGATCGGGATGTCGAGCTGGCGGATCGGCGGCCCTTCCACCTTCTCGGGCTCGATGTGGAAGACGAAGGGCCGGTCGATGTCGAAGTTGTGGGTGATCTCGTAAGGCGTGGCCGAGTAGGCCGTCCGGAACGGGACGCCCTGGTCCTGCTCGACGAAGAACATCGCGACGTTCAGCGCGATCAGGACGTAGGTCGCGATCGGCACGATCCGGGTCTTCTCGATGTCGCCCAGCGGCAGGACCATGGACGCCTCCTCGGCCTCGGTCAGGGGCCGGCCGACGGGCCCGGCCGGGGGACGCCCAGGCGGTCGGCCCAGGCGTGGAGGCCGGCCGTCGCGGCCTCGTCGAGGGCGACCCCGCGCTCGCGGGCGGCCCGGCGGCGGCCATCCCAGGGGACGGGCGAGAGCCGGCCCGAGCCTTCGGCCTCGGCCCCGCCGGCGAACGACGCGGCGGCCCGCTCCCCGAAGCTGGTCAGCGGCTCCAGCGCGGCCACGGCCAAGGCCAGGATTGCCCAGCCGTCGGGGCCCGCCAGGGCGGAGGTCCAGGGCGACCAGGCGGCCAGCCAGGCCGGGCCGTCGCGCCCGGCCGTCGCGCCGTCGAGGCCCGAGTCGTAGACCGCGGGCAGCCCCTCCGGCATCGGGACGGCGACCGTCCACGACGGGCCGGGCCCGGCGATCGCGGCCACGAACGGGCCCACCGCCAGGTCGGCCGCCACCGGGGCCGACGGCCCGGTCGGGCCGAGGTTGGCGACCCGGACGATCCCGACGCCCACGTCGCGGGCCTTCTCCGCCGCGATCCCGGCGGCCCGGGCCAGGACGAGCGGGCCCAGCCCATTCTGGCCGTCGAAGAGGGCGGTCCCGGCGTGCTCGGAATGCGCCCGACCCTCGGCCAGCGGGTCGACCTCGCGGCGATCGATCCGGTCGAGCCAGGACGGGAGCGAGGCGATGCCGAACGTCGAGGCACCGGCCGCATCGAACCAGAGCAGTTGCGAGGCCAGCGCCGAGGCCCGGGGCGGGGCCACCCCGAGCTTCGCCGCCAGGGTCGCCGCGAACCGGCGGAGTTCGTCGAGGCGATAATGGGTCGGTGCGCTCGCGATGACGCTCAACGTCTCGCCCCCTCCGGGTCCAGGCCGCCGGCCGACGGGCCGGGCGGGCGTGGTACCCAGTGTAAACCAACGACGGCCCGATGTCTCGCGGGCGTCCGCCCGAAAGTCTTCCTGGACCCACACCGCGGCGTCGGCTCAGGCGCCGATGACGCCCCGGATCGGCGCCCGGGGGGGCTCGGGGTCGGGCCGCTCCCACTCGCGGCGGACGCGGGAGAGGCCGAAGGCGCACAGCTCGAACTCGGCGCTGAGGCGGCGGAGCACCGGGGCCTCCTCCTCCGCCAGCGTGCTGGCCAGCAGGTACGACCGCTTGCCCTGGGCCTGGAAGTCGATCAGGTGGTCGGCCGAGGCGGGCGAGCGGAGCTTGCCCAGGGCCTCGGGGTAGACCCCGGTCCAGAACAGGGTGAAGTCGCCGACGTGGCGATGGCACTCGCGGCGACGCCCGGCGTCGGCCGCGGCCTCGGCCTCGGCGACCATCGCGGCCACCTCGGTCAGCCGACGGCCCTGGCCGTCGCGGACCCGCCAGACGTCCTGGCTGGGGACGAACCGGGCGAGCAGGCCGGCCACGTAGCCGACGAGGCCGGGGTCGCCGATCCCCAGCTCGGCCATGAAGGTCGACTCGGTCAGGCCCCGGAAGAGGCGGTGCAGCGGGTGGGATTCGGGGATCTCTCGCGTCATCACGGGGCACTCCTCACCCGGTCGGACACGGTTTAATTTTCGTCAGCGACCCTCGTCGAGCGGAGTTGCCAGGCAAATCCCGGACCGAATCCGGGACGGGAAGCCGCCCGGCCATCGGCGGGCGCCGATGGCCTTGTATTCTCGATCGGTTCCTGGCAGGATGAAGTGTGCGATAAAAAGCGAATGATGCCACTCGGGGGAATTCGGTCCCCCGCGAGAGCCGACTGGCCCGGCCGGCCGGGCGTCGGGACGAGGCGGACCTGGGTTAGGCCGCCGTTTAGGAGGATGGACGGTTGCGAATCACGTTCCACGGCGCGGCCCGGCAGGTGACGGGCAGCGCCCATCTCCTGGAGATCGGCCGCCATAAGATCTTGCTCGATTGCGGCCTCTTCGACTCGGATCGGGTCGACCCGAACAGCCCGAATCGCCACTTCCATTTCGAGCCGCGCGACCTCGACGCGGTGATCGTCTCGCACGCCCACAACGACCACATCGGCCGCCTCCCCTGCCTGGTCAAGGCCGGCTATCGCGGGCCGATCTACGTCACCAAGGCCACCGCTGACATCACCAGCGTGATGCTCCGCGACAGCGCGCGGATTCAGCGCGAGGACCTCCGCAACGGCTCGCTCAAGACGGCCGCCGCCACCCCGCCGCTCGAGCCCCTCTTCGAGCTGACCGACGTCGAGTGGGTCGTCGAGCAATTCAAGCGGCTCCCCTACGACGAGCCGATCGAGATCCTCGAAGGCGTGACGCTCACCTACAAGGACGCCGGCCACATCCTCGGCTCGGCGATCATCCAGATCGACTTCGTCGAGGACGGCAAGGAGCGCCGCTTCGTCTTCACGGGCGACCTCGGCCGGCGGAACATGGGGCTCCTGCCCGACCCCACGCCGATCCAGGACATCGACATCCTCGTCTCCGAGAGCACCTACGGCGCCAAGGAGCTCGAGCCCTCCGACAAGCTGATGAAGCAGCTCCACGCGATCATCGCGCGGGCGATCCGGCTCCAGTCGCGGGTGGTGATCCCCGCCTTCAGCCTGGGCCGGACCCAGCGGATGGTCTACTGCCTCCAGGAGCTGTTCGTCGTCCACAAGGTCCGGCCGATCCCGGTCTACGTCGACAGCCCCCTGGCGCTCCGCCTGACCGACATCCACCGCGAGTACCCGGAGGCGTACACCCCCGACGCCCGGCGGATGATGGACAAGGACCCGAAGTATTTCGGCTCGAAGTACGTCGAATTCTGCGAGACCTGGGACGACTCGCGCCGGCTCAACTACCAGCCCGGGCCGATGGTCGTGATCGCCTCCTCGGGGATGTGCGAGGCGGGTCGAATCCGCCACCACCTCAAGCACGCCGTCGAGGACCCCGACAACGCCATCGTCATCGTCAGCTACCAGGCCGAGAAGACGCTCGGCCGGAGGATCGCCGAGGGGGTCGAGCGGATCTCGATCATGGACCAGTGGCACGACCTGAACGCCGCGGTCTACGTCCTCGACGGCTTCTCCGGCCACGCCGACCGCAACGACCTGGCCTGGTGGTACGAGCAGAGCGGCGGCAAGATCGGCAAGGCGTTCCTCGTCCACGGCGAGCCCGACAGCCTCGCGGCCCTCACCCCGGTGCTCCAGCCCCACGTCGAGTCGCCGGTCCTCATCCCCGAGCGGCACGAGTCGTTCGAGGTCTGACCCGTCATGGCGATCGTCCGCTACCGGAGCCCCGACGCCCCGGCCTTCGTCGTCTTCGAGAAGGCCCGCTTCCGGGTCGAGCACGGGGCCTTCGCCCTCCGGCCCGCCCCGCTCCGGCGGCGGGTCGCGGCGGTCCTCGAAGATCGCCGCGGCTGGAACCTCGCGGCGATGAAGCTCGTCGAGGAGGACCGGAGGCTCCGGGCCTGCCTCGAATGGCTCGAAGCGATCCCCGACCGGGGCGACGAGGTCGTCGTCCCCGACCTCGTCCACGAGCCCGCGCTCGACGTCGTCGCCGACGCCTTGATCGGCGACGGCGAATACGAACGCGTGGAATGCCCGTCCTGCGAGGCCTCGTATGCCCCGGACGAGGTCTCCCGCGAGGCCTGGACGTTCGAGGAGGACGGCGTCACCGTCCATGGCCGTCGATCGACCTGCCCGCGAGGGCACACGATCCACGCCTTGATCGACCTCGTCGACGCCCTGGACCCCGAAGATCCGTCCTCGTAGGGTGGATGAAATCCACCACGGCCAACGGCACCGCCGCGGGATTGATGGGCCTCCTCCACCCCGCCGAGGAGGTCGACCGGCTCAGGCCGGCTTGAGGCCGGTGGCCAGCTCGGCGATGAAGTCGCCGATCTCGCGGACGATGTCGCCGCCGGGGCGCGACGGGGCGTCGGCGAGCCGGCGGACCAGGGCGCTGCCGACGATCAGGCCGTCGGCGACCGGCGAGAGCTCGCGGATCTGGCCGGGCGTGCCGATCCCGAAGCCGATGCAGATCGGCAGGTCCGTCCTGGTCCGGAGCCACGCCACGTTCTCGGCCAGCTCCGGCGGCAGGCTCCGCCGCTCGCCCGTGATCCCCGCCACCGAGACGTAGTAGATGAACCCGGTCGTCGAGCGGGCGATCTGCATGGCGCGGTCGCGCGGGGTCGTCGGCGTGATGAGCTGGATCAGCCGGAGGTCGAGCGAGGTCGCCAGCCGGCAGAGCGACTCCGACTCCTCGACCGGGAGGTCGGGGACGATCAGCCCGTCGAACCCGGCGGTCACCGCCTCGCGGAGGAAGCGCTCGACCCCCCGGCGATGGATGATCGCGTAGGAGATCATCGCCACGACCGGGGCCGAGCCGGCCGGCCCGGCGTCGACCTCGGCGCGGAGGGTCCGGAACGTCTCGAAGATGTGGTCGAGCTTCACGCCGCCCCGCAACGCCCGGTTGTAGCTGGCCGCGATCACCGGGCCGTCGGCGATGGGGTCGGAATACGGGATGCCGACCTCGACCATGTCCGCCCCCCGGCGGAGCATCTCCGAGACGAGCGACGTGGTGGTCGCCAGGTCGGGGTCGCCCGCCGTGATGAACGGCATCAGGGCGCGGCGGCCCTCGCGGCGGAGGCGGGCGAAGAGAGCATCGATCCGGTTCATGGCAAGAATGTCTTTAAATGTTCGCTTCGCGAATCTCGCCCATCGTGCGGCCCCCGCACGCGGGGCCCGCACGCCCTCAATCCGAGATCGCGGGGCCTCTGTGGGGCTTCGCCCCGACCTCCTGGCGAATCACGCCGACGGCGGAGTATACCGCGCTCGGCGAATCCGAAGGAACAGGAGAGATCGCGTCGGACCTCAGGGTGACGACGGTCGGAGTGCCGCCGGCCGGGGCCACGAACTCCACCTCGGAGCCCTCGCCGGCATGGATGTGGACGACGGCCCCCAGGTCGCCCCGCCTGAGGCCGAGTTCCGGCAGGTCGACCAAGAGGTAGACGCAGTCGAGTTCCCGGATCATGTTTCACCTCCACAGGGGGTAGGTCGTGACGAATCGGGGGAAATTCTCGCCAACTTCGACGACCCAGACCGTGCGGGCCCGGGGGCTTCGTCCATCGGGGCGGACAGATCCCCGTCGATGACGAGCTTCTTGCCGTACGCGGTCGTCGTCGCTTCCGAGACCTCGTGCCGCCTGGCGAGGTCGAGCAGCGAGTCGCGCAGGACCTTCCAAGACTCGGCCGCGAATCCATGACCGAGGAAGAAGGCCGCCTCGTGGCGTCCCGCGGGATGAGTGGTCGAGAGGAGGTAGTCGGTGATCTTTGCCCGCGAGATGACCGCGTCATCCAGGCCGGGGATCTTCATGCCATCGGCTCGCCCCGGAGCCGGGCGACCTCGTAGGCGTCCTTGTCGCCGCGGCCGGAGAGGCAGACGACGACGACCTTGTCGGCGCCGAGCTTGGCGGCCTCCTTGAAGGCCTGGGCCATGGCGTGGCTCGATTCGAGGGCGGGGAGGATGCCCTCGCGGCGGGCGGTCTCGCCGTAGGCGTCCAGGGCCTCGGCGTCGGTGATGGCCTCGTAGCGGACCCGGCCGGTGTCCTTCCAGTAGCTGTGCTCGGGGCCGACGCCGGGGTAGTCGAGGCCGGCGGAGATCGAGTGGACGTCGTCGGTCTGGCCGTCGTCGTCCTGGAGGACGTAGCTGAAGCTGCCGTGGAGGACGCCGGGGCGTCCCTGGGTCAGGCTGGAGGCGTGCTCGCCGGAGGTCGGGCCCCGGCCGCCGGCCTCGGCGCCGATCAGCTCGACCGACTGGTCCTCGATGAACGGGTAGAACATCCCGGCGGCGTTGGAGCCCCCGCCGACGCAGGCGACGACGGCATCGGGCAGGCGGCCGAGGCGATCGAGGCACTGGGCGCGGGCCTCGCGGCCGATCACCGCCTGGAAGTCGCGGACGATCATCGGGAACGGGTGGGGGCCGACGACGCTCCCGATCGTGTAGTGGGTCTTCTCGGACGAGCCCATCCAGTCGCGCATCGCCTCGTTGGTGGCGTCGCGGAGGGTCTTCGAGCCCGAGGTGACCGGCACGACCGTGGCGCCCATCGTCCGCATGTTGAAGACGTTGAGCTTCTGGCGGCGGATGTCCTCCTCGCCCATGTAGACCGTGCACTCCAGGCCGAAGAGGGCGCAGGCGGTGGCGGTGGCCACGCCGTGCTGGCCGGCGCCGGTCTCGGCGATCACCCGGGTCTTGCCCATCCGCCGGGCGATCATGACCTGGCCCAGGGCGTTGTTGATCTTGTGGGCGCCGGTGTGGTTGAGGTCTTCCCGCTTGAGGTAGATCGCGGCCCCGCCGGCCATCTCGGTGAGGCGTTCGGCGAGGAAGAGGCGGGAGGGGCGGCCGACGTAATCGGCCAGGAGGTAGTCGAGCCGGGCCTGGAACTCGGGGTCTCGGCGGGCCTCGTCGTAGGCCCGGGAGAGCCGGTCGAGGGCGTCCATGAGGGTCTCGGGGACGAACCGGCCGCCGAAGGCCCCGAAGCGGCCGAGGGCGTCGGGCAAGGCGGCGTGGGCGCGTCCCGTGTCGGTCGTGGCGGACATGGCGTCGGCGATCCTCGGAGTCGGTGGGGGCGGCGGGCGGTCGCCCGGTCCTCGCCGGGCGATCGGCCCATTGTCCCGGCCGGGCGCGGGCCCGGTCAAGAGGAGCACGCCGTTTCCGGCCTCCCGCCCCGATCGGTCAGTTCCGATCGTCCGCCGCCGCCTGCGGCTCCAGCTCGCCGACGTAGAAGTCGAAGAACTGCTGGCCGGCGAAGTAGTCCGACATCGCCCGGCGGACGGATCGGAGCTGGTCGACGAACTGGACGTACTTCTGGATCAGCTCGCGCCGCTTCTCGGGCGAGAGGTCGCAGATGTCGGAGTAGGCCCGGCGGCCGGTCTCGCGGTCGGTGAAGCTCCAGAGCCGCTTGATCTTGCGGCCGGACTCCTCGTCCTCGAAGGTGAGCATCCGGGCATACTGCCGGGCCTTCATCTTCTTGGCGAAGCCGATCAACTCGGCGTCCGAGTCGTACCCCTGGTTCTTGTCGATCCAGGCGACGATCTGCCCGGTCGTGAGCCTCGGCCCTTTGGCCTCGCAGAGCTCTTTCAGGCTCGCCACGATCTCGGCGGGTCCCATCGGCATGACACTCACCCCTTCGGCATCGACGTCAATGGGTCGGTTCCCGACCGCGGATCTCCGAATCCACACCATCCTACCGGACGCCTGAACCCGTGTCGACAAGCCAGTCTACGTTTGTCCTGACTGTACGTCGGTTCGACCGTCACGACCGGAAGCGTCCGCCCGGTTTCGGGGCTGGGGCGCGGCTCGCCGAGCTCGCCGAGGCTCGCCGAGGGCCCGGACGATTGACGGCCCCGTCGGGGCGGGTTAGCGTGGCCGACTCGGAGGCTCCGGCATGGGCCGGCGCCGGGGCCGGTCGCCCGGGATTTCCACTTCTGGGGAGCGGGGATGCCACCATCATGAAAACGCGCAGCTCGATCCGGGGCGGCCTGGCCGCCGCGATGGCCCTGGTCCTCCTGGGGGCGGGCCCGTCCGCCGAGGAGGGTTTCGTCACGCTCTTCAACGGCGAGGATCTCCGGGGCTGGAAGCTGCCCGAGGGGGACAACGGCCACTGGAAGGTCGTCGACGGCGTGATCGACTACGACGCCCGGAGCGAGGCCAAGGGGGCCAAGAACCTCGTCTCCGCCGAGGAATACGGCGATTTCGTCCTCCGGTTCGATTGGCGGATCAAGGACACGCCGTGGATCAACCCGAACATCCCCTACGTCCTGCCCGATGGCACCCACGCGAAGGGCGTCGACGGCAAGGAGCTGAAGCTGGCCTTGCCCGACAGCGACTCGGGGGTCTTCCTCCGCGACATCAAGACCGGCAAGAGCCAGGTCAACATCTGGTGCTGGCCGATCGGCTCGGGCGAGGTCTACGGCTATCGGACCGACCCCAAGATGTCGCCGACGGTCCGGGCCGGGGTCACGCCGAAGCACCAGGCCGACCGGCCGGTCGGCCAGTGGAACTCGTTCGAGATCAAGCTCGTCGACGACCGCCTCGACGTGGTCCTCAACGGGATCAAGGTGATCGAGGACGCCCAGTTGCCGGGAATCCCCGAGCGCGGGCCGATCGCGTTCCAGCACCACGGGGGATTCCGCGACGGCCGGTATTTCGGCAATCCCAGCCTCGTCCAGTTCCGCAACGTCCGGATCAAGCCGCTCAAGGAGGCCGACTAGCCGGCCCTCCCCCGCCCCCTTCCCGGCCCGGCCCCGGTTCGGTTAAGTTATCGCGAGCGGCGTCGACGTCGAGGTCCGCCGGGCCGGGACTTCCGGGAGGGCCGATCCCCATCCATGTGTGGCATCGCCGGATTCGTGAATCGGGACGGCGAGGCCGCCGACGCCGGCCTCCTCGCCCGGATGACGGCGACGCTCGCCCATCGCGGCCCCGACGGCGAGGGGGAACTCTGCCGGGGGCCCGCCGCGCTCGGGCATCGTCGACTCTCGATCATCGACGTCGACGGCGGCGCCCAGCCGATGGCCAACGAGGACGGCACCGTCTGGGTGAGCTTCAACGGCGAGATCTACAACGACCCGGCCCTCCGCGCCGGGCTCCTCGCCCGCGGCCACACGTTCCGGACCGCCAGCGACACCGAGGGGCTCGTCCACCTCTACGAGGAGCACGGGCCCGACTTCGCCCGCCACCTCAACGGGATGTTCGCCCTGGCGATCTGGGATGACGCCCGCCGCCGCCTGGTCCTGGCCCGCGACCGGATGGGCCAGAAGCCGCTTTACTACGCCGAGACGGCCCGGGGGACGCTGGTCTTCGGCTCCGAGCCCAAGGCGCTCCTGGCCCACCCCGAGGTCTCCCGGGGGCTCGACCCGGCCGGGCTCGCGCGCTACCTGTTCTACGAGTACGTCCCGGGCCCGGACTCGATCTGGTCCGGGATGAAGAAGCTCCTGCCGGGGCACGTCCTGGTCCGCGAGGGTGGGGTCTCGACCGTCACGCGGTCCTGGGAGTCGCCCCTGCCGTCGCCGGAGGCCGAGCCGTTCGAGGCCGCGGCCTCGCGGTTCTGGGGCGACTTCCGGGCGGCCGTGGGCCGGCACCGGCGGTCGGACGTGCCGCTCGGCGTGTTCCTCTCGGGCGGGATCGACTCCTCGTGCGTCGCCGCGGCGCTGGCCGAGCTGGAGCCGGCGGCCGGGATTCGGACCTACTCGATCGGCTTCGACGACCCGAGCTTCGACGAGTCCGGCCACGCCCGGGCCGTCGCCCGGCACCTCGGGACCGACCACCGCGAGCGGACCTTCTCGGCCGAGACGGTCATGGAGCTCCTGCCCGAGGTGGCCGGCTGGCTCGACGAGCCGTTCGGCGACGCCTCGATCCTCCCCACCCATCTGCTCAGCCGGTTCGCCCGCGAGGAGGTCACCGTCGCGCTCGGGGGCGACGGGGCCGACGAGCTGCTCGCGGGCTACCCGACGTTCCGGGCCGAGCGGGCCTCGGGCCTGTTCCGCCGGCTCCCCGGGGCGGCGAGGGCCCTGGCCGGCGCCGCGGTCGGGCGGCTCCCGGTCGATCACGGCAACCTCAGCCTCGACTTCCGGCTCAAGCAGTTCCTCCGGGGGGCGAGCGAGCCGACCGCCCTGGCCCACCAGCGCTGGCTGGGGTCGTTCTCGGGCCCGGAGATCGCCCGGCTCCTGGTCGACCCCGTCGGGGTGGACGTCGAGGCCGAGCACCTGGCGCGGGCCGCGGCCCTCGCCCCCGGGGCCGACCCGCTGACCCGGTCGCTCCGGCTCTACCAGGAGACGTACCTGCCCGACGACATCCTCGCCAAGGTCGACCGGGCGAGCATGGCCTGCGGCCTGGAGGTCCGGGCGCCGTTCCTCGATGCCGAGCTGGTCGACTCGATCGGGCGGCTCCCGGCGTCCTATAAATACGGCCAGGGCCGGACCAAGCGGCTGCTCAAGCGGGCGGCGGCGGATCGGCTGCCGGCGGCGATCCTGGGCCGGCCCAAGAAGGGGTTCGGCATCCCCGTCGCGCGCTGGCTCCGCGGCCCCCTCGGCCCGCTCCTCGACTCCCTGCTCGCCCCCGACCGGCTCGCCCGACAGGGCCTGTTCCGGCCCGACGAGGTGGCCCGGCGGGTGGTCGAGCACCGGGCCGGGGTCCGCGACCACCGCAAGCCGCTCTGGACGCTGTTGATGTTCCAGCTCTGGGCCGACCGCTGGCTCGGCCGGGCCTGAGCGTCAGAAGGAAAGGGGCGGGATGCGCATCCTGGTCGTCGCCGACATCCACGCCAACTGGCCCGCGCTGGCCGCGATCGACGAGCCGCACGACTTCGCGATCTGCCTCGGCGACCTCGTCGACTACGGGCCCGACCCGCTCGCCTGCGTCCAATGGTCGATGGCCCACGCACGCCACGCCATCCGCGGCAACCACGACCACGGCGCGGCCCAGGGCATCCAGGTCAAGGGGGAGTACGGCTACCGCTACCTCACCCGCGTCACCCGCCCGAGGGTCTGGGAAGCCCTCGGCGCCGAGGAGCGGCGCTACCTCCTCCAGCTCCCGCTGACCTGCCGGTTCACCGTCGACGGCCGGCGGTTCCTCCTGGTCCACGGGACTCCCCGCGACCCCCTCGACGAATACCTGATGCGCGACCCCGAGACCTGGGCCAAGCGGCTCCGCGACTCCGACGCCGACATCGTCTGCGTCGGCCACTCGCACATGCAGTTCAACCTCCGGGCCGGCCCGACCGTCGTCATCAACCCCGGGAGCGTCGGCAACCCACGCGATGGCGACCCCCGCGCCGCCTATGCCGTGATCGACGGCAACAAGGTCGAGCTGAAGCGGATCGAATACCCCATCGAGCAGACCATCGCCCGCCTCGATGCCTCATCCCTGCCCTCCCGGGCCAAGGAGATGCTCCGCGAGAGCTACCGGATGGGCCGACTCGCCCGGCCGTTCCGCGGGCCCGACCCCGGCGAGTCCGCCGACTCCGGGCCCGAGGCCGAGCCCGAACCCGAGGTCGAGGCCGAACCCGACCCGGGCGAGTGATCGACCGACCCGGCAACCCGGCGTCTCATCCCCCGTCCCGATCGCGCCAACTCCCGGTGAGGATTGATGTTCGACCTTGATGGCAGCCCGTGGAAGATCCTCGGCCTGGCGGTTGCGGCGGTCGTCCTGGGGGTCGTCGGCTTCGTCGCGGCCCTGCCCCGGATCGTCCAGCCTTTCCTGGCGCTGGTCCTCCGGCTCCGCTACAACCTCCGGGCGGTCGGGCTGGAAGACCTCCCCCGGACCGGGCCGGTCCTCCTGGTCTCCAACCACGTCACCTGGTACGACGGCTTCTTCCTGGCCGCGACCCTCCCGCGCCGGGGCACGGCGCTGGTCAACGCGGGGGTGTTCCGGCTGCCGGTGGTGGGCTACCTGGCCCGGCGGTGTGGGCTCCTGTCGATCCCCTATACCGGCCCCCGGGCGCAGCGGGCGGCGATCGATTCGGCCCGCAAGGCGCTCGACGACGGGCTCCTGCTCGGGATCTTCCCCGAAGGTCAGCTCACGCGGACCGGCCTGACCGGGCCGTTCCATCGCGGCCTGGAAGTCATCCTCCACCACCGCGACGATATCCCGGTCGTCCCCGTCTTCATCGACGGCGCCTGGGGGAGCCTGCTCAGCTACTCGGGCCGCCGGTTCGTCCGGAAGTGGCCGCAAGGGCTGCGGCGGACGATCGTCGTCTCGTTCGGGCCGCCGATCGAGCCGCCCGTCACCGCCTTCTCGGCCCGCCAGGCGGTCCTGGCGGCGGGGGTCCGGGCGCGGGCCAGCTTCCCCAAGCCGCCCCGTCCCCTGGAAAACCTCGACCCCGCCCTGCCCCACTTCGAGCACCCGACCCTGGGGCCTCTGACCGGCTCGACCCCCGACGAGGTCCTCAACGACGCCCGCCAGGTCGGCCAGAAGCCGGGCACGGTCGGTCACGCCCTGCCGGGCATCGCCATCCGGGCCATCGACGACTCCGGGCGTCCCCTCCCGGCCGATGCTGAGGGCTCGCTCCAGGCCCTCATGCCCGGCCGGGACGGTTGGCAAGGGGTCGACCGTCGCGGCCGGCTCGACCGCGATGGCTTCGTCACCCTGGCCTGATGGGGTCGACCGCCAAGACGAACCCAATCAGCCGTAAACGTTTTCTACATCAGGACTTCCGCTTGGTTTCAGGCGTGCCGGCGGCCTTGGCTTTGCCGTCTACGGGGACGGTCGCGGCGGGCTTGGCGGTGGCCTTTTCCTCTTCCGCCGCCCCGGCCTTGGCCGTCGACTTGGTGGTGGCCTTCTTCTTGGCGACCCGGCGGGCGGGGGCGGGGGCCCTGGCGGCCTCGGGGTGCTTCTTGAGATAGTCGGCGTAGGCCTTCTGCTGCGCGACCATCTCCTTGTTGTACTGCTGCTCCTGCTTCATCATCATCTGCTGTTGCTGCATCATCATCTGCTGTTCGCGGTTCTGGGCGGCCTGGAAGATGTTGCCGCCGGCCGCGTTCATCTCGGCCGCGCTGAACTGGCCGAAGGGGGAGTTGACCCCGCCCCGGTTCCCCCGCTGGGCTTCCGCGCCGCCCGGCGCCAGCAGGAGGGCGGCCATCGCCGCCAGCAGACCGATACCCAGCTTCATCGTCGCCTCCCCGGTTCGAGGGACCTCGATGCCGTCCGCCTGCCCGCCCGTGGAGCGGGCGCGGAAGGCCCTACCTCTTATAACCGCCCGCAGGCGATTCCGTATCGGGCGATCCGCCGCGATTCGGAAGATCGCTCGATGAGGGATCGAACCGGGCGGGATCGTCCGGTTTCGACCGGGTCGGCCCCGGCTCGTCCCGCCGGATCAGAGGCCGCCGTCGAAGCAGTCGCGGGTCGTGGGGAGGTATTTCTCCGGCGAGGCGGTATTGACCAGGACGACGCGGTCGCCGGGGCGGATCATCCCGAGGTCGGCCAGTTGGGGCATGGCGGCGAGGGTGGCGGCGCCCTCGGGGGACCAGGCGAATCGGCGGTCGGCCCACTCGGCGCGGATCGCGGCGCGGATCGCGGCGTCGGACACGGCCACGGCGCAGCCGCCGGTGTCGCGGATCACCTTGAGGACGTTGATGTGGCCGACGTTCTTCGCCACGTTCAGGCCGGTGGCGACGGTCGGGCCGGGGTCGAGGGGCGTGATGTCGGCGGCCCCGGCCTCGAAGGCGCGGACGATGGGCGCGGTGGCGTCGCTCTGGATGCAGACCATCCGGGGGCGGGCGGGCCCAACCAAGCCGAGGGCCTCCAGCTCGTCGAAGGCCTTGGCCATCCCGACCACCCCGGTCCCCCCTCCGGTGGGGTAGAGGATCACGTCCGGGAGGCTCCAGGTCCGCGCGGCCAGGCGGTCGCCGCGGGGCTCGGCCATCTCCAGGCCGAGGGTCTTCTTCCCCTCGGTCCGCCAGCCGGGCTCCTGGAAGGTGGCGACGGAGAAGAACCCCCGGGGGACGTAGTGCTCGCGGATTCGCGCCGCGCAGTCGACGATCGTCCCGGCGACGAGTTCGAGCGTGACCGCGTCGGGATGGAGCCTGGCCAGGGCGGCGACGTTGCCGAGGACCGGGCGGTCGGTGTCGGGCGACATGACGACGGCGGCCTCGATCCCGGCCGCCAGGGCGTAGGTCGCCAGGGCGTCGCCGGCGTTGCCCTGGGTGGGCACGGCCAGCCGGGTCAGGCCGAGGGCCCGGGCCATCGAGACGGTCAGGGCCATCCCCCGGTCCTTGAACGAGAGGGTGGGGTTGGCGCCGAAGCCGGGGTGGGGCCGCCCCTCGTCCTTGACCTCGAACCGGCAGCCGAGCCGGTCGGCCCAGGGGTGGGGGTAGTCGAGGTGGGGGGTGTAGCCCTCGCCGAGGCAGACGATCGAGCGGGCGTCGGCCTCGTCGGCGACGTCGAGCGGGAGGAGCCCGCCGAACCGCCAGAGGTCGCGACGGGCGGGGTCCCAGCCGCCGTCGCCGCCGCGCTCGGCCTTGAGGCGGTCGAGGTCGAGGGCCACCTGGACCGGCCGGCCGTCGCGGTCGCAGAGGTTCATCACCCGGTCTTTGGGATAGGTCGCGCCGCAGGTCGGGCAGGCCAGGTGGGAGACGTAGCGCATCGCGATCGGGGCCCCTTCGGTGGAGTGCTCGACGAGGGACCAGGTTGTCCGATCGCGGCCCCGGTGTCAAATCGCGTCGACCGCCCGGGCTTCGGCGGATAAGATGGGACCCTGGCTTCGTGCCCCCGCAGGGTGGATGAAATCCACCGATCCAACGGCGTGGTCAGGCCCCGGCCCCCGACGACCGGACCTTGGTGCCATTGACCAACCCTCCGGTCGAGCCCGGGCCGTGGTGGCTTTCATCCACCCTGCGGGATGCCGGAGGATGGGTATAAGACGAGGTGCGATGGGCCGGGACCGAGGGGCGGACGGGCGACTGCCGAGGGGCGTGAGCGTGCTCGCCCGGCCCCGGGGCGGGCGGCGATTCCTGGCGAAGATCCGCCACAAGGGGGTCGAGGCTCACCTGGGCCTCTACGAGTCGGCGGGCCAGGCTGCGCTCGCCTTCAACGTCGCCTCGGAGGCGCTGGGGCGGGGCTCGCGACCGCCCAACGAGGTCGATCGGGCCGGACAGCCGGACGCGGAGCAGGTCCGCCGGATCACCGCGCGGGTCCGCCGCCGGCTCGGGCTCGACCCGCCCCCGAGGCGGTCCGAGGAGGTCCCGCCCGACCCCGAAGACCTGCTGACGCTGTTCGAGGTGACCGTCGTCGGCTTCTGGCGGGGCCAGGCCGCGCAGGGGGACGCGGGCTCGGGCGTGGACTCGGCCGCGAGGCGGCTGGCCGAGGCCGCGCACCTGGTCTTCTGGAGCCCGCCGTCGGGCCACCCGAGCCCGGCCTCGGCGATGGCCCGCTTGCTGGGACGCCGGCTCGATCAGGCCTTCCGCCGCGCCGACCTCGGCCGCGCGATCCTCGACGACGACGGCGACGACGACTGGCGGGTCGCCCGCTGGCTCGTCCTGCCCGACGCCTTCCCCGCCGGCCGCGGGTTCGGCGACGAGGTCCGCTTCCTCTACCCCGACCTGTTCGGGGGCGACGCCGACGGCGCGGGCGCGGGCGTCGGCCCGCCGCACTGGGCGAGCGTGCTCGGGGTCGCCCCCCCCTTCAGCACCGACCGGGTCCGCGACGCCTACCGGGCCCTCTCCAAGGCCGCCCACCCCGACGCCGGCGGCAGCCACGCCGCGTTCATCCGCCTCCAGGCGGCCTACGACGAGGCCCGCGAGTATTGCCGGATCGTCGGGGTCTGATCGCGGCCCGGTCCCGTCCCGGCCGGGCGGGGTGCGATCGCCGGGTCGATCAGGCGAGGAGCTTGGCGACGACCTGGCCGTGGACGTCGGTGAGGCGGAAGTCACGGCCCTGGGACCGGTAGGTCAGCCGGGTGTGGTCGACCCCCAGGCAGTGGAGGATGGTGGCCTGGAGGTCGTGGGCGTGGACGGGGTCTTCGGCGATGTTGTAGGCGAAGTCGTCGGTCTTGCCGAGGACCTGGCCCCCCTTGATCCCGCCGCCGGCCATCCAGATCGAGAAGCAGCGCGGGTGGTGGTCGCGGCCGAAGTTGCCGGGGGAGATCTTGCCCTGGCTGTACGCCGTCCGGCCGAACTCGCCGCCCCAGATGACCAGGGTCTCGTCGAGCAGGCCGAGCCGCTTGAGGTCCTTGACCAGGGCCGCGGCGGGCCTGTCGGTCAGGTCGCACTGCCGCTTGATCTCGGACGGGAGGTTGCCGTGGTGGTCCCAGTCGCGGTGGTAGAGCTGGACGAAGCGGACGTCGCGCTCGGCGAGGCGGCGGGCGAGCAGGCAGTTGTTGGCGAACGACGCCTTGCCGGGCGTCGCGCCGTACAGGTCGAGGGTCGCCTTCGACTCGCGCGCCAGGTCCATCAGGTCGGGGACGCTCGTCTGCATCCGGTAGGCCATCTCGTACGAGCTGATCCGGGCGGCGATCTCGGGGTCGCCGACGGTGTCGAGGCGGATCTGGTTCAGCTCCTTCACGCCGTCGAGGATCTGGCGGCGGACGCCGGGGTCGATCCCGTCGGGGTTGGAGACGTAGAGGACGGGGTCGCCGGTCGACCGGAGCGAGACGCCCTGGAACTTGCCGGGCAGGAAGCCGTTGCCCCAGTATCGCGAGAGCAGCGGCTGGCCGCCGGCCCCGGAGAGGAGGACGACGTACTCGGGGAGGTTCTTGTTCTCCGAGCCCAGGCCGTAGGAGACCCACGAGCCCACGGTGGGGCGGCCCGGCTGCTGGTTGCCGGTGAGGAGGAAGGTGACGGCCGGGTCGTGGTTGATGGGGTCGGTGTGCATCGACCGGACGATGGCGACGTCGTCGACGATCTCGCCGAGGTGCGGGAGCAGCTCGGAGACCTCGGCGCCGGACTGGCCCCGGGCCTTGAAGCCGTGCGAGGCGCCCACCATCAGCAGTTGCGACTGGCCGCTGGTCATCCCGGTGATCCGCTGGCCGTTGCGGACGGAGGCGGGCAGCTCCTCGCCGGCCCGGGCCTTGAGGGCGGGCTTGGGGTCGAAGAGGTCGATGTGCGACGGGCCGCCCGACATGAACAGGTAGATGACCCGCTTGGCCTTGGGGGCGAAGTGGGTCGCGGGCAGGGCCCCGCGCGTCGCCGCCGCCCCGGCGGCCGGGCCGGCGGCGAAGAGGTCGCGGTCGAGGAGCGAGGCCAGGGCCATCACGCCGATCCCGGTGGTCGATCGGCCGAGGAACTGGCGGCGGGTCGAGCCCCGGGCGAGGTCGTCGAGGTCGAGCACGGTGGGATCAGCCTTTCGTGATGGTCTCGTCGAGATTGAGGAGGACGTTGCCGATCGCCGTCCAGGCGGCGATCTCGGCGGGGTCGAGCCCGGCGGGCCGGGGCGAGTCGCCGACCTTGCCGAGCGCCTCGGCGGCCTTGGGGTCGGCGCGGAAGTGGTCGAGCTGGCGGCGGTAGAGCGCGAGCAGGATCTCCGCCTCGCGGGGCGATGGGGCCCGGGCGACGCAGAGGCGGAAGGCGTGGTCGAGCCGGGCTTCGGGCCCGGGGCCGGCCTCGCGGATCACGCGCTGGGCGAGGACCCGCGCGGCCTCGACGTAGGCCGGGTCGTTCAGGAGCACGAGCGCCTGGAGCGGCGTGTTGGTCCGCGGCCTCTGCACGGCGCAGACCTCGCGGTTGGGGGCGTCGAAGGTCGAGAGCGAGGGATAGGGGAGCGACCGCTTCCAGTAGGTGTAGAGGCCCCGGCGATAGAGGGCGTCGCCGGTGCTCGGCTTGTAGGACTGGCTGCTGAAGTCGCCGCCGAAGGCGAGTTCCTCCCAGAGGCCGGCGGGCTGGTAGGGGTAGACGCTCGGCCCGCCGACGTGGCGGTTGAGGAGCCCCGAGACCGCCAGGGCGGTGTCGCGGATCGCCTCGGCGTCGAGCCGGAACCGCGGCCCCCGGGCGATCAGGCGGTTCTCGGGGTCGGCCTCCAGCAAGGGTCGGTCGGCCCGCGAGTCCTGGCGGTAGGCGGCCGAGGTGACGATCACCTTCTGGAGCGCCTTGACGTCCCAGCCCGAGCCGACGAACTCGGTGGCCAGCCAGTCGAGCAATTCGGGGTGGCTGGGCCAGTCCCCCTGCGTGCCGAAGTCGTTGACGGTCTTGACGATCCCGGTGCCGAAATATTGCTGCCAGAACCGGTTGACCGTGACCCGGGCCACCAGCGGGTGGGCGGGGTCGACCAGCCAACGGGCCAGGCCCAGGCGGTCCGCGGGCTGGCCGGGGGGGAGCGGCGGGAGGCTGGCGGGGACCCCGGCCTGGACCACCTCCCCCTTGCTCCGGAAGTCGCCCCGGATCAGGATGTGAGTGGGCCGGGGCCTGGCCATCTCGGCCATCACCATCGTGACGGGGATCGACCGGTCGACCTCGGCCTCCGCCTTCTTCAGCGCCTCGGTCTCGGCGCGAATCCGAAGGCCCTCGTCCCAGACCTCGGCGCGGTAGTAGGCCCGGAGGTCCCTGGCCTGGGCCTCGGTCCGCTTCGGGGCCTCGACCGCCAGGGCCTCGGCCACCTTGGGCGGGAGGATGCCGAGCGAGGGGCGGTCGGCGGTCGAGGCCGCCAGGCGGAACCGGCCGATGGCGTGCCGGGCGTACGGGCTCTCGAACCGGAGGCGGACCTTGACCCGGGTGCCGGACTCGGAGCCGAAGGGGGATTTCACCTCGAAGAGGGCGCGGCGGTCCTCGCGCTTCTTGTCGCCGTCGACGGCCCAGCCGGAGGCGGGGTCGGCGTCGATCGCCTTGGCGACCCGGAAGTCGCCGGCGGCCTGGAAATGGTCGGCCTCGGCCCGGGCGAGTGGGACGGCGGACCAGGCGTCGGGGGTGCTTTCGGGGGCGGCCTCGACGTCGACGCCGGTGAGGACGAAGTTGGCGTTGCCGGCGCGGCCGGTCCCCTTGCCGGCGAGGCTCTCGTGCGTGAGGGCCTCCAGCCGGAGGGCCCGGATGCCCGCGAGCTTCGCGGTGGCGACGAACTCATAAATGTCCTTGTCGGGGTTGGTCCCGGAGGCGAGGACCGACCCGTCGGCCAGCTTCGCGAGCGTCGATCCCCCGGTCGAGGCGAGCGAGGCGGGGTCGAGCACGACCCAGCCGGCCGACGGGTCGCTTCGAGTCTGCTCCCAGGCGACCTGGGCCGCGTCGGCCCCGGGCGAGGGGGCGTCGAGCCGGGCGGCGGCCCCGGCGATCTGGGCCCGGATCTCGGCCAGGCGGGCGGCCTGCGCGGGCTCGGGCACCTTCAACCGGGGCGCGGGCGACTCCTTGTTGCCGTCGAGGCCCTGCTCGGCGATCCCGTTGAAGAAGGCGTAGAACCTGTAGAAATCCTCCTGCGTGAACGGGTCGTACTTGTGGTCGTGGCACTCGGCGCACGCCAGGGTCACGCCCAGGAACACGGTGGCCGTCGTGCTCACGCGGTCGCCGACGTACTTGGTCAGGTACTCCTCGGGGTCGGCCCCGCCCTCGAAGTTGACCATCGTGTTGCGGTGGAAGCCGCTGGCGATCTTCTGCGGGACCGTGGCATCGGGCAGGAGGTCGCCGGCGATCTGGTCGACGGTGAAGCGGTCGAACGGCTGGTTCGCGTTGAAGGCGTCGATCACCCAGTCGCGGTACTTCCAGATGTCGCGGTGGTTGTCGATGTGGTAGCCGTTGGTGTCGGCGTAGCGGGCGGCGTCGAGCCAGCTCAGGGCCATCCGCTCGCCGTAGTGGGGCGAGGCGAGCAGGCGGTCGACCAGCCGCTCGTAGGCGTCGGGCCGGGCGTCGGCGGCGAAGGCGGCGACCTCGGCGGGCGCGGGCGGCAGGCCGGTGAGGTCGAAGGAGAGGCGGCGGATCAGGGTGGTCCGGTCGGCCTCGGGCGAGGGAATCCAGCCCTTCGATTCGAGCCGGTTCAGGAGGAACGAGTCGATCGGGTTCCGGACCCGGGACTTCGCCTCGACGGCCGGGACCTCGGGGCGCCGGGGCGGGGTGAAGGCCCAGTGCCCCTGCCAGGGCGCGCCCTCGGCCATCCAGCGACGGAGGGTGTCCTTCTGGACGGCGGTGAGCGTCTTGCCGGTCTGGGGCGGGGGCATGGCGACGTCGGGGTCGACCTCGGCGATCCGATCGAGGATCGTGCTGGCGGCGACGTCCCCGGCCACGACCGCCGCGCCGCCGGGCCGGTCGCGGAAGGCGTCGTCCTTGCGGTCGAGGCGAAGCTCGGCCTTGCGGGCGTTGCCGTCGGGCCCGTGGCAAGCGTAGCAGTTCTCGGCCAGGATCGGCCGGACCTCGCGGTCGTAGTCGACCGGCTTGTCCGCCCGGGCCGTCGCCGACCACGCCAGGATCAGGGCCGCCGCGTGCCATCCGGATCGCCGCTCGGTCATCGTCGCCAGCCCCCCGCCTCGCACCGACCGTCGTCCGTCCGCATCCGACCTGCCATCTTAACCGAAGTGCCGCGCGATTTCTCCCACAACGATCAAACAACCGCCCGGGAACCCCGCGGGGTCGGCGGGCGTCCAACACCCCGAAGCACTTCGGATGTCGTGCGTCCCGTGAAGATCGGCCCGAGCCGTCGCACCCAGGAGCCGCCCCCCATGCGAGTCCCAGCCGCGAGCCTTCGAAGGGCCGTCGTCGTCGCAACCTCCTTGCTGACGCTCGGCGGCGGTTGTGCCGACCGCGAGTCGAAAGAGGTCGCGAAGACGGAGGCCAACGTCGGCTCCGCCCCCCAATCCTCGTTCAAGAACGTGCTCGAGGGGGAGGTGATCTCCGCCGACTCCTATGACGGCGGGCCGGTCGCCGGCGCGGCCCCCGCACCGGCCGCCCCCGCGCCGATGCCGGGCGGTCCCGGGATGATGGGCGGCGGGATGATGGGCGGCGGCGGGCAGATGGCCGGTCGCGGGATGACGGGCTTCGGCCGGGCCGCGGCCGGCGGGGAGAAGTACGCCACGCTCGTCGAGAACGCCTATCGCGACCCGGCGAAGCAGCCGCTGTCGACGTTCTCGGTCGACGTCGACACCGCGTCCTACTCCAACGTCCGGCGGTTCCTGACGCAGGGGATGCTCCCGCCCCGGGACGCGGTCCGGGTCGAGGAGCTGATCAACTATTTCCCCTACGCCTATCCCCAGCCGACCCGCGACGACGAGCCGTTCTCGGTCAACGTCGAGGTCGCCCGCTGCCCGTGGGACGAGGGCCACCGGCTCGCCAAGATCGGCCTGAAGGGGCGCGAGGTCGCCGTCGACCGGCGGCCGGCGAGCAACCTCGTGTTCCTCATCGACGTGTCGGGATCGATGATGGACCCGAACAAGCTCCCGCTGGTCAAGTCGGCCCTCCGGCTCCTCGTCGGCAAGCTCGGCGAGAACGACCGGGTGGCGATCGTGGTCTACGCCGGGGCCTCGGGCCTGGTCCTCCCCTCGACCTCGTGCCAGGACAAGACCCGGGTGATCGCGGCGCTCGAAGAGTTGCAGGCGGGCGGGTCGACCAACGGCGGGGCGGGCCTGCAACTGGCGTATGACACGGCGGTGGCCCACTTCGTCAAGGGCGGGACCAACCGCGTGATCCTCTGCACCGACGGCGACTTCAACGTCGGCGTCACCAGCCGCGAGGCGTTGGTCAAGCTGATCGAGGCGAAGGCCAAGAGCGGCGTCTTCCTGAGCGTGCTCGGCTTCGGGATGGGCAACTACAAGGACGCCACCATCAACCAGCTCGCCGACAAGGGGAACGGCAACGCGGCCTACATCGACTCGATCCGCGAGGCGGCGAAGGTCCTCGTCGAGCAGATGGGCGGCACGCTCCTGACGATCGCCAAGGACGTCAAGGTCCAGGTCGAGTTCAACCCGGCCAAGGTGGCTTCGTATCGCCTGATCGGCTACGAGGACCGCCTGCTCCAGGCCCGCGACTTCAACGACGACAAGAAGGATGCCGGCGAGATCGGCGCCGGGCACACCGTCACCGCCCTCTACGAGATCGTGCCCGCCGGCGCCGAGGCCAATGCCCCGGGCGTCGACCCGCTCCGGTATGCCAAGCCCGAGGCCAAGCCCGCCGCCGCGACCGACCCCGCCGCCGCGGCCCCGGCGGCCCGCGAGCTGTTCACCGTCAAGCTCCGCCACAAGCCGCCCCAGGGGGACGAGAGCAAGCTGATCGCCTTCGCCGTCGAGGACGACGGGGTCGACGACACGCCGAGCGACGACTTCCGGTTCGCCTCCGCCGTCGCCGAGTTCGGCCTCCTGCTCCGCGACTCGCCGTTCAAGGGGCACGCGAGCTGGGACGACGTCCTGGAACGGGCCGAGTCCGCCGCCGGGGCCGACAAGTCGGGCTATCGCCGCGAGTTCCTCGGGCTCGCCCGGAAGGCGCGGGGGCTGGAGGCGCGGTAAGCTGGGGGCCTCGGCCCGGGAAGCTGCCGGGCCGTCATCGTCCCAGGACCGCCGGGGAATGCCAAGTGACCCAGACCGAAGCGAAGAGCCCGATGGGATTGCGGATCATCGGCGGATTCAAGGTCGTCTGCGCCGTGCTCCTGATCGGGCTGGGATTCGGGGTCTTCCGCCACGTCGGGACCGACCCGAGGGACGGGGTGCAACACCTCGTGTCCGTCCTCAAGCTCGACCGGGACAACCATTACATCCACGCGGCCATCGAGCGGGTCTCCGGCCTCACCGCGCGCCAGCTCAAGGCGATCGAGGCCGGGACGTTCCTATACGCCTTGCTCTACCTGGTCGAGGGCGTCGGCCTGCTCTTGAAGAAGCACTGGGCCGAATACTTCACCGTGATCGCGACCGGGTCGCTGATCCCGGTCGAGATCTGGGAGGTCTGGCGTCGCCCCACCGCCGTCCGGCTGGCGATCCTGGCGATCAACGTGGCGATCGTCGCCTACTTGGTCGTCGCGCTGAGGCGGCAGGAGGCCAAGCAGACCAACCCGGCCGCCTGAGGCCGCGGATCGGCCGGCGGGCGGAGGGCGCCGGGCCGGCCCCTCCGCCCACTCGACGGGCCGCCGGGGTCACTTGACGGGCGGGTCGTAGTAGCGGACGAGGGCCGAGTTGGCGCCGTCGGTCAGATAAGGCCAGGTCCAGCGGTCGTAGGCGTGGCCGTAGGCCCGGCCGTAGTAGGGGAAACCGTCCTGTTCGCCGTAGCCCATGTAGCCGCGGGCGGGATTGGGGAAGGCCGCATAATAGCTGTAGGGGTACCGAGGCGCGACGGGCTGGGCCGTCGCGGAGGTTGCGGCGGTCGGATAGGCCGCGGGCGTGGCGGTCCCGTAGGTGACGGCGGCCTGGGCGTGCTTGCCGCGGAACAAATGCTGGGCCCGGGCCTCGCCCGCGGTCAGGGACGCGGCGAGGGCCAGCGCGGCGACGATCGGCTTCATCACGGTGTCTCTCCCTCGATCGAGCGACGTGAGTCGGATGATCACACGAGGAGAGAAAACAGCAAAAATGGTTCCGCAAACTCCGACTGGGTAAATTGGGCGGGTCAGATCACCGGGCTCGTCGGCTTCGCGGCCTGGACCGGGACGACTCCGTCGTTGAACCAGCAGCCCGACTTGGGGTCCTTGGAGAGGCGGAACTCGTACTCGATGACCCGGCCGTCGGCGGCGATGAGGGTCATGTACTGGATGGCGATGTCGCCGCCGTCGACCAGGCGGCCGGCCCCGGCGACCCGGTGGCCGATCATCGGCAGGTAGGCCGGGCCCTTGACGATCTGGATGAAGTGGTCGAGCGGCCCGGTCACCTGGCGGTTCGCCGGGGAGGCGAATCGGAAGACGACGGCGATCCCGGAGTCGCGGCCCCGGCGGTCGTTCTCGCGGAGGGCGTCGAGCTGGATCCAGACCACGTCGGCGGGGCCAAGCTCGGGCCTGGGGATCGGTGAGGTATCGGCGGGGGGCGAGGCCGGCTGGGCGAGCAGCAGGGCGACCGCGATCAGGTGGGGCATCATGGCGGGGTCCTCCGGTTTCGTCGGGCGGGTCCGAGGGTTGGTTCAGCCTGTTGCGGCCGGCCGCTGCGGCGGCCGGGGGGGCGGGAGGCAGCAGTCGACGGGGCAGACGTCGTGGCTGGCCGGGTACTGGCCGATCGCCCGGCGCTCGGGGCCGGCGGTGATCCGCTCGCGGATCAGCTCGCCGAGCATGGCGACGAACTCGGGGTCGGTGCCCGCGGTCGCGGCCCGGACCATGTTCAGGCCGATCTCGTCGGCCTTGAGCCGGGCCTCCTCGTCGAGGTCGAACATCACCTCCATGTGGTCGGAGAGGAACCCGACCGGCTGGACGACGACGTCGCGGGCCCCCCGCGCCCGGAGGTCGGCGAGGTGTCCGAGGATGTCGGGGCCGAGCCAGGGGTCGGTCGGCCGGCCGCTCCGGCTCTGGTAGGCGAGCGACCGGCGGTCGACGCCGACGCCCGCCGCCTCGGCGACCAGCCGGCAGGTCTCGCGGAGCTGCCGCTCGTAGTTGCAGTTCGCGGCCATCGAGTCGGGGATACTGTGCGCGGTGAAGACCAGGAGGGACGCCTCGCGGCGGTCGGCGGGGACCTGGCCGAGGGCGTCGCGGACCTTGGCGGCGTTGACGGCCACCCAATCCGGGTGGTTGTAGAAGACCCGCATCTTGTCGATCGCGGGGGCCCCGGGGCCGAAGGCCTCGCGGGCCTTGAGGATGTCCTCGCGGTACTGGCGGCAGCCCGAGTACGAGCTGTAGGCCGAGAGGACGACGCCGAGGGCCCGCTCGACGCCGGCCTCGGCCATCTCCCGGACGGTCTCGCCGAGCATCGGCGCCCAGTTCCGGTTGCCCCAGTAGATCGGGAGGTCGACGCCGATCGACCCCAATTCGGGCTTCAACGCGGCGATCAGGGCCCGGACCTGGCCGTTGATCGGGCTCACGCCGTCGAAGTGGTAGTAGTGCTCGGCGACTTCGAGCATCCGCTCGCGGGGGACGGGCCGGCCCCGGAGGACGTTCTCCAGGAACGGGATCACGTCGTCCCGCCCCTCGGGGCCGCCGAAGCCGACGATCAGGATGGCGTCGTAGGCCGACGCCACGGACTTGGTTGCGGTGCTCATCTGATGCCCTCGGCTCGATCCTGGCGGGGGTCGACGGGTGGGGCCCGGGCCCCGGATCACGACCTTGTTGTACGCGATCGACGAGGGCGGATCAGCGGTCCAGGGCCTCGTCGGTCAGCCGCTTCATCGGGGACCCTTTCGAGGAGGAGAGGAGGCGAAGCTTCAGCGGCCCCAGGCGTGCTCGAACGCCGCGCGGGCGATGTCGGCGACCAGCTTGTGCGCGGCCGACTCGTCGTCGATCCCGCGCGTCAGGACGACCAGGACGAACGGCTTGCGGCCGGGAGGCTCGACCACGGCGGCGTCGTGATAGACCGCCCGGATCGAGCCCGTCTTGTGCGCGACCGGGGTGCCCGGGGGCAGGCCCGCCGGGATCCCTTCGCGGAACTTCTGGTCCCGGAGCACCCCGAGCATCTCGGCCGAGGCCGGGGCGGAGACGGCCCGGCCTTCCGCCAGCGCTTCCAGCAGGGTCGCCAGCCCCCGGGCCGTGGCCACGTTGTTCATCCCCTTCGCGTAAGCCTTGCCGTCCTCGACCCCCCGGAGGACCGCCACCCCCTCCGCCCCCAACGCCCGGGCGAACTCGGTGGTCGAGGCGGCCGAGACCCGTTCGATCAGGAGGTTCGCGGCCAGGTTGCTGCTCTCGGCGATCATCAGCCGGACCAGCTCGCGGACCGTCGCCTCGCCGCCGACCCGGCCGTAGAGCGTCAGCTCGGAGTCGTCCTTCGGGTCGAGCGCGAACGGGCTGCCGTCGGCGATGCTGGCGAACTCGTTCCGGACCCGGAGCCGGTCGTCCAGGCCGAGCCGGCCCGCCCCGGCCTGGCGATAGACCTCCATCATCACCGGCAGCTTCATCGTGCTGGCCGGGTGCATCGGCCGGTCGCCGCCGATCGAGAATCCCTGCCCGGTCGCCAGGTCGCGGAACGCCACGGCGACGGTCACCCCCGCGCCCATCGCGGCGATCGACGCCTCGACCCGGCCCTTGAGGCGATCGGCCGGCGGCCCCTCCGCCCTCGACCCCGGCGCGACCATCGCGGCGACCAGCCAGACGATCGGGGCGGACTTCGTCGTCGACGCCATCGGCGGGGACCCTCCGGGACGTGTCGTTCGAGGCCGGCCCATTGTGGCCGATCGCCGCCCCGGGCTCAACCGTCCGCCTCGATCCGGCCGGTCGGCCCGCGACGGCGGGAATCGAGCCGGTTGCCGACCGCCCTCCCCGCGATTATCCTCCGGTCGAGGATGCCCCGGCCCCGAGCCAGCCCCCCTGCCCGCCCCCGCCGCCCGCCACCCGGACGAGTCACCCCCTCATGATGATGCGACGCCTGCTCCCCTTGCTGGCCCTCTCCCTCCTGGTCCCTGCCCCGGCCGGCGCCGGGGGTCCGAAGCTCGACGGGCTCGATGGCTTCGTCGAGGGGGTCCTGGCCGAGTGGAAGGTCCCGGGGATGGCGGTGGCGGTGATCGAGGGGGGAGAGGTGATCCACAGCAAGGGGCACGGCGTCCGCGACCGCGAGGCCAACCTGCCGGTGACCCCGCGGACGCTGTTCCCGATCGGCTCGATCTCGAAGTCATTCGCCGCGACCGGGATCGGCATCCTCGTCGATCAAGGCAAGCTCGGCTGGGACACGCCGGTCCGCGACCTCCTGCCCGAGTTCCGGCTCAAGGACGAGGCCGCGACGGGGGGAGCCACCCCACGCGACCTGCTCGCGCACCGGACCGGCCTCCACCGCCACGACCGGCTCTGGTACGCCTCGGGCCTCTCGCGGCGGGAGATCCTGGGACGGCTCCGCCACCTGGACCCGAGCCGCGAGTTCCGCGCCGGCTGGCAGTACAACAACCTGATGTACGCGGCGGCCGGGAGGCTCGACGAGCGGGTCTCGGGCCGGCCCTGGGAGGAGCTGACCCGCGAGCGGATCTTCCGGCCGCTGGGGATGACGGCGAGCAACTTCTCGGTCGCCGATTCGCAGGAGTCCGACGACTTCGCCCGGCCCTACGAGTACGAGAAGGCCGGCGACCGCGTCCGCCGCGTCCCGTTCTACGACATCGACGCCATCGCCCCCGCCGGCGCCATCAACTCCAACGTCGAGGAGATGATCCGCTACGTCCGCTTCCACCTCGACCTCGGCAAGGCCGGCGACGCCCAGGTCCTCTCGCGGGCCTCGGCCGAGCAACTCCAGATGCCGCAGGCCACCATCCCCGATGGCGTGCTCGGCCCGCTCCACGCCCCGGCCTTCCCCGAGCTGGACCACGTCTCCTACGGCCTCGGCTTCTTCGTCACCACCTATCGCGGCCACCGGCTGGTCTGGCACAGCGGGAGCATCGACGGCTTCAGCGCCCTGATGACCCTCCTGCCCGGGAAGCAGGCCGGGATCATCGTCCTCGCGAACCTCTCGGGCAACCGCCCGGCGCCGATCTGCGTGACCCGCCAGGTCCTCGACCGCCTCCTCGGCCTGGAGCCGATCGACTGGGTCGCCCGCGCCCGAGAACAGGACCGCCAGGCCGAGCGGGCGGCGGCCGAGAAACTGGCCAAGGAAGAGGCCGAGTCCGACGCCAAGGGCCCCGCCCCGCCCGCCCACGCCTGGGACGACTACGCGGGCGCCTTCGAACACCCGGCCTACGGCGTGGCCGAGGTCTCCGCCCGGGGCGGCGACGACGACGGCGACGGCCTGGCCCTCGCCTGGCGAGGCGGGACCGCCCCGCTCGCCCACCGCCGCCACGACCGCTTCGAGACGAAGCCCAGCGACGCCAACCCGATCCCCGCCGTCCGGGCCTCATTCCTGCGCGACGCCGAGGGCCGCGTCGACCGCCTGACGATGGCCCTGGAGCCGGCGGTCGCCGACGTCGTCTTCGCCCGCCGCGCCGGGGCCGTCCCGGACGCCGGGCCCGCCCCGTACGACCTGGTCGTCCTCGGCGGCAAGGTCGTCGACGGCACGGGCAACGCCTGGTTCCTCGGCGACGTCGCCGTCAAGGGGGACACGATCGCCCGGGTCGCCCCCGCCGGCCACCTCCGCGACGCCCCGGCCCGGCGCAGGCTCGACGCCTCGGGGATGGTCGTCGCCCCCGGCTTCATCGACATCCAGGGGCACTCGCGCGCGGCCCTCCTCGACGGCGACGGCCGGCTCGTCGCCAAGATCACCCAGGGCGTGACCACCGAGATCCTCGGCGAGGGGGAGAGCGACGCCCCCTCGAAGCGGTTCGACGGTCCGCGCGGGTTCGACGCCTGGCTCCGGGCGATCAAGCGGCACGGCAGCTCGGTCAACTTCGGCTCGTTCCTCGGCTCGCAGACCGTCCGCGGCCACGTCAAGGGGATGAAGCCGGGGCCGCCGACCGCCGAAGAACTGGCGACGATGGGCCGCCTGGTCCGCGACGCCATGAGGGACGGCGCCTTCGGCCTGGCCTCGGCCCTGATCTACCCGCCCGACACCTTCGTCGCGACCGAGGACCTCGTCGCCCTGGCCCGCGAGATGGCCCCTTATGGCGGCGTCTACATCACGCACCTGCGGTCCGAGGCCGACCAGCTCCTGGAGGCGATCGACGAGGCGATCCGGATCGGCCGCGACGGCGGGGTCCCCGTCGAGATCTACCACCTCAAGGCCGCCGGCCGCCGCAACTGGGACAAGGCCCGGCTCGCCGTCGACAAGATCGCCGCGGCCCGCGCCTCCGGCCTGGACATCGGCGCCAACATGTACCCCTACACCGCCGCCGGGACCGGCCTGACCGCCTGCCTGCCCCCGTCCGCCTCGGCCGACGGCAAGCTCTACGAGAACCTGGCCGATCCCAAGATCCGCGCCGCGATCGTCGGGGAAGTCCTCCGCCCGACCGCGCCCTTCGAGAACCTGGGCGAGCTCGCCTCGCCCGAGGAGGTCCTCGTCCTCGGCCTGGTCGGTCCCGCCTCGAAGAAATACGCCGGCAAGCGGCTCGCCGAGATCGCCCGGGCCGAGGGCAAGCCCTGGGTCGAGGCCGCGATCGACCTGATCCTCGCGGAGCGGCAGCGGGTCGACACGATCTACTTCCTGATGAGCGAGGAGAATCTGAAGCTCCAGCTCCGCCAGCCCTGGATCAAGTTCGGCACCGACGCCTCCGGCCACGACCCGGAGAAGGCCCGGGGGCTGGTCCATCCCCGGGCCTACGGCACCTTCCCCCGGGTCCTGGGCAAGTACGTCCGCGAGGAGGGCGTGCTGACCCTCGAAGACGCGATCCGCAAGATGACCTCGGCCGTCGCCGCCCGGCTCTCGATCCGCGACCGGGGCCTGCTCCGCGAGGGGTTCCGCGCCGACCTCGTCGTGTTCGACCCCGCCACGATCGCCGATCGGGCGACCTTCGACGCCCCCCACCAGCCCTCCGCCGGGGTCCGCGACGTCTTCGTCAACGGCGTCGCCGTCGTCCGCGACGCCCGCCCCACCGGGGCCCTGCCCGGCCGGATCGTCCGAGGCCCCGGCCACCGCCCCCCCGCCGCGGCCGACATCGCCACCCCCGCCCGATCGGGCGCCCCGGCACCCGGGCGGGATTGACAGCCCGCAAGGCGGCCGTAAACTCAGGGGCGACCGACCGCGGCCGAAGTGGCGGAATGGCAGACGCGCCGGACTCAAAATCCGGTGGGGTAACACCCGTGTGGGTTCAAGTCCCACCTTCGGTACTTCAAGGACGCCGCCCGCCAGGTCATGGCGGGCGGCGTCCTTTTTGTTGTCGGGCAACGACTTGCGGCGACCGTCATCCTGGGCTTCGCCAGCATCGTTCGACTCCTCCTCGCCTCCCACTGGTGCCGTGTGATGACGGTCGGTGACGGTTGTCTCCACAAGCCTCCCCACAAGCCGAGCCTCCCGGATCGCCCCTTCAAGCTCCGGCTTGGCGTACTTGGCATATCCACGGATACCCAGATCGGATGCCTCTCGACGGAGTTGTCGGATGGTCCGGTCGGGTAACGGCGTCTCGGTCTTCCCCGGCCCTTGTTCCGGGGGCTGTCCCCCCGGCGACCGATCGGGATCATCGTCGGGATGGTCATCGACCTCGGGCGATCGGCCATCCCGGCAGGTCGGGGGCGGCGGCAACTTCTCGACGGCCTCGGCCAGGTGCGTGTCCTTCCGCAACTTGGTGTACACGCTCATCGTCAGGTTGATGTCCGAATGCCGGGCGAGATCCTGCGTGTGCTTCGGCGAGACCCCGGCTATGACCAGGTTGGTCGTGAACGTCCCCCTCAGGCATCTGAAAGAAGCTATGTCTTCCGTGGCCTGCCTCGCTTGCGGGGGATCTTCACGAACCACTTCTCAAGCGACGGCAGGCGGATCACCTCGGCCTC
>JAABUX010000649.1_pt1 | contig 57459 bp, 44 predicted proteins | sample 5561851 | NCBI WGS metagenome assembly JAABUX01 (sample SAMN10711883, study PRJNA513361) | rock metagenome | isolation source: Antarctica rocks | place: Antarctica: Victoria Land, Richard Nunatak red sandstone | collected 2016-01-03
CTTCCATCTCTTCTTCAGATATGAAAGAAGAATACCAATGTCTGAATAGGATGGCAAGCAATGCTGCCAAAAGGCACATTTTAGGAAGGAGAACAGATGTTCTTCATCAAAAGCGCGGAAGAGCCAGTATATGTTATGCGGAGGTCTCGTACGCCCATCGTTTGCGCTTGCCGTAAAGCGACAAGAGCCTCTTCATCATGTCCCTGTGAGGCATAGGTCATACCCGCCCAGAAATACGCGTCCTCCGCATCTGGCTCCAGCGCGATTGCCTGCTCTAACTCTTTTGCCGCTGCCGCGAAGTCTCCACGCAACCACAATGCCACCCCTCTGCTTGTATGCGCGATATTATGCTCTGGCTCAAGCTTCGCAAGCGTCTCCAAGCGTTCGATAGTTGCATCGTTCGGTTGCTCTATACACATTTTGCACCATTCATTGGTCCAATTATAAAGAATAAATTTGGGCTTCAATATGCAAGCATATATAATGGAAGCATATCTCTGTTTTATATCATTCATCCTGAGATAAGTGCAACCACGATTATGGTAGGAAAGTGCATAATTTGGATCGAGTTCTAATGAGCGATCAAAGTCCTGTACAGCACGTCCATATTCCTTGAGAAATACGTATATCGTGCCGCGATTACAATAGATAGAAGCTTCCTGTACCTTCCCTTTGATAGCAATATAAGCTTCTATATTTGCCAGAGCCTGTTCGTAGTTTTTGAGCTTGATATTGACACGAATACTATTAGTATAAGGGAGCTGGTAATCCAGTTTGAGCTTTATTGACCTATCAAATTCTATCAAAGCCTCCTTGTATCGTTTTGCCTGCATATGGAGAATACCTCTGTTATTGTAAACCCAATACAAGTCCGAGTTCAGCTTGATCGCACGATTGCAGTCCCTCATAGCCTTGTCGGGTTCTTTTAGCCATAAACGTGCGAGACCTCTATGTCCATACGCAGTTGCATACCAAGGAGCAATACACAAAATACAGGTATAATAAAGAGCGGTCAGACGATGGTTTTTCGAGTAGCGGAGAAGTAAGATACCTATAATTGGAACAAGGGCAATAACAATACTGATACCTAAAAATACGTTGGTTGCGACATTTAATACATCCGATGATAACATGAACAACTTACTCCTTACAATCAAGTATGTTGTTCAGTATACTACACTCCATCCTTCCAATTCCACCACTTGAGCTTTTCGGGTTCGTACTGCTCATGTGAGGTATAATACACAGCGCAACGAAACACATAGAGCATGCAACGATCAACATGGGTTCCCTGTATCTCACACAATTGGCGATACATACTTTCGGGGTCTTGCCCACTTATTTCTTGTAACGAACGAAAGCCCAGACTCCACAGGTCGTTAGCAATACTCTTGCCAACGCCTGGAATCTGACGGAACGCCTTCAACGTCGTCTCTTTTGTCTGCTCAACCATATCACACCGTCTCAGCGAAACTAATCACAAAACCATTGCTATCCTGTAGCGCGAACTCTTGCGTACCATAAAACGTCGTATGCATATCCTGCACAATTGTCACCTTGTCTTTGAGACGAGCATGAAGTTCTTCGATACCTTCCACACCGATATAGAGCGTCAGTGCGCCACCGATTGGCCTATCCTTGAAGGATGGTATCTCCTCGGCGAGGCTTGCGCGTAGCTGGAATTGCATCTCTACGCCACCCTGTTTCATCATAGCCCAGTTGAACTGTCCCGTCTCAGGGACGGTGGCGATCAAGTTAAAGCCAAGTACATTCTTGTAGAAGTCTACGGTCTGGTTGACATCCTCAACCATGAGATTCGGTGTAAGATTTTTCATCTGCGTGGTCATGTGCGTCTCCTCTAATCGCTTCCTGTATGGACACCTGATTTGTCACAATATTGTTCAAATAAGGACGGGCGACCACAAGAGTCGCCCCTACTATAGACGACCTGTTCTATATGCAAAAACGGTGTATGGTGGGGGCGACCCTTGTGGTCGCCCGTGGGGATGTGTCTCCACTTCTTGCAACTAACATAACCTATTCTTGTGACAACGGTATGTCAGCAGCGTATTTTTGTAATATCCCCTGTGCCTCTTGCATCAATCTCTGGCGGAGCGATTCTGGTTCTAGCACACGCACACTCTGCCCCCAGCTTAATAGCCATTGCACAATCTCGCTCTCGTGGCGGACCCTGAGCGTCACTAGCAAACCTTCGACTGTCTCTTCTTCTATATCGACGTAGTAGTTGCGCGACTCACGCACCCAACGTGCCACGTCATGCTCGAAGAGGACACGAATAATTTCATCACGCCCACGTCCCTGCTTCTCTACCATCGTAAAATTCGCCTGCCGCACAAAGGCTCTGGGTAGCACCTCAAGTTCTTCCATACGATCCAGGCGGAAATTGCGGATAGCCTTTCGCATATGGCAAAAGGCGGTCAGATACCATATCCCCGTAACATGTACAAGGCTGTAGGGGTCGGCCTCACGCAACATCTGATCTTCCTGACCATCTTGCCCGTAACGTTTAGAGTAGTGGAAACGTACAGTGACACGCTCGATAATGGCACGACGCAACTGCTGTAGCATAGCGGCTTCTGCAGGACGCTGCTCTGTCGCGACGAAATGAATACTCTCTTGCAGGTAGGACACGTCATTCCGCAGCTTTTCGGGTAGCACACTTGCAATCTTACGGTTCGCTGAGTATGCCGCCTCTCGGTATTGAGCATCGAAATTCTGCGCCATGAACTTGCCACCGAGCAACAGCATCGTAGCCTCATCACTCGTGAAGCTCAGAGGCGGCAGAAAATAGCCCTCCATCAGCGAGTAGCCACGCCCAGGAATAGAGATAAGCGGCACTCCTGCCTCACATAGAGCCTCGATGTCGCGATAGATTGTGCGCTTGCTCGTCTCGAACGTCCTTGCAAGGTCCTCAGCGCGTTGTTTGCCCTTGCCCTGCAACTCAAGTACGATAGCCAGTAGCCGATCAGTCTTGTTCATAAGGACATTATAATGCATAAAGTACTGAAAGGGTACTTGCAATTTATCGTTTTATGCTTATCCTTACCAATGCTTTTCTTTGGGTAACAGCTTGAGATGCATCATCTCCGGTTCATTGAGGAAATCTCTAATTCTAAATACATGGTTCTCAAATGTATTCGCTGGTATCTGCTCAAACACGAAATAGTCGATAGCATCCGCCTCATCGGTTAGCGTCAATTCTCCGCCAACGATAATACAGGCAAAAGAAAAAACAAGGTCGTCACGTGTCGGGTCTTTGTAGACACCAAGCAATTTGTTCACAACAACATGCAGCCCCACCTCCTCTTTGACCTCACGGATAACAGCTTGCCACGGCGTCTCGCCATGCTCAACACCGCCCCCTGGAAGATTCCAAAAATCTCTATCAGTCCGGTGACAGAGCAAAACACGCCTCTGCTCATCCGTAATAATCGCTGATGCACCTATAGTGAACATACTCGTGATTCTTTCTACATACGCCTGTAGGAGCCATAGGAGTAGCTGTTCTTGCTAGTTAAATAGGCTATCCATTCTGCAAGGTTACAAGGTCCAACTACTGTTTGGTTCTTTTGCTTCTCCTACTCTTCTCCCTCCCGTCCATTCATGACAGACATACTGCTCTTGAGTTGTCGTGCATAGGCGATGAGGTCGTGACGCCTGGCAATGGAGAGCTTATAATAAATATGCCGGAGATGCATCTTGACCGCGCTGACGCTGATGTCCAGAGGGGCCGCGATCTGCGGGTTGGTGAGACCGTAGGAGAGAACCAGCAACACCTCCCGTTCGCGTGGCGTGAGTCGCTGAACAAGAGTCATATCATACGCTCTACTCGCGTGAGAAGAATCGGACGGTGTAGGAGTCTGGAAGGTATCGAGGAGGAAAGACGCTTCACGAGCCAGAGGAGCGGCCTCCCTGTACGCAGTCTCTTCTGCCTGTGTGAGTTCCAAGAGCGTAGTCGGGGGAGGTTCGCCGTGTATACTCTCGTAGAGCTTCCTGGCAACCTCGTAGAGGGCATACATCGTCACACGCTCGGTCTTGCCCAGATACTCCTTCACGTTGCGTCCATGGTAGCGACAATCGGCGTGCCAGTATTTGCTATTTTCGCAGCGCACGGAGAAGATTTCCAGTGGGCTGTGAAAGCGAAAACAGCATTCGTTGCTCTCCGTGAGCCAACGCATCCATATCTCATCGTCCAGTGCAACTGTCTGTTGAGTTCCACTGGGCAAAAACGTCGTCAGTGTTCCCTGCTGGACCTGTGGTGTCAGACGCGCCATGACAAGGTTCTCCAGTTCCTGGTTCACTCCTGCCGAGTGAGGAAGTCGGCGGCACAAAATAAAGGTTGCATGTGTCCTCTTCGTCGTGTTGTAACGTGCCGCACTCACCCCACTGGTGCGACGAGATACAGGCAATGTCAGTTCCTGCTACACAAGAGAAGGTTGGCAAGAAACATGAGCGGTTTCCCACCCTCTCAATTACGAAATATGATGGTACTTCTAGCTTTGTATAGTTGACGAGCAAAGAGAAGAACCCCTATAAATAATACGGATAAATAGAATGTTTGTCAAGTAAAAGATGGAATTTCACTTTACAAATGTAAGTCGGTTGTTGTTTGCCTATATTTGAATAATTAACACTTATAATTAAAAGAGGCGTTTATGATGTAGCTATGACTTTGCAAGTTGACTGTTTGTTTAATTGTTTCAACAACTAACGTTTTATATCACTTTTTCATGTTTTCTTTTGTCGGATAAAAAAGAAAGCAATAAGTATGCCTCCTACTATTAAAAGTATTGCAATAAGGTCATATGTTGCAGTCAAAGAAGCATTTACGCTTGCATGTCGTGTATTGAAGAAGGCAATGGAAGCTAGAGTAAAACCGAGTATCTCTATGATAATTACGAAGACAGCAATAATTTTACGCTGGAGATTGTCCATGAAAATACCTCCTATAAACTTTTCTTAAACGAATACGTAGGTATCGCGATACACTTTGTTGTAATTGGAATCTGATCTCTAAATGAGTACTTGCAGATTCTATCAAGACATAGAAGATGCTGTGAGTTTTGACATTAACACAAACTTTGGTAATCCGGTTCTTACAGCTTATCTATGCGCCAAGTTGATTCACTGTTTTCTGCCGTTCTACTCCTGAATTAATTAATAACCCAAGAGTAGAACTTAACAAGGAAACTAAACTTTTTGACACAAGATTACTAAAAGTCAACGGCAGCAGCCACTGCACAGGCTAGTCCTATAGCTAAAAGAGCGACTACTCCTAGTACAGCTATCCAGCTAATTACAGCCGTTGCAAAGGCGGTTAATGTAATTCCTACTAATTCCGCTGCAGCAGGTAGAACTGTTGCAACTGATGTTACAGCTGTACTTATCCATAGGAAAGGTGCTATAACAACTGATCCTAAACATTGCCCCCAAGCATACCAAAACTGGGGACCAGTATACTTCCCACTGGAATCCGTCTGCATATTCGGCATGTTGTCTGCATAGACATACGGATTACCCGACCCAATCTTGCCCACACTGCCACCCACAGGGTCCTTCTGCGTCCACCGTCCCAACTGTGGATCGTAGTACCTCGTGCCGAACTTGTACAGTCCTGTGTTGGCGTCGTAGTAGCCACTGGCGAATTGCCAGGGGTTGCTCACCGTCTCGCTCTTGTTCAGGCTGTTGCCGTAGGGGTCATAGTAGTAACTGTTCTTGACAATACCACTGCTCCACTGGGGAGAAAGCATACGACATTTTCATTGGACACCAACAGTCATTTTCAAAACTTAATTTAATTAACTTGATGCTCCCTCGCTTTTCTCCTTCTTAAAAAAGCAGGAATTATCAATATAATACAAATAATCAAAGCTATAAGTACATTAATATATAAATAAAAAACAGAAGCTCTAGTTGTAAAGATAGCAGAAATTACTACTAAAAGCGAGAAGATACCTATGATAGCAAACAAAGTACCAAGAGTACATGAAACAATAGCTAATACTAGTAAACGACTCTTCAATGGTATATTTCTTCTCAACAAAGAAAAGGTAAAAAGTCCTATATCTAATAACTCCACACCTGCCCCAATGAAAAATCCTATAGCAAGTGCAGCCACATAAGAGACAGGTGGTTCTGTTAATATTTGGAACATGGAAATTGCCTTTCTAGAATAATGCTCAATCATTCTGTCTTGAAGTAGACTGTCTCTGAAGAGAAATAGTCTCTTTCAAAGACAATCTGCTTTTATCTTGTTTGGTAGGACCGCACTTTGATATTGTTGACAATTAATTCCTCGTATTAGAGCTTACAGTACGCTCATATATACTTACTATAAGCTCATGTTGAGAGTTCACTAACAACACCATTATTCAGTAAAAAGTTCTCTATAGATGAACGCCTACAAGCAGAAACTCTTTACCGATGCAGTTCTACCTTTGTCTCTATTTTACGATTGTATGTAACCGCACACGTATGCAATTAATGCAACAACAAAAAGAACAGCTCCTGCTGCACCCAAAGCGAGGAAGAGAGCATCAGTAAGTGCAGAACCAAATGCGGCAACAGCTGCTGAGGCTACATCTATAACGAGAGGATCCTCAGCAGCACTAACAGCAGCTACAAGAGGACCTAATCCTACGAAAGCTTTAACAGTAATGAGAACAGCACTTAGTGCTATTAAGGATGCACTAATGATACTTAAAGTACAAAACGCAGGGATTTTTCCACTCGGATCCACCTGCATATTAGGCACATTGTCCGCGTACACATACGGATTACCCGACCCAATCTTGCCCACACTGCCACCCACAGGGTCCTTCTGTGTCCATCTGCCCGTTTGTGGATCGTAGTACCTCGTGCCGAACTTGTACAAGCCCGTGGTGGCGTCGTAGTAGCCGCTAGCATACTGCCAGGGGTTGCTCACCGTCTCGCTCTTGTTCAGGCTGGTGCCGTAGGGGTCGTAGTAATAGCTGTTCTTGACATTGCCACTGCTATCCACCACCTTGAGGACGGAGCCGAGGTCATCCATCAGGTAATAGTACGTTCCTGTTGTTGTCCTTTCACTCGTGAGTTGCCCAGCGTTGGTACGAGTATAGTACGTGGGCGACGAGCCTCCCGCTCCATCGACACTCAAGCCGAGGGAACTGTAGATCGTGCTGGCCCCATTATACTGCACGCGGTCGGTCTGGTCGGCTCCACTGTAGCTGTAGCTATCGGTCGAGCCACCGGAACTGATGCCCGTCGTCTGGTTCTTGTCGTTGATGCTGAAGGTGCGTCCGGCTCCGGTGAGCTGGTTGCCGTTACCATCATACGTGTAGGTGGTGGTGGTCCCATTGAGCAGGCTGCTCACCAACTCGTCGGCACTGTTGTAACTATACGTGGTGGTGACACCATGACTGGTGGCTGAGGTACGATTGCCTGCGCCATCGTAGGCGTAACTGCTACTGGTGGTGCCTGCCCCTGCCGCTCCCGTCAAGCGGTTCAAGACATCATAGCTGTAGGTGAAATTGTACGTCAAGGAGGTGTTGTCGCTGTAGGTTGTCTCCGTCTTGAGACTCTTGGTGTAGCCGTAGGTCAGCGACAAGAGCGTGGTCGAGCCTTTGACCGTCTTAATGGAGGTGGTGTGTCCCGCGTGATCGTAGCCATAGCTCACGTTGATCCCTGTGGAACTAGGTAGGGTCATGCTGATGCGCCGATTGGCATTGTCGTAGCCATAGCTGGTTTGCGCTCCACTCGGCTCGCTGAGCGAGGTGAGCAGGTTGACCGAATTGTAGCCGTAGCTGACGGTGCCGCCAGCATCGGTGTAGCTGGTCAGGTTGCCCACGTTGTCGTAGCCGTAGGTCTGGATCGTGCCGTTGGGCAGCTTTTTCCTGCTCACGCGGTTGAGGGCATCGTAGCTGAAGTCGGTCTCCCCGGTGTTGTCGGTGAGCGTCAACACGTTGCCATCGTCGTCGTAGGTGTAGCGCGTCGTCGAGCCATCCTTGTAGGTGATCTTGGTGATGCGGTCCAGCGCGTTGTACTCGAAACTGGTGCTGTTGCCATTACCATCGACCACCGTCGCCACGCGACTCAGGGCATCAGGGGTCAAGGTTTCAGAGCCGAGCGGACTCGGTGGGGTGACGCTGGTCAGGTTGCCTTTGCTGTCATAGCCATAGCTGGTGGCGTGTCCATTGGCATCGGTGGCTTTGGAGAGCGTGCCATTGCCGTTGTAAGCATACGTCTCGTTGTTCTGGGTCGCCAGGGGATCGCTGGTTTTGGTCACATTGCCCACTGCATCGTAGGCATAACTCAGTTTGTTGCCCTGAGCATCCGTCGAGCTATCGGGATAGTACGTCTGTCCCGACGTGTTGTAGGTGGCGGTACTGCTGTTGCCGTTGCCATCCATGACACTCGTCAGGTTGTTTTTCGTATCGAAGCCGAAGGTGTTGGTGTTGTTCAACGCATCCTGGGTCGAGGTCATATTGTAGTTGGTGGCATCGAAAGTGGTACTACTGGTATGCCCAAGAGCGTCTTTGGTGCTGGTCACTTTGAAGCCACTGTCATAGCTATAGGTGGTCGCATGTCCATTGGCATCGGTGACAACGGTATTGCCACTGTTGTAGGTGAACTTCGTGATCCCATTCTTGGGGTCGGTGATCAAGGTGACACGATGACTGCTATCATAGGCAATGTTCGTGTTATTGTTACGAGCATCTCTGACGGTCGTGATGTCGGTCCCGGTATAGGTATAGCCCGTCGGTTTGCCCAGCAGGTCGGTGGAACTGGTCAGGTTGTGGTTGCCATCATAGCCATAGCTGGTGCTACGTCCTGTGGTATCCGAGACGCCAGAGATGAGGTTGGAGGTGTTATGCCCAACCGTGACGACACGTCCCTGGGTATCGGTGATGGAGGTGGTGAGGTTCCCACTCTCGCTCACCGAGATGTGATTGCCGTTCTTGTCGGTGATCGAGGACAGGCTGCCGTTGGTGCCAAAGAGCCACTTCTGGCCGCTGCTATGGTAGGTGAGGGTGTAGGTGCTGTTGTGGTTGTCCACCAGCGTCGCGTTGATACCGGGAGGACTGGTGAAGCTACCATCGCCGTTGTGGGCGAAATAGGTGTCGTAGTTGCTACTGCCATACAGGATGACATCGGTTGCCACATGACTGGTGTCCAGATACACTTGCCGTCCCAGGCTTAGGTTCCAGTTGTTGCCCATCTCCTGATAGGCATTGCCGTTGGGCTGGCTATTGTAGTAGGCATCAATGTCGAGGTCTTCTCCGGTGCCGTGAATCTGCATCTCGACACTATGCAAGACAAGGTTGCCCGTGGCGACGTTGACCATGAGTTCTTTCTTGCCACAGGCACACACATTCAAGGGATGTTTGACATAGGTGTAGAAAGGCAACACGCCCAGCCCGTGTCATAGGGATTCGTCGCCGTCGCGACATGGGGGAGCGCGAAAGTGGACGGCAGCGACGAGCCAGTCGTCGCAGACGTGCTGTTGCTACTGCCATGTGGCGAGGATGAGGTCGCCGAGGAAGCGGAAGACAGCACGCGCGTTGCGGCGCGAGCGATGCCGCTCTCGGCACCGAGGGCAAAGCCACCGAGCAGAAGGGCGACGAGTACAAGACGAACGAGACGTGGCAACGAAAGAGTCAGCCGGAAGTGGGGCTGACGTGGAAGCACAAAGCGTGCGCGAGAGTCGGAAAACATGCATGGGGGATGGAAATGCATCTGAAAACTCCGTTTCTGATACGCCGTAATAGACACAGAACGACAGGAACGATATGCTAGAGAATGCACGAAGGGAACAAAGAGCGTTTGTGGCGTAAGCCTCCTTTCTCATTTAGAACCGAGAGAGCATACAGCACAAGCATACTCAAAAACGAGTAGGAAAGCTAGTAGCCGTGTAGATGTATTTTTAGGTGAAACGAAAGACGAAAATAGATAATATACTCGTTGTAAGACCAATATTTAAGCCTTCATCAACCATGTGGGCGAGCATTGACGGATGTGTAGGGGCCTTTATTTATAACGCCCTCGTCCCGATACACAATGGAGGCGATCATTGAGGAACGGAATCAATGGAAGGAAAGCGTCGTCTATTAGGACGTGGGCGTTATAAATAAAGGCCCCTACGGAGATCGTTCGCGAATGTGTTGGAATCAATACTCGAATCTCCTGCCTCTACCCATTGACTAATGCCAAACTTCCACGTACAATTGTAGTACGACAGGCTATTGACCGCTCCTAGCGGCAAAGAACCTGGGCGACAGGGATGTAACAATCTATCAGTACTAGCAAGTTGTAAAGGCTATTCGTAATGGGTAGCTAGACCACGAAGGAGAACGACTGTGGGAATGTTACGTATAATGTCACGACGCGGCGATGATCGTCTCAGTTGGGACGGACAAAAGGCTCTGACAGGCGACGCTGAAGCCGTTGCCGCAGTCCGTGAAGCCGAGCGTATTTTCGCACAAGAGCGTGCGAAGGGCGCAACCGCATTCCGCGTTGTGCCGGGCAAACCAGTAGAGCGCATTGAACACTTCGACGCAACTGCTGAGCAAATCGTCATGGTTCCGCGAGTTGTCGGGGGATGAATCTGATCTCTCAGGTGCTTACCGCCCTGGGTTGGATCGTTATCGCTCTCGCTATCTCTCCCATGTTATGGCTGATTTTTCAACCATATCTCAAGGGATGGTCTCGTGCTGAACGGCGAGCCGTAGACCTTTTGCGCGATCTCTTGACGCCCGAACAGGTGCATGAGCTTCTCCGGCGTGGGTATCTTGAAATACCCAGTCCTATGGAGCCGTGCCGCGTCTATCGTGTGCCACGTGTCAATGGCTACGTTCAGGTTGTAGAAAATGGGCGAGCGATTATGCGATTATGCCTACAGCCAGTCGAATCTCTACCCGATGCCGATGTTGTTGTGCTACACAAGTTGATGATTGAAGCCAACGAAGAAATGTACCTTCAAAAGGCAAACAAGTATCTCTGCATCGAATAAATAATGCGTGCTTGTGTACTTATATTGTAATATGTATGCACACGTATGGTTTTCACTGGTTTACCGCTTCGCACCCGGAACAAACGTAGGGGCCATCATTTATAACGCCTTTGTTACCATATATGTCTAGCGTAAGGGCGTTATAAATAATGGACCCTACAGGGTATTCGTTTTGTTTTCTTCATATTCATTATTATGCCCCTACTCGTCTTCTTCTGCTTCCCCCACTTGCATGATTTCGAGATGTCCATTCTGTCGTATGCATGCATGTGGTCCGCCATCGAGCGGAGCGTGGCACAGGGGGCATACTGGACGACCCGACAAGACTACTTGCGCGATGGTGCTGGATAGATATTGCGCCTGGTGATGAGTGAAAAGAAACGAGATTGCATGTTCTTGATCCATAAACACTTGCGGCTCATCGCGCTCCATCACAATTTGTAGTGGCGTGGCATTCAACAAAAATTGTGTCGAACGCTGATCATAGTTGATCTGTATCTGTCCCACTTGAAATTCGTAGGTAGGGTGCGTGGGAAAGTCTGATGGCATTCCTGACGCTATCGGACGACTTCCCGTCTGAGCTTCTGTTCGCAGCATCTGCCCCTCGGTTATTTGTGCTAAAAAGCGATCAAGCGCGAGTGATAGACTGTTGAGTTGCTCCTTCTCCAGCCACATCACCGCGGAATTATGCTCCGCTTGCACGAAGATACGAAAGCGGCGCTGCCCCGGTTGCCCGACCGACTCGGCACCTAGAACGTCCGCAACACCAAATTCTTGACTCATATGTTTCCTCTCTCTCTGTTTTCTCGTCTTTATAATGAAAACAAATGCTACCCTCTATTCTATTCGTTATTTAATACCCTCGTTCAGGCTCGTAGCGATTGCGTAACTCTTCTCCATTGCGGAAGCGGCGCAGATTATCGGCGAAGAGTTCGGTCAGGCGAGTATCGTAGTTGACGCTGATACCCGAAATATGCGGCGTCAATATTACGTTGGGCATCGTGTACAGAGGGCTATTTGCTGGCAATGGCTCCTCTTCTGTAACGTCGAGACCTGCACCTGCAATCCAACCTTCTTGCAGGGCACGGATGAGTACCTGCTCGTCGATGACGCGTCCGCGTGCCACGTTTACAAGATAGGTGTTGGGGCGCATCGCCCGTAGCTCGGCCTCACCAATCAAATGGTCTGTCTCTTGTGTAAGAGGAACCGAGATAATCACATAGTCGCTTTTGCCCAGCATTTCGTGGAGTTGTGCTGTCTCATAGAGGAAATCGACATTGGGATCATGCTCAGCCGCATGTACCGTGCGCCGTGTTGCGACAACATGCATACCGAAGGCGCGTCCCAACTGTGCCACGCGCCGCCCAATACTGCCGAGACCGATAATGCCGAGCGTCTGACCAGCTAACTCGCGCCCCCCCAATTTATACCAGTTTACGCTGCGCGGCCATATATGGCGGTCCTGTAGGCGTACCATCTCAGGCCATGTACGGTTGAACATCAACATGCTACCCAGCACATATTCGCCGATAGGTGTTGTGTTGATGCCTACAGCCGTTGTCACCGTAATACCGCTTTCCGCATTCAGGATACCTGTTGGTAGCAGGCTATCGACGCCTGCACTCGAACACTGTAGCCAGCGTAGACGCTTCGTGAGTGTGCGCCAATTCTCCGGCACCCAGTAGGAGCAGAGTACATCCGCCTCCTGTAACCTCGTCAGAAACTCATCATTGCTTGTGATACACACGACATCGGTGTCGGCTGCTTCGCGCAACATCTCCAATGATGCTGGCGAAAACCGAAATGTACTTATAACGTTCAAACTCTCGGTCATGAGGCTCTCCTTACAGTTATGCGTTGTCTCTCAGTCTATCCGAATCGCGGCCACATGGCAAGCCTTTGGTATGACCGACCAGGGTGATTTAAAAGTCAAGGCAAAGGTGGTGAAGAAGAACGGGCGACCACAAGGATCGCCCGTTCTTCTACGGTTTATTGTGCATAGTGCCGATAGTACAAAAGTAGGCATGTACAATGCCATTCATTGATAGAGGAAGGGTTGTATGGCAGTAAAGAACAATACAGAGCGAAGTGACGCGAATGGATTCCGTACACAGACGACGCAGAACGCGCATCTTGGTTGGAAAGACCTCACTCCGAAACGTACATCTTCGGGCCAAAGCGTGCGTCGTAAGATTTTTATGGCAATGAGCGTGTTTTTTCTCATTGCCCTCACCTTTGCCGCCCTGCGCGTAGGTTCGGTTGTGAGTGGCTCCGACGATTTAATACAGATTCGGATTGGCAGCCAACAGGGGACAACACTTGATCTGCGTCAGGTGCAATCTTTCCCTATCAGCCAATATTTATTGGGCACAAACATCTTTCCCCTTGTCAACACCAACTCAGAAGATGGTGTGAGCAAAGGTTTCATGAAATCGTACACGCCGTTCGTGAGTAGCAATTTACGTGACATGCATATCAAACTTCTGCGCTACCCCGGTGGCAACTGGGGCGAAGACCATATATTGTCGCACTCACAACTCGACGACTTCAGCCGTATGCTCATTCAAACAGGCAGCGATGGTATGTTGCAGGCACACATCACGGGTCCCGTTGGCGGCAAACCAACACAACTCACAACCAGTATCGCGAGTGGTGCCACCTTCGCAGGCTCCTGGGTCGATTACATGAACAATCCGCATAGTACACAGCGCACAGACCCGAACGCACCCTTTCATCCCGTCAAATTCTGGACAGTGGGCAACGAACCGGATCAGCTACAACCGCATATGAAGCAAAAACTGACCGTCGCTCAATACGTCAACATCTTTATCCAATACTCCATTGCCATGCACCAGAATGACCGTTCTATCAAGGTGTTTGGTCCTGAAATAAGCCAGTTTTATGGCGTCGGGGCGGGACCCTTCGACAACAAAGGCGAGGCGTGGATGGAAGGCTTTCTCAAAGGGGTCGGCGATTATGAAAGAACGCATACACTGCCCTTTCACCTGCTCGATGGCGTCTCGGTACACCGTTATCAATTTAATAATACCGATCAGTCACCGGCCATGCTGATGAGCAGTACCAACGAATGGAATTACCTCCTGCCACCCTTGCGTTCGCTGGTCAAACAGGATATTGGACGTGACTTACCAATCGGCGTGACTGAGATCAACACCAACCCCAGTCAATATGGGCCACCTTCAAAAGGGCAAGCCGCTCTGTGGTGGGCCGATACGCTGGGTACGCTGATGAACCAGCAGGTGGACTATGTGGGCTTTTTCTCGGTGGCGGCAGATGTGCCACATCCCTATCCAATGTTCGACGCCAATGGTACGCAACTCACGGCGATGGGGCGTGTGATGCAGCTTTTCTCACACCTACAGAGAAATCTTGTGCCGCTCTCAATTCAGCGCGACCCCGTTAGCGTCTATGCGACCGAAGACGATACAGGACAAACGTTGAGCCTGTTATTCATCAACAAATCGTATGACGCGCAGATTGCCCAGCTTCAGCCAACGAGCCAGCTTCCGTTCTTAAAATACTGGCCGACGCAGGACGTGCATCTCGCGCCTAACAGCATGGTTGTTCTTACATTGCATCGTGGACAGCCCGACGCTTCACGCGCCTATAGCCTTGTCGCGCAGACGCTGGATGAGGCGCAATCACCACCACTAGTCGAGACCGTGTGCGGCCATAGCCGCGACCCATTGTCACCATATATTCCATGCTAAAACTTTCAGAATGCTGTGAAAAAACCATTTGGGACCAGGGCACCCGCAAGGGGATGCCCCTCCCATACCAGTGCCCGTCTATGGGAGGGGTATCCCCTTGCGGGTGCCCTGGTAATCCAATGTTTGTTAATCAGAGAGAGGGAGAAACAGTGGTTTTAACCATTCTCGTACCGCTACTTGAAGCTCTGTACCTGCTCATCATTCTCTTTATGACGGCGCAGGCCATCTTCAACATACGCCTGCGTCTCTTCATCTGGGAGTCGCCGGAACATGCATGGCTCAACCATGCCCCTACCGTCTATCACGACCCCTGTTTGACCTTTACAATTATGCTACCGGCGCGGCACGAAGAGGACGTGTACCGCGAGACCATTCAAAAGGTCTATGACCTCAACTATCCGAAAGAGTTGCTGCAGATCATCGCGATTTGTAGCGACGACGATACAGGCACGATAGCCGAGGCACAGTCCAAGATTGACGAGTTGGGCGACCCAAATGTGCAACTGCTCATCTACAACAACAAGCCAACGAGCAAGCCGCGTGGCTTGAACCATGCATTACAGGTCGCGCGTGGCGATGTCGTTACCATCTTCGATGCCGAAGACGAGCCACACCGCGACATTTTGAACATCATCAACACAACGATGCTCAACGAGGATGTCGATGTGGTGCAGAGTGGCGTGCAGTTGATGAACCACAACACCAAATGGTTTTGTTTCCTCAACGTACTGGAATACTTCTTCTGGTTCAAGTCGTCGATGCACTTCTTCGCACGCGTTGGTATCACGCCCCTTGGTGGTAATACTGTTTTTGTGCGGCGCGAACTGATGGAGCAACTTGGCGGCTGGGATGAAACGCTGTTGACCGAAGATGCCGACCTCGGTATCCGCCTGAGTCTCTCGAATGCACGCATCCGCATTATCTACGACGATGAATTCGTGACCCGTGAAGAGACACCCAATACGATAGAGCAGTTCATCAAGCAGCGCACACGTTGGAATCAGGGCTTCATCCAGATTCTGTTCAAACGCGAATGGCTGAAACTCGAAACGCCTGGCCGTCGCTTACTGGCCCTCTACGTCCTGATTTTGCCAGAGGTGCAGGCGTTCCTGGCGCTGCTCATTCCCGTCTCTATCCTGATGTTTTTCTTTGTCGCGCTTCCACTCTGGCTTGCCATGCTGACCTACTTACCGCTCTATTGCTTTATCCTTGCCGCGTTTATCGACCTTGCGGGCTTACATGAGTTCTTGAAGGCACATAAGCGTAAGTGGAGCTGGCGTGAGGCCGCGCTCATGATGATTGCTTTTTTCCCGTATCAGTTCCTGCTCGGCCTCGGAGCCATTCGCGCAGTCTATCGCTATGTCAAAGGCACGACGAACTGGGAGAAGACAGCGCATATTGGACAGCATCGTGTAGGGGTCTAATTATGAATGTTAACGAAATAATCGTCCGATGTAGGGGCCATAATTCATTACGCCCTGGAACGGCATCACACGCGGCACGAGGGCGCAATGAATTATGGCCCCTACATCCGAATAGGAAACGAGCAAATATCATATGAACGCATCAAAAGAGAAACATGCATCAGAGGAACACGATGGCATTGCGCTTTTGCGCTTACCCTCATTGGGCAAGGTAGGTTTTGGTATCGACACCTCTGACAATACATTGAGACTGGTGCAGCGTGGAAAGCGGAAAATTCGCTTCCAGGCAACGCCAGAACGAGAGGGCGACAATCTTATCTTGTATCGCACGCAAAATTTCTTTTTGCGAACCGCCTACCGCTCCGCGCAAGGTGCGGATACGTTGCGAGAACCGATTGGCACTACCGCCGTGATGTTGCACCAGGAGCAACGAATCGTCACCAGCGCAACGCCCACGAGTACCTCGCCACCAACGAAGGGACGTATTCCCGTTCCTGCGTGGTTCGAGACCCTTTTTGTCATCGTCGGCCTGATAATTACAGGTATCGCCCATGCGTTGAATATGTTCAACTTCCCACGCTACGAGTTGGATGAAGGCACGTATATGGCGAGCACATCCGCCATTCTGCACGGGCAACTCTGGCCCTATGCCTATGGCTATGGACATCCACCCGTTGCTTGGATGCAGATTGCGACGTGGGTCGAGCTGACGGGTGGCTTTTTTACGTTCGGCAATGCGCTTAACACTGGGCGCGTGCTAATGCTGGTGTACGCGCTAGGTTGTTCGCTGCTGGTGTATCTGATTGTGCGGCGTTTCGGGGCCAGTCGTAGCGCAGGCATGCTAGCTATGTTGCTCTTCGCGCTTTCGCCGCTTAGCATCACGTACCAGCGGCAGGTGCTACTCGACAATGTAGCCACCTTCTGGCTCCTACTCTCGCTCTATCTGCTGGTAGTTGGCAACAGTCGCTTGAAGTATATTGTGTTCTCGGCACTCGCGCTGGGCATTGCGTTCCTGTCGAAAGAGGTGTTTTTGCTCTTCATGCCAGTGATGGTGTATGCGGTACGACTCTATACAACGCAGTTTCAGCGCAAGTTCGCCGTTGTCGCCTTCACCTACACCATGATTGCCGTTAGCTCTGGCTTTATTCTATTGGCAGTGCTGAAAGGCGAGTTGTTTCCTACGGGATGGCTACCCTGGGACCATAGCGATCACCTGAGTCTGATCGGGACGCTGATCGGACAGACGCAACGTACACAGGCACAGGGTAGCTTCGCCAGCAGCTTCTCAAACTGGCTCTATGGCGACAATGTGTTGATGATTGGTAGCACCGTTGCTACCGCGTTCAATCTTGTCCTGGGTTGGTGGCATCGTAAGCAACTTTTGTTGGCTTTGCTCACTCTCAGTTTCTGGCTCTTGCTGGTACGTGGTGGCGTTGTCCTCTCATTTTACCTTATTCCGCTCATTCCGCTGTTAGCTATGAATATTGCCATGATGGTTCATACGCTTGGAAAATGGCTTGGGAAATGGGTGCGCTTCGATCTTATGCGCGTGGTGTTGATGCTGTGCGTGATTGCCGCGCTTGTGCCTTATGACCTGCTACATTCCGGCATTCTCTTCACACAGCACCCGACCTCAGCACAGAACGAGGCCATCACATGGGTCCGGCAACATGTGCCACATAACGACTTTATCGTTATCAATAGCTACCTGTATATGGACCTGCGCGAACCAGGAGGTGCAGGTGTTAGCGATGGCGCGACCTATCCCTATGCCCATGTCTACCAGAATGTTGCCAGTGACCCCGCCATCAAAAACGTGTTGCTGGCGAACAACTGGGACCGCATCGACTACATCGTCGCGGACTCCGAGATGCTCAGCGACATTCGAGCGGACAAGGCAACCTTCAAGATTATCGACGACGCCCTGAACTCCTCGGTGCTACGAGCCGAATTTCGTGCAAAAGATCACGACACCGACCTTGTAATTCAGGTGTTCGAGGTGCGTCACAAATATCCGCACCCTGTTGTATCCGCTCCGCATAATGACAATGTAGCGCAACCCCTCGCGGTCTCGCAACCGCGAGAAAGGCGCTTGTATGGAATGTAACGCAAATGTAGGGGCCTTTATTCATAACGCCCTGTACCGACACACAATGTGGATAAGGATTGAGGCACATAATCAATGGATGTGGCAATGAGGACGAGGGTGTGATACATCAGACCCGTACAAAAAAGATAGATATAGAGGAACACGATAACATATGTTAACAACATTATCAGCTATAGACACAATCGCTATCACGCGCACCTTTGATGGTATCGAGGAGGCAGCACATCGCGTCATTGCCCAGGTTGGTGGCATGGAATCGGTGCTACGGGGCGCGAAAATCGCTATTCTCAAGCCGAATTTTGTCGCGGGTCGCAATGCCGAATCAGGCTCTACCACCAGCTTCGCATTGCTCAAAGCGGTGGCGGACGAGGTTCGCGCCTGTGGTGCCGAGCCTGTGCTATGCGAAACCCCTGGCACGGAATTCGACCGTGATGCAACCTATACCATTCTCGGTGTCGAGCAGTTTTGTGCAGAGAACAATATCGGTATTCTGCGCGTGGACCCCGAAGGCGGCGACGAATGGATGGAGCTACAGCCGGAGGGAGCGAAGATACTGCGCCGCTATCATACGCCGCGTATCCTGCAAGAAGCACGTCTTATCAATCTGCCCGTGCTGAAAACGCATGTCGTCTCGACCATGACGCTGAGCATGAAAAATATTATGGGTATCCTGCCCAAGCCGGACCGTCGCGCCATGCATTCTTTCGGTATAGATCAGAGCATCGTTGACATGAACCTCGGCATCAAGCCAGACCTGAACATCGTCGATGGCAGCATGGGGCAGGACGGTGAAGGTCCGCTCTATGGTGATAAGGCCAACCTTCAGGTCCTGGTCGCTGGTCGCAACAGTCTCGCCGTTGATCTTGCTTGCTGCCAGATCGTGGGCGTGAAGCCGCGTGACATTCCACATCTCAAGCTAGCCCTTGAACAACTGGGCAAGCCAGCATGGGAGAATGTGGGCGAAGACGTTGGCATTATCAAGCGGTTTCGTCTGCCCTCACAAAAGAGTCTGTACAAATTTGTTTTCTGGATGATGTTCCCACTCGACTATCCCTACAGTTGGATTGCTAAACGTGGGCAACATCTTTGTACGACGCTGTATGGGAGTGGACTGGTCGGCACACGCCCGAAAATTCACGAGGATAAGTGTACGCGCTGCGGTGTCTGTGTCGAGACGTGTCCATTGCCAAATGTGATCGACTTGAAAACACTCAAGGTCGATTATAGTGCCTGTGAACGCTGTTTGCTTTGTTATGAAGCCTGCCCCGAAGATGCTATTAGCGTCAAAGGCTATTCAGGAGCGAAAAAGTAATGACGATACTGGTAACAGGGGCGACGGGCTTCCTCGGCTCCGCCCTCACGTTGGAACTGATTCAACGTCAGCAGGATGTACGCGTGTTAGTGCGTGATGAAAAGAAGGCACGTCAACAATTTGGCGACGCCGTGAGCGTTGTGCGTGGTGAAATCACCGACATACCGCAGGTGCAGGCGGCGGTTGATGGTGTTAGCGTCGTGTATCACCTTGTTGGACGGCTCTATCATCCAAGCGTGCCTACCACTCTCTATCGCGAAACACATGTAGAAGGGACGCGTATCCTGCTCGATGCCTGCAAAGGGCAGAGCCAGCTACAACGCATTGTGCATTGTAGTACCACCGGCGTTCACGGTGTGACAGGTATCATACCAGCAGCAGAGGATGCACCCTTCGCACCTACCAATCCTTATGAAGCGACCAAGCTAGAGGGTGAGCTGCTCGCGCTCAGTGCATATAAAGAACACGGTCTCCCTGTGAGCGTGATACGTCCCGGCCTTGTCTATGGTCCGAGCGATCTACACCTGCTCGGTTTCTTCGCATCCATCAACAAGGGACGCCCATGCCTGATAGGTGGCGGCAAGGCCATGATTCATCCGGTGTATATCGACGATATGACAGAGGCATTTCTAGCAAGTGCGGAGCGACCAGAGGCGATTGGACACAGCTATAATATTGCGGGGAAGTATCCTGTGAGCTTCAAAATGCTCTCGACCGCCATTGCACGTTCGCTTGGTAAGCCGCTTCCAAAGGGCGACATTCCACTCTGGCTCGCCAATCTTGCCTCCGATGCTTTCTCAGTTATCCCTGGCATGCAAGGAGAACGCGCTCCGTTGACACGTAGTCGTGTCAAATTCCTGACGAATAGCCGTGTCTATGCTATCGAACGGGCACAGGCAGAGCTTGGTTATGAACCAAAAGTGGGGCTAGACGAAGGCATGAAAAGAACAGCCGCATGGTATCAGAAGCATGGGTACCTGTAAATAAATAGAATAGCTTTATCGCAAGTCGCGTATGGGTGTAACATATATCAATGGGCGACCACAAGGGTCGCCCCTACCATACACGAAGTCGTCATAAACCAACGGAGTATAGTAGGGGCGACCCTTGTGGTCGCCCGTTGACTTGTTTGTGGTCGCCCATTGGTGTTGATTGAAAAAGATTATTGTTTCGAGAGGTTTTTATGCAACAAGAACAACAGGCACAACCCACATGGAGAGTCGCCCTTAGTTCTACCACCGCACGTATTCTTATCAGCCTTGGCATTGGCCTTGTGCTGCTGTACCTGACGATAAAATCTATCAATCTGCAAGACACGTTTCATACATTGACGAAATACCTGCTGACGCCTCTCGGTCTTACCTATGGCGGAATTTCGGGCGTACTGTTTATCGCATCGTTCACCGTGCGTGGTGTGCGCTGGAAACTCTTCCTCAACCCTGTTGGTAAAATCAGCACATTACGTGTGGTTCAACTTTTCTGGATTGGCGTTTTTATCAACTTTCTGTTACCTGTACGCGGTGGAGAACTTGCGAAAAGCCTGATGCTGAAACGTATCGCGGGCATGCCAATCAGCCAGACATTGCCAACTGTCGCGATGGATAAAGCCCTCGACCTGATGCCCGCCCTTGTAATTATGGCGATTGTGCCGTTGCTCCCTGGCGTGCATATGACGCTACAACTCTGGCTCGTCCTGTCAGTAGTTGCCAGCGTGCTGGTTGGACTTATCCTTTTTATCGTCCTTGCCGCCTGGAAGCGTACCGTCGCGATTGGCTTTATGAAACTCTGCACGCGCTTTCTGCCTGCGAGAGTTGGGAGCGGCATCGAAGGCTTCGCAACAGGATTTGTGGACTCTCTGCTTGCAGGTGCCAGCCAGCCACGCATCTTTATCCCGGCCATACTGCTTACCGTTGTTGCGGTAATCTTCGATGGCCTCTTCGCCATGTTCGCATTCTGGGCGGTTGGCCTCTATATGCCCTTCGGCATGGCAATCTTCGGCTATACCGTCTTCAACATGTTCTGTATTCTCCCCAATGCGCCTGCTGGTATCGGCAGTAACGAGGCCACTGGTGGTATCGTTTTTGTGGGGCTTCTCAACTACAATTCCAGCAGTGTCGAGGCCATGTTTGCCTTCTCGCACCCCTGGACAACGCTGCTTATGGCAATCATTGCGCTGGTCTCACTCAGTGCGCTCGGCTTGACGCTCGGCAGTGCTATGAAGATGCGTGTTATCAGTGAGAAAGCTGAATAAGCACAGGAAACACATCCACTTTCATACAGGAAAGAGAGGTTGTATCTATTGTTACTCTTCATCTGGCAAATCAACGTAGATTGCGTCATTCTCGACCTTCACGGTATAGGTATACAACTCCTGCCGTGCAGGACCACGAAGGACTTTTCCGGTGCGAACATCGAACTGGGCGAGGTGCCAGGGGCATTCGAGGACGTAGCCATTGAGTTCACCCTCATTGAGGGGGCCACTGATATGTGTACAGTTGTCGGTAAAGGCGTAGATAACACCCTCAACTTTTGTGAGGCAGATGGGTTCACCCTCAACTTCAACGGGGACAAGCTCACCCTCTTCAACTTCGCTGGTCTCCGCCACCTTGATAAAACCCGCCATACGTTTCCTCTGTTCTACATGAATACATTACCATGATTAAGCAAGAAGGAGATGCATCTACTCTTCCTCTCCGTCATTCAATGTTTCCAAGCCCGCCATTGCAAGGCCACGATGTAATACTCTGAGCGAGAGGAAGGCACATTTTGTGCGAGCAGGACTGATTGGCACACCGAGAGCTTCCAGCACATCATCCTTACCGAGTGCGCGGACCTCCGCCACCGATTTGCCTTCGATCATCTCCGAGAGCATAGAGGCCGCTGCTTGACTGATGGCGCAGCCGCGTCCCTGAAAGCGTACCTCTTTCACAAGGTCGTCCTCAACAAGCAGGTCCATCCCAAGTTGATCGCCACACAACGGATTCGAGTCCTCAGCATGCACATCGGGGTGTTCAAGCTTGCCATAGTTGCGCGGGTTGCGATAGTGTTCCAGAATGTATTCGCGATAGTCCATCGACATGGCGAAAACCTCCATATGATATTTCTAATGAATAGTTTAGCAACGGCTACGTTCGTCATGTTGTAATGGGCGACCCTTGTGGTCGCCCCCATAGGCGTTAACTTAACGTGAAAAACTAGGTCATTGTGAAGCTAGGGTGCCCGCAAGGGGACGCCCCTCCCATACACGAAGCGTCTCCTCACCATGTCTCGTGGTATGGGAGGGGCGTCCCCTTGCGGGCGCCCTGGTCCCCATTCCGCCTTTAAGTTAACGCCTATGGGGTCGCCCCTACTATACTTTTGCTGGCACAACACAGTATCGTGTATAGTAGGGGCGACCCTTGTGGTCGCCCATTGGTTTACACAATACCCTGTACACACATTTAGAAACTAAAAATCTGTTTTGCTGTGTGCAAACCTTGCACAAGCGTATCAATATCAGCCTTATTGGTATACACGTAGAAGCTGGCACGGGCGGTTGCAGCTAAGTCATAGCGTTTGTGCAGTGGTTGGGCGCAATGATTACCTGCACGAATGGCAACCCCAACCTCTTGATCGAGAATAGAAGCAAGGTCATGTGGGTGAATATCACCAAGTGTGAAGGCGGCCACGCCACCGCGTTGACTGGCGTCGGGGCCATACAGCTTCAAATCTGGTACCGTTTGTAGTTGCTCTAATGCGTATGTAGTCATGTCGCGTTCGTGCTGCAAGACGTTTTCCATACCGATAGCGTTGAGATAATCGACCGCCGCACCAAGCCCGATTGCCTCAGCGATAGCAGGTGTACCCGCCTCGAATTTCCAGGGCAGGTCGTTCCATGTGGACTCGCGCAGGTCAACAGTACGAATCATGTCACCACCACCCATAAAAGGCGGCATGGCTTCGAGCAGGTCACGCTTGCCATAGAGGACACCGATGCCTGTTGGACCGAGCATCTTGTGTGCGCTGAAGCAGAGAAAATCAACATCGAGAGCCTGCACATCGACTGGCAGATGTGGCACGCTCTGGGCTGCATCGAGTAGCACAGTGGCACCAACTGCATGTGCCTGAGCGATCATCTGTTGCGCTGGTGTAATAGTGCCGAGTACATTAGACATATGCGTGAAGGCCACCAGTTTCGGCTTCTGCTCTAGCAATTGTTCGTAGACATCGAGGCGTAGCAGACCATCGTCCGTCACAGGGATAAACTCAAGACGCGCACCCGTCCGTTGTGCCAGCAATTGCCAGGGCACGAGGTTGCTATGATGCTCTATCTCGGTCAGAACGATCAGATCGCCTGCGGAAATATTGGCATTGCCCCAGCTATAGGCAACGAGGTTGATGCTCTCGGTCGTGTTGCGTGTAAAGATAATTTGTTTGCTTTGCCGTGCGTTGATAAAGCGTGCAACCTTGACGCGAGCCTTCTCCATCGCTGCCGTCGCGTCTTCACTCAGTTCATAGACGCCACGATGCACATTCGCGTTGTAGTTCTTGTAATAATCGTTCATGGAGTCGATCACGGCGTTCGGCTTCTGTGAACTTGCAGTGCTATCAAGATAGACCAGAGGTTTGCCATGAACCTGTCGTGACAGGATAGGAAAGTCGCTACGAATATCCGCGAATGTGCGAACGGCCTTCTCCGGTGTGGTAATCTGCTCTGATGTCAACATGCGCTTTCCCTTTATTTTCTAAAACATACGCTGCATTACAAACATTCAGGGGATGTTTGTAATGCAGCGTATGTTTAATATTCGCTCAGTTGTATCTCTTCGTCGCCGTCGGTTTTTTTGTCGAGGCTGATGGCGTGTTCATCAACGCCCTCGATCTCCCAACGCTCTTGAGCATCGACCCATGTGTCGGCCTCGCTCTCGTACTCGCCACTCATGCGGCGCACGATGCCACGACGGAGACGCGCACGCATGTTTTCCAGCGGAATGCGTTGTAGGACTGGCTCAAAGAAACCCTGCACGATGATACGTTCGGCTTCTGGACGTGCGATACCACGCACCATGAGGTAGAAGAGTTGCTCTTCGTCAATCTGCCCACTGGTGGCACCGTGACTGGCACTCACCTCGTTCGCAGCAATTTCCAGGCCAGGAATGAGTTCAGCGCGTGACTTCTTGCTCAATAAGAGAGCATGCGCCGACAAAAACGACGCCGTTTGCTGTGCCTTTGGTTGAATACGAATCATACCGTCGAACTCGACACGTGATGTATCGGTAAGCACGCCCTTTACCAACGTTTCTGCATTGGTTGAAACAGCATCGTGATTGGAAAGCGAACTGATAGCGAAACGCTGGTCATGGTCGGTGAAGAAGACGCCGACAAGCTCACCAGCACTACCACTGCCCTTGAGTCCCGCGCCAATATTAGTGATGTTGACCTTGCTGCCAAGCTCGGCCATCACAAAGGTAACGCTAGCATCTTTGGCGAAAACCGCGTTCTTGTTGGTGATGTTCCAGATGTTTTGGCCCAGTTCTTGCAGGTTGCTGAACTCGACACTGGAAGCATTCTTCGCATAGACTTCTACGACATCATCGAGCAGAGTTTCACGCCCAACCTCGACTCCTGAACTGTACTCGGTGACGAAGCGTACACTGCTCATCTCGTCCGCGACAATCAGCGTATGCGAGAAAAAGGCGGCATCGGGTGCATCGAGCCAGACCTGCGAGAGAATTGGCGCGGTAATCTCGACACCTTTGGGGACGTAGAGGAAGATACCGCCGCTCCAAAATGCCGCGTGTAGAGCTGTGTACTTATTGCTGTCAACGGGTATGCAATCGGTCATGAAGTGTTGCTGCACCAGATCGGCATGCTCGCGCACGGCGGTTTCGAGATCGGTCAGGATCACGCCCTGTTGCTTCAAGTCTTCGTTCAGTTCGATGCGAACCACCGAGGAATTATGCTGAATGATCGTGCCAGAGCGTTCATCGACCAGTCCTTCTTGACGCGCCTGCTCGAACGAGGTCGGCAAGACATCGCCTGCCTGTGCAGGGCTATAGGAGGTCAATTGCTCGAATGGGAAGTTCGAGAAGGCACGCAATGTGCCCAGGTCGCCACGTCGTCCTAGCGGCGTTGATGTCTTTTCGTAGCTGTCCCAGGCGTGTAGACGCTTTTGCAGCATCCATTCTGGCTCGCTCTTGCCGCGTGACAGTTCTTCAACTGCGGCGCGGGAAAAGCCAGGAGCGAGTGTATTAAGCATCGGCTGTTACCTCTTCTGAACTCACACTTTCCTCATCATCCTTTGGGCGGAGCCATTCGTAGCCCTTGTCCTCAAGTTCCAGAGCAAGCTCTTTGCCGCCGGACTTGATAATACGACCGTTGAACATGACGTGAACATAGTCAGGGGTGATGTAGTTCAACATGCGCTGGTAGTGGGTGATAAGCAAGACGCCGAGATTTGGTCCCGTCAGAGCATTGACGCTCTCGGAGACAATCTTGAGGGCGTCGATGTCCAGACCGGAATCGGTCTCGTCCATCAAAGCGATTTCTGGCTCAAGCAAGGCCATTTGTAGAATTTCGGCACGTTTTTTCTCACCACCGGAGAAGCCATCGTTGATCGAGCGGTTGATAAAGCTGTTATCTACCTTGAGCAGTTTCATCTTGGCCTGTAACAGTTTGCGGAACTCGCCAGGGGGAACGCTCTTGCGCTTGCTGGTTTTGCCAGTGGGATTCTCGCCCTCTACGAGCGGCTTGTTGCCTTCGCGCACCGCCTCCAGTGAACGACGCAAGAAGTTCGCGACGCTGACACCGGGGATTGACATTGGGTATTGAAAAGCCAGGAAGAGGCGCATACGTGCGCGGCGGTCAGGGGAATACTCAAGAATGTTCTCGCCCTTGAACCACACCTCGCCATCGGTCACTTCGTATTTGGGGTTGCCCATGATGACGTTCGCCAGTGTACTTTTACCAGAGCCGTTAGGTCCCATGAGCGCATGTACTTCGCCCTGTCTGATGGTCAGGTTTACACCACGAAGAATTGGTTTGCCTTCAATATTTGCATGAAGATTCTTAATTACAAGTTCTGATCCCATTCCAAAAACACCTTTTCTTACATCACAGAGGGCGATGAGGCTCCCTGTGAGATAATCCTTCTTCTAAAAATCAATTAGGACACAGAGCGAACTTCTGACTCGTCTGCTATGTAGAAGCCCTTTGTGGCGGGGCTGACATGGATATCTGAAAGCGCGATGAAGCGTGCGGGGTCTTGCTGCTCTGATGTGTCGGCCATCAGGTCGGCCAGTGTCATCATATCGAGTGTTTGCGCCACGGCGTCACGAACCTTTGCCCACAGAACCTTTGTTTTGCACGAGTCGAGGAAATTGCAGATTTGCGACATCTCGCCCTCGGTAGCGCAGATCATCGGTGCGATGGGTCCTTCGAGGACACGCACGATTTCACCCATTGTGATATACTCTGGCGACCGACTGAGCTTATAGCCACCATGCGCTCCACGGGTACTAGCAACAAGCGGCGGCTGTGCCTCGCGCAATAACTTCACAAGCTGCTCTAAGTATGCCAGTGGCAGCAGTTCGGCCTGTGAGATATCGGTGAGTGAGCGAGGACGCCCACCGTAATGCCGTGCCAGATCAACCATGATACGCACTCCATATTCGCCTTTTGTAGAAACTCGTAACATCATGGTCGCTCCTCTCTCAGCAATCACAATATGCCTCCGCACTTTGTGCCGCTTATTATTCCGACTTATTCACTAGGATATATTTTAGCACCGATAAGGAGAAGCGTCAACTAGAGAAGAAAACACGGAAAGGGGTTATGCAAAAGCCCGTTTGGGATAGGGACGGGCGACCACATGCACGGACGGGCGACCACATGCACGGACGGGCGACCACATGCACGGACGGGCGACCACAAGGGTCGCCCCTACTATACAACAACGCTCGTCCTTGCACGTTCTGTATAGTAGGGTGCGATCCTTGTGGTCGCCCGTTGGTCTCTTGGTCTCCACCACGTTTTCTTACATAATTATTCCGCAGCGACCCTGGCGGGTGCAATCGCGGCCATGTGTACCGTCATGTCGTCCTGCACATCTTCTTGTGGCTCTTGTGGTCCTACCGGCTCTCCCATGTCGCTCACGGGCAAGGCTTCAAAGACGGGTAGGTTGCTTTCGACAATCACGCCGTTCTCCATGTAGACATGGTAGGAGAAGAGGGCGGGATCGAAGGCACTACTATGAGAGACAAGCAGCACCTGCTCGAAGTGTTGACTGAGGATGTCGCCCGTAATAACATCTATCAAGGCTTTAATGCGTCCATGGTCGAACGAACTGAGCGGCTCGTCGAGGCAGAGGAAACCAGGGGAGGTCTCTTGCTCTTTGGGGAGGGTGGCAATTGCGAAGGCCAGACGTAAGGCGAGCGAAAGTTGATCGGCGGCCCCACCGGAAAGTGCCGACTTGTTGACGTATTCGCCTGCACTGGAGTCCCACACTTTGAGTTGCAGGGGTCCACCACTTATCGTACCCTCTTCTTCGTAGGTCGTCACGCGTACATCGTGGTAGCGACCGCTGGTCAATAGAGGCAGGATGTGCTGCATGTAGTATTCTGTGCGAGGTACAAGCTTACTCATAAGGCGATTATGCACGGCCTTGATAAGCGGGCTACTATGTTTTTTGACTTGATAGGAGCGCTCTTGCTGTGCCATACGCATACGTGCGAGGGCGAGATCAAGCGTGACACCGCCCGTTTGTAAGTTTGTGCCGAGGGTGAGTTCTTCTTGTTCCAGGTGTTCCAGCTTCTGCTCGGTCTGCTTGCGCTCCTGTTCCAAGTGTGGGCGGTCCTGGGGCGTATAGTCACCAACGAGCGGCCAGACTGCGATAACATGAGTAAAGCTATACTGGTGCGTCGATGGCCGATTGCGCTTGATAAGCAGTGCAGCGATGCGCTCCTGTGCGTCCTCGATTTCTTGCTGGCAGAGCGCAATCTTGGCGTTTGCCGCACCTTCCTGCGCCTGGAGCCTCTCTAGTTCCGTTGCAATGGCAGCTTCATTAGCCTCGTCCAATTCTTTTTGGCAACGTGTGCGAAGTGTTACGAGAGCCTCGGCAAAGGGATTGGGTGGCACAATCCAGCTTCCCAGAGAGTTACTGAACTTCGCGAGTTGTTTGTAATGCTCCGCCAATGATTCTTGTCGCTCTTTCAGCAACGATATATAGGTTGCTAGCTGGTCTTGCAGTGCAAATTTATCGCCTAGCACGGTATTAAGTTGTTCTAACTCTTTGCGTGCTGCTACCTCTGCGTTAGCAATGGCGGTTTGTCCAAACGCAACACCGAGCGGTTTGACACGCTGACGTAGCGACTCTTGCAGCGATTGAAGGGCACTGCGGAGGACATTTTGCTGTTCGTGTGCGCGTTCGATTTGCTGCATAGGGCTGCTTGTCTGGTAACGTGCATTACGCTCTTCGACGATGCGTTTGCGCGTCAACATAACATCGAGGGCGTTTTGATGTATCTTTACCTGGTTGGTAAGCTCTGTAATCAGGTCCGCCTTGCCATCGAGTGAGGCGATTTCATGTTCGGTCGCTTTGAGAGTGTTTGCGGCAAGGGCATCCAGGTTGGGAATGCTACTATCGTCATCTTCTTGATGCCACAGTACAGGAGTCAAAGGTAAGGCTGCATAGGCATCAAAGGTTGAACCGCTTTTCAACCGCTCGTTCACGCTGGATTGAGGCAGGCTCTCCTGACCTGCAAGCATAGTGATTTCCTGGTGCATACGTCCGAGTGCCATCTGGTCCTCGCGTAACTGTTCTTCGATACTTGCTAGGCTTGTTTGTTGCTCTTCCAATTGGGTATACTGCTTACGCAAATTAGCGACGGCCTCCATCGTGACATTGACCTGATTTTGTGCCGCATTCGCCTCATTGCGCTTCTCTTTGATCTGGTCTTGCAGAGTTGCGATACTCTCATCCTGTGGCTCTTGCGTTTGCTGCAGGAGTGTTTGTGCCTCTTCGATGGAGCCTGGTATAGCACCGATGAGGGCACGAAGTTCGCGTTCGACCTGATCGAGTGCCTCGTTATTACTCCCCATACGGCTTGCAGCCTCGCGAGCCGCAACCATCATGCGTACTCTGCTGATAGCCTCCTGCACCTGTCTATCGCTGGTCTGTTCCGCGGCATGGGCCTTCGTATAGTTCTGGAAGGAGAGGCCAGCACCGGCAGCCAGTAAAAGGGCGAGTACGCCAAGAATTACAGCGATAATGGGGGCATGTTGAGCAAATTCAACGGCGACACCACCAGCCGCGAGGACGAACAAGACGACGCAGGCAATGACGATACCCATAAACTTTGTGGCGTTACGTTTTGCTTCTGCCGCCGCTTCCGTCAAATGTGATTGTTGCTCATAGGCGGCGCGGACATGCTGCTCCGCATCGCTCAGACCCACCGAAAGGCCCTTCAAGCGTTGCCAATCTTCCAACTGGCGACGGACGCTCAATTGTCGGCCACGGCGCTCTATCACCTCGGCCTGCTGCTGTACTTGCTTCGCTTCGGTCTGGACCAACGTTAATTCCTGCTCAGTAGCGTGCAGGTCATGCTGCACCTTCTTGAGTTGTGGCTCGCTCTCATCTACGCGCTTTTTGTTGGCAAGATGTTCCGCATACTGCTCTTCGAGGTGGCGTAGTTCTGCAAGACGACTGGCGAGTACCTTCATGCTGGCGAGACGCGCTTCAAGGACGGGGCGTCCTGTCCGCTGGCGTTCTTCCTGCTCATCGAGTGCCTGTTGTGCCTGTGCTACATGTCTGTGTGCATGTTCGACCTCGACATCAATACCTTTGAGGTCGTCCTCTACCTCACCTTGCTGCTTGAGGTCCTGTTCCAAGTCCTTAATCGTATCAACGGCGGTGAGCAGGTCGTTCGACATACGTTGCAGAGTGCCGAAGGATTTTGTTAATTCGACGAGATCGCCGACGCGTTTCTCTAAAGCGGGCAGTTCCTCCTGCTCACGTCGCTCCAGTTCAGCAATCTGGCGTTCGAGCAGGGGAGTCTCGCGCCGTGCCTCTGCCATCTCTTCGTAGGCACTGATTATCTCGTCCAGGGTGGTATCGGCCCTTTTTAGTTGCTGAATACGCCCTTGCCGACTTTTGAGTTCCGTCCTGCGCGTATGGTTGGTTTCAAGCAAAACTTCTTGCTCTGTGATATCTGCCTCTTGCTGCGAAATCGCGGCGAGGTCTTCGGCGACCGAGACCACATCAAGGGCGACCTCTAGCGTCTCCAATTGCTTGCTTTGTGTGGGAATTAGCTCCTGGATTTCGGCGAGGTGCAGACGTTGCGTAGTATCTTCCATGAGTCGTTCGTCGTAGGAAGTAAGCTTGAATTGCTCCCCGATGCGACTCATGTGTTCCAGACCGAGGAGTTTGCGAACGGTGTTCTCGCGGTCCGTGCCACTTAGATGTTCCAGGCGATCAAGCCCTTTCTGCTCTATCAAAGATGAGTTGCGTAAGGCATTGCCATCCATGCGTCCAAGTTCCGCGATAATGCGTTCGTTGGCGGATCCCAGCCGTGTAATCGTCTCCTGAGTAGCATGCCCCTCACGAAGCACAGATAAGGTCACGCGCTGCCCTTTGCTCCGTTCAAGAGTGCGTGTGATGGTGAGTTCGGTTGTACCAATGGCGAGCGCGAGAGTCACGATAGCATCGTTGGCTCCATAGGAGATGAGATCGTCGAGCGAACGTTTTTCCTGATCGAACAGTAGCGACTCGCCATAGAGCGCGAAATAGATACCCTCAAGCAAGGACGATTTTCCTGATTCGTTCGGACCCTGAATAAGGATACTTCCACGTTGTGGAAAGTGCAGGTCCATGTGGCGTAACAACCTGAACCGCTCTATCGTCAAGTGTTTTAGGATTATCATAGGTGAAATACTCCGTTCGCTCTCCCTCGTTTTAGAGGGATTACCGTTTGCCTCTACTATCATCCAGAGCTAAAAGTAGCTCTTCTTGCGTGGTACGTAATGCTTTTTTCTCTTGCTCGTCATCGGTATCGGCAATCCACTCGTTCGCGACGGCAATTAGCTCTTCACGTGGCGAGAAGTGTTCGCTGTTTTCAGTAAATATCGCGTCTTGCTCCGAGCGTAGTGAGACGTTGCTATCGTCGATGACGAGCGAGAAGCAGTGTTCTTCGCCATAGCGTCGTAGTGTATTCAGGTCCAACTGGTGATATTGTCTGCGTGTCAGTTCACCTTCCAGGCGCAGTTGAATGGTGGTCTCCGCATCGCACAAGGGTTCAAGCAGATCAAAAACACGCTCGGTTGGTGTCTTAGCGGAGGTGTCGGACCAAAGTTCCTGTGTAGTAATGTTCAGGTGTTGCGTGCGTAAGGCATCTACTAAAATATGGTTGCACCAGCGCACACCATCGGCGGCAAGCCCCATGAAGACGAAGCCAGGAGTAGCTTCAGCGGAGTGCAGACTGTATGAATTATAGATGCTATGAGTTGCACCAGCCACGATAACATCGGTCTGCCCTATCAGTGTGCGGCTATATGCATGGTGATAGCCCGCGAGAATATAGCGGAAGGTATGTTGTTGGGCGATGCTGGCACGGCTTACCTGTGTCCGGGACTCTAACGGCGAAGAGCTATCGCCGAGACCTTCTATTGGGGCATGTAGAACGAGCAAAGGAATAGCAGCGCGTTCGATATCGCTCTGCACATGTAACTGTGCCAGAGGATCGCCTTCCTGGTCGATAGCCGTGCCGAGGCCACAGACACCAACTCTCACGCCGTGTACATCGAGGAGAAGTGGCTCAACCTCTTCGTCTTTTTTATGTAGAGGTGGAAGATACTGCAAAGCCCCTAACTGGGCATAGCTCATCTGTGGTGCTGGTACCTGCTGTTTACGCTGGCCGCCCTGCATCTCTACGGGTGTATCGCGTATACCACCTACTGCAAACGTGCGTACACCTGCTTGCTTGAGCTGTGCCAGGCGTGCAGCGACAAAACTGCGGTCGCTCTCAGTTGGCGTGATCGTATCGAAAAGGTCGCCTGCCTGAATAAACAGGTCCGCCTTTTGCCCGACTGCGAAGATGACGGCCTGCTGCAAGGCATCACGAAGACGCTGCTGACGCTCTTCGCGTTTGTGTTGCCCAAACGCATCATAGCCGAGGTGGTTGTCTGCGGTCAAAACCACAGTCACGATCTCGCTCTGCCGCTCATGATAGCTATTCGCTTGTTCTGGATTCGCGTCTTGCTGCTCTGTCATTTTTTATGATACATCCCAATACGTATAGGTAGCTACGGTAACAATGGTCCATATTCTCCATATAAACGCAAGTTTATCACAAACAAGGGTAATTTATTGTAATTACGAGCGAAAATAAGGACTATTTGGGGGATGGCTACTAGAAGCACGGCGTGAACCATTTCCAACGGGCGACCGCAAGGGTCGCACCCTACTATACAGAACGTGTTTAGAATGTAGAACGAGTATAGTAGGGTGCGACCCTTGCGGTCGCCCGTTGGTCTATACCACCTCGGTACGCCAGATACGGACGGCTCCGTCTTCGGCACTGTTAGCGAGGAGGCCGTTGGCACCGAAGACGACGCCGTAAATCTCGATGCGATGATTGATGGTTTGTAGCTCTCTCCCTTGCGAGACATCCCACAATTTGAGCGAGCCATCCTCTGACCCCGATACGAGCAGACGACCGTCGGCTGAAAAATCTACTGTCCACACGGCTCCGTCGTGGCCTGTTAAGGTCTGCACAATCTGCCCTGTTGTAGGGTCCCACAGGCAGATGGCACCGTCGGCAGAGCAGGAGGCAAGCAGGTTGCCCTGTGGGGACCAGGCGACCCCGTAGACGATATCGCTGTAGCGCAGACGTTTCTGTAGCGTTTGCGTGTTTACATCCCAGATGCAGATGGTTTTATCGAAGGAGCAGGAGGCAAGGAAACGGCTATCATAGGAGAAATCGACGCCCACAACCACGTTATGATGCCCCAATAATGTCATCTGCGCCTCGCCCGTCGTCGGGTTCCACAGGCGCACCGTTTCATCGTTGGAGCAGGAGGCAAGGTGTTGATTGTCGAGCGAGAAGGCCACTGTCCAAACCGCGCTCTGATGACCCTGCACAATCTGGCGCGTCTGGCCCGTTGTGCTGTCCCACAGGCGTATCGTTTTATCTTCGGAGCAGGAGGCAATAGTCTTGCCATCGGGCGAGATATCGACGCCCATCACGGCTCCTTCGTGTCCCGTGAGTGTGTGTAGCAGTATACCCGCTTCTGTGGACCAGAGGCGCACCGTCATGTCTTCGCCACAGGAGGCGACGAGGAGGCCATCGGGCGAGAAGACGACATCATCGACGTGTCCACGATGACCTGTCAAAATGTGGAGAGGAATTACATCGACAGCGGAGACGCCACGCCCCTTCGCCAGTGGTTGTGGTGCTGAGGCGGTACGCCATTCGGACCATTCGATCAACGTTATCGCGCCCTGTTCATAGCCGAATTTCTGCGGATATTGTGCCTCGTCCCATTGTAACTTTTCATCTAAGTAGTCGTAGAGTGTGCCGAGCGTGATACGTCCGGTGCGTGGGTTCGCGGCCTCGCCCTCCAAGCCGTTCAGCAGGTGCGACATGAACACGCCGTAACCTTGCTCCATCTGCTCCTGCGACACCTCGGCGAGGCGGTGCGAGGTCAGGATGACGCGCCCATTTGTGCGAGGGAGATCGAGCAGAGATTGGCCGAAGAGTGGATAGGCGTCCTCCTGGTCGCGCCGCTGTCGCCAGTTGACGCCCGCATGCGAGATATCGAGCAGGGTAAGAATGTTGCCTGCCTTCGAGTCATACAAATAGTGATCGACAAAGGTCGGCACATGTAGGCCGGTGACAGGACGTGCGGCATGCGTTGTGTGCAGTGCAAGGTAGCCATCCTGCGTGGCGGGATCGAGAAAGGCATGGCCCGCGAAATAGAAAAGCACCAGGTCGTCGGCCTGTGCGCGAACGAGAAAGAGGTCGCGCAACTGGCTCTCTAGTTCGTCGCGGTTGACCGCTGCGCCCTCAAGGTATACAACATCCTCTGGTTGCCAGCCGCCACGCTCCGGGTCAATGAGTAGTTCATACAGGGCGCGTGCATCGGCCTGTGCGAACGGTAGTTGCACGAAGTGTGCGCTGTCAGTGTAGTCGTCTATGCCAACAATCAATGCGTAACGATGTTCCATATATGTGTGTCCTCGTATCTCTTTTTTTACGTTGGTTTGTTATGGGTTGATTATACGACGTGGAAGAGGTGGATGTACGGTTTCGTGTTTTTGGAGGAAGAAACATTACTGTTATTACTATCATTACCATTATTACCAGTGGTGTTGGGAGAGGGGTTGATGAGAGGGAGGGGTTCTCTCTGTGAGGTCTATGGAAGAGAGTATACTTGAAGAACGGGGGGAAAGCAAGGGGGCGGAGAAGAGAAAAGCAGGTGTGTTGCAAAGTCGATGGAAGACATAATGGGGACAATCGTGCGACTACGTACACAGAGCCATATACAAGAGCCGACGGGCGACTCTTGTGGTTTGCCCATTGACATTCCACCAGTCCGGTGAGATGTATATCATCGACCACAATAGTGGCAATTACAAAGACATTGGGTCCAGTCCTAATGCTTCATCCAATACCGCGGAATGGATTATTGAGCGTCCTTCGACGTGTAATGGCAATACATGTACTCCAGGACCTCTGGCTGACTTCCAAAGTGATACATTTTACGGGATGGGGACAACCGTCGGATCAGGCTATTGCAACAACTGCTACGTTAGTCCTTACGATGTTGATCATGATTATTCAAACATGACCGGCAGAACAAATATTGGGGGACTGGTGTATGATCCGACCTGGGGTCCACCAAGTTATGCTAATACCCTTACCTGGGTCCATCAGTAAAGCTGTCCATGCTGCCAGAGTAGGTGCTTGCTCTGGCAGAATGGTCGTTGGGTGACTATACTATCTTTTATGCAGTCTAATACGACGAAGGAGAACAAACAATGGCTGACCGATCACTTCCAACCCCGGAACGGCCTGGATCGCGTTCTCTCCCCAGAGGCATTCTACCGGGTCTTCTCCCATTATGTGTCGTAATTGGTGCGCTCATTCTGAAATATCTGTATGGCTTCTGTGGAAATGATCTGATCCTAAGCGTACAGGAGATAGCTGTTGTCCTCTGGGGAGCAGAGATGCTGCTCGGCTTGCTCGGCCTCTTTTCCAGGCACTGGCGTTTTCTCGCCACCAGTCTCGTAATCACGCTCCTGCTTTCTGCACTCCTGGTTTGGCCGTTAGTGCTGCTGAGTTCGTGGCTTCTGCCGTTGGTCTCGCCTCCTTTCTGTCACTTTCGCAATTGACATGCAACATGGTCACACGTATGGCAGTCATGCGGATTTTGCTTTTTTCATGTACCTATCGAACAGCATGTCGAAGAAGGTTTTTTGGAAGTCGGGGTCGTCGTTGGCTTGTTTGTAGAATTTGAGGTTGCTATCGATCATGCCTTGTAGGAGTTGGCTGGCTTCGTGCTGAAAGGTGAGGCGGACGTTTTCGGGTGAGGCGTTGGCTCGCACACTGGCTTTGAGCGTTTCGCTTTCGTCGAGGCGGCCTTCGAGGTCGCGGATGCTGATTTTGTCGTCTTCAGTGAGATTGAGGCCGAAGTGTTCGTTGAGCGTGCGGACGATTTGTGAGAGCGGCTCCATGTCCTCGGCTGCGAGAAGGTGCGTTTGCTTGGTACGCATTGGCTCGATCTCGCCACGTTGTCGCTGTAAGGCGATCTTGCCGTTGCTGGTCTGCTGCACACGGTAGGAGTCGAGGTCAACGAGCTGCTGGATGTCCGAGGGAAACTGACCATCGGGCGTGGGCAGGGCGCGAAGGAGGTATTTGCAGAAGACGTAGAGGCGTTCAAGGTCGGTATCGACAAAGGTGATGATCTGCACTAGGAAGCTGTACAGGCGCACGTAATCGGTGAGCTGACTGCGGAAATCGCTCTGCTCTTCTGGCAATGCCTCTTTGTAACGGTCTACGGCTGGCTGCAAGAGGTTGTGCAGGATATCCTCCGTATGCTTGCCATCGTAGAAGGCGTTGCCGAAATCAGGGCAGTGCTATACTCCTGTAATTTCTTTATGCCCTCCTCAATTGTGGAAATGAGCGCGTCAATTCTGGCGGTCTCTTTTTTGAGAAGCTGTACAATCTCGATCTGCTCAGATATAAATGGAACTATAATGAAAATTTCTCTCAAGTGAGACGCTTTAATACCAACGGCAGTTGATCCTGTTGCACGGCTCCAAAGTTCTGCTTTCCCTGCTTCTGATGAGAGATAGTGCTTTAAGTAATCATTTGTAATTAGTGACTTATTGACTTTAAGCAGGATAATTCTTTGTGCGAGTGCTATTTTCTCATCTACAATCTGAGCAGTCTCACCTAAAGGAGCCTCTGTCGTTACTAACACATCGCCAATTTTAGGAAATCCACGAACCATTCTATCAGGGTAATCTTCCTCACTTATAAACTCTTTTGAGAGTGTGAAATCTATTATCCCATTTTTGATGTTTCTTGCTGTGACAAGAGGAGTACCAGAGTCTGTTTTAGCTGGAGTAAAACCACGATAATCAACAAAAGTATCTACAACACGCCGTAGCGAATGCACCTCCCACCCCTGCGGTATCTCCCCCAACCATGCGACGCCCGAATCTTTCATTGGTGCGGTTGGGTCCAGCCCCTTCGTTACGGCGTGGCTGATGAGGGCGGTACGCTTCTCGCGTAGAAGGTCGATCAGGTGTTGCTTCTTCGCGATGAGGGTGTTGATGCTGGCGGTCTCGCGGTCGAGAAAGGCGGCGATAGCGCGTTGTTCGGGAAGTGGTGGTAAACAACTCGTTAAACGCTTCACCTCATCTACGGAAACAGCATCGTATGTACTACCTGTAGAAACAGAACTGAGTTCTTCTCGTATTAAATATAAAAGGAACCACAGATAATTTCTATCAATATCGGAATGTGGTGTAATAGCACACAATCCTCGACCGATTCCATAAGTTTGATCAGCAACATTCATCTGTCCAACAGGAGCGCGTACAGATAGTAGGATATCATCCTGAAGAGCAGTTTTTCTTGCGGTTTCGCAATACGTCTTTGGGCTAGGGTGTAAATTTCCGAAGTCTGCATTACCTTGAAGAAAAGGTAATCCAATACCATTTTGATTACACTCTTCTGAACTAGGTGATTGACCCATATTAACAGATGCAAAAACTTTTAATCGTTTCGTTTCCCAATGACTCGGTATCTCCCCTAGCCATGCGATACCCGAATCTTTGTATTCGGGGTAGGGCTGCCATTTTGCAGTAGTTTTTGTGTCGAGTGTCTGACTCATCCGGCCACCTCGCGTAACATGGCTAGGATGTCCTTCTCTAGGAGTTTGATGTCGGCCTCGATGTTGGCGAGGGGACGCGGCGGCTGGTAGGTGTAGAAGTAGCGGTTGAAGTTGATTTCGTAACCAACTTTGCCGACGCGCCCGTCTTTGCTGTCGCGTATCTTCTCGTTGATCCACGCATCGGGGACGTGCGGTTTGACTTCACGCGCGAAGTAGTCGTAGATGTCCTGGTCGAGCGGGACGTTCTCGGTGTCGCGTAGCTCTGGGTCGGCCTCGATTTCGCCGTTTTTGTCAAGGCATATTTCCGCGCTCTCGTCGCGTTCGGAGAGTGCCGCCATGACTGCTTTGTAGAGTGGGGGCGACAATGTGAGACCTGCACGTTTGATAGCGGATTGCAACAATGGCTCGAATATGGCGCGGTCTCTGTACAGGTTGGGTGGGAGGGTGTGCAGGGCGTCGAGAATGGCTTGTTGTTGGGGGGTAAAGGACAATTCATCAGACAAATCATGCAAGGGCGCCCGCAAGGGGACGCCCCTCCCATATGACGATTTATCGGATGCGGATTCGTGTATGGGAGGGGCGTCCCCTTGCGGGCGCCCTGGTTCCCCATCTGTCCCCTTTTTACCTTTTTTCGGTTTGTCATTGGCGAGGTCTTTGAAGGTTTTGGAGTTTTGCAGGCGTGTGAGGCGTTCGGGGCTGACCTGGAAGTTGAGGCGCAGGGGACTCTCAATCGTGATTTTGCGATAGCCGAAGTCGGTGGTGGCGAAGAGTTTGGCGGAATTCTCCTCTTTGAATTGCGTGTAGATGGTGGTGATGTCGGAAATTTGGGAGGCGGTAATCTGGCGGCGTTTCTCGCCGAGGCTCTTCTGCATGGGTTTCCAGAAGCTACTGGCGTTGAGCAGTTGCACTTTGCCACGCTGCCAATCCTCTTTACGATTGGTGAGGAGCCAGATGTAGGTGGTGATGCCTGTGTTGTAGAAGAGTTGTTCGGGCAGGGCTACGATGGTTTCGAGCAGGTCGTGTTCCAATACCCAGCGGCGTATCTCGCTCTCGCCGCTGCCTGCGTCACCTGTGAAGAGGGGCGAGCCGTTCATGACGATGGCGATACGGCTGCCACCCTCGGCAACGGGCTTCATGTGCGCGAGCATGTGTTGCAGGAAGAGCAATTGCCCATCGCTGATACGTGGCAGACCTGCTCCGAAGCGGCCTGACTTGCCGCGCTCATGTTCGGCCTCCACCGCCTCCTCCTCGCTCTTCCACTCCTTGCCATAGGGTGGATTGGAGAGCATATAGTCAAAGGTGCTGCTGGGAAAGAGATCGTTCGAGAGCGTATCGGCACAGACGATGTTTTCGGCGTCGCGCCCGTCGGTACTCTTCATGTAGAGATCGGATTTGCAGATGGCGAAGGTTTCGGGGTTGACCTCCTGCCCATACAGGAAGATGTTCGCGGTCTGGCTATGCTCCTGCTGAATGGCGTCTTTGGTGGTGATGAGCATACCGCCGGAGCCACAACAGGGGTCATAGACGGTGCGACTGATGCCCTCGACATCGAGCCAGTGGATGTCTCTGGCGAGGAGGAGCGAGGTCATGAGGCGAATCACCTCACGCGGCGTAAAGTGTTCGCCAGGGTTCTCGTTGAGGGCCTCGTTATACTTGCGTATCAGTTCCTCGAAGATATAGCCCATTTTCTGGTTTGGTACCGTTGTGGGATGCAGGTCGGCATTCTTGAACTTCTCGACGACCTTGTACAGCACACCAGCCTGTTGCAGCTTCGTGATGGTATTGCGAAACTCGAACTTGTCCAGCACGTCGCGCATATTCTCGCTGAAGCCGTTGATGTAGTGCATCAGGTTATCCACAAGGTGGGTGTGATCGGCCAGCAAACGTTCAAAGTCATAGGGAGAAATATTGTAGAAGACATAACCGGAGGCGCGGCACAATTGAGGAGCTTGATTGTGTATATCGTTTTTTTCTAAGAGGGCGTGCCTATCCAGTACAGCTCGCTTCGTTGGTTGTAGGACGCAATCGAGACGACGTAGGACCGTGAACGGTAAAATAACATCTTTATAGGCACTGCGATTGAATTTGTCACGTATGAGGTCGGCGACGCTCCATAAGAAGTTGACGGTCTCGCTAAAATTCTGCGTATCATTGTTGTTTTTTGTATCGGCCATACGACTTGCTGCTCCACCCTTCGATTAAGAAATACAATAAGATGTTTCTGTATTGTACTTGATGTGAGTATATCTGACAATTGGTAATGTTGCATGTTTATAGGCGTTTCCCAACGGGCACGATGGGAAAAACCAACGGGCACGATGGAAAAAACCAACGGGCATGAGGGAAAAACCAACGGGCACGATGGAAAAAACCAACGGGCGACCACAAGGGTCGCACCCTACTATACAACGTGTCGTATAGTAGGGTGCGACCCTTGTGGTCGCCCGTCGTCAAAGATTGGTCGCCCGTCGTCAAAGATTGGTCGCCCGTTCCCAGAGTAAAGAGCATTATCACGCCCATACAGGCGGTTTACCGACTATAGACATGCACGTAGTCGAAGTAGGCGGGTATGTTGTTGACGGGTCCGGCGGAGAAGGCGAATAGGCCGATTTTGACCGGGAAGCTGGGTGACGCGGCTGTAAGCGTCCACGCTGCACCTTTCACCCAGTGAGTACCATCAAGACTGGAATAGGCGGTGTATACGTTGCCATGACGGTAGATGCGTAGCCAGTCGGTCACGGTGGGGTTGGAGGCGGTACTACCGTTCAGCGTTGGCCGCGGATTCGAGAGGTAGTCCCAGCTCTCGCCTTCATTTGGACACTGATCGCGTGTATAGGTTTTTACGGCGACATTGCTCGTTGCCGAGGGCTGTACATCACATTGCGCGACACTAGCGGGCAATGGTTCCAGACTCTCGTGACCCGAAAGTATCTTGTTCAGCGAGTCGCCGTGGAAGGGTCCAACTTTGATATAGTGGTCGTCATCGCTATAGACAAGGAGACCCGCCTGCTGATAATTCGTGTTGGGGTCAAAGGTAAGCTTTGTCTCCATCACGTAGTCGCCCTTTGGTTGATTTTCTAAGAGCAGATTGGTTGCGTTGTTAGAATTGCGATAGAGATCGCCGTTGACGGTAATCGAGAGTTGCCCGTTGACAAACGCGTGTTTCGTGGGGTCCTCGCGTAGCCATGACCACTGCGGCTTGAGGGAACCATTGAACTCGTCAGAGAAAGCTTTCTGCAACGGACCCAGCGGTGGCGTCTTTTGTGTTGAAGCTACGCTGGTATTCAGTTTAGCGGTTGTGACGTTATCGAAGTCGGCATGGGCATTTTGCGTGAAAAGGCCAATGCTGCCATCATTATAGCGCTGATGGAAGGATCGTTCTTGTACCGCTACAGGGTCGAGATTGCGATTCGAGAGCGTAAAGCGGAGAGTTGGTTTGTCTGTATGACTGGTGTGACTGGTATTTTCATCTATCGTCATGTGATACCAGTCGGTGAAGTCGAAGTTTGCAGGCAATGGTGTGACCTGCTCGTCAGTAGCGTGTCCGTTCTTATAGGAAGTCGTCACTAAGGCATGGCGTGCAACGTCGATAAAGGCGGCTATATAAGTAGCGTCATCTGCATTACCACGATAGGAAATTACAGTACCATAACGTCCCTGTGTGCTTGCCATATCAAGCCGCAGATCAACCTCGGTACGATAGCCTCCCTGTACAGTTTTCTTGCTCACAAGCAGGCTCTGTCCATTCAGAGCTGTCTGCTCAGCAAAGCCGCCTGTGGTACAAGTGCCAGCATTGATGGTCCAATTTCCCTGTATCACGCGCCAGTTGTCGTTGAGAGTAGTATCGCTACCTGGGGTGGCACAGCCGTTAGGTGCGTTGAAGTTATCGCCAAAAACGGGAGTGGTGGTCGGCGCGGTATTAGTGGTAGATGGTCCTTTCCCGTTATTGACAACAGGCCAGCCATTCTCGGTCCAGTCAAGGCGGTCCATCAACAACTGACGGTAGGAGACCTGGAGGCTGGCAGGAAGCCCATTGACCCATGCATTGTTGGCATCAACTCCGTGGTACACTATCCAGTCTTGGCCGGAGAGGTCGGTAATGATCGCGTTATGTCCCACACCATGCCACTGATTGCCATTTTGCTTCAATGTAGGATAGCCGCCCCCCTGTGCGCCTACGTTATCGCCCGCGGGATCATGGGATGGACGTGTGGTCGGAACGGGCTGTGAGGCAGGTCGCTCCATAGGAAATCCGTTCTGGTCTACGAAGGGTCCCATTGGCGATGTTGCGCGACTGACGATGACACTATAAGCAGTGTTCGGGCCATCACAGCAATTCGCCGTCGAGGAGAAGTTGTAGTAATAGGGCTGACCATGCACATCGTGACGCACGATATAGGTAGCTTCGTAGCGGTCCCAGTGACCAATCTGAACGGCTGGACCTTGCATATGCAGACCATCATTTGCCATCTTCTGAATGATGGTGCCACCGAAGTAGCTACCATAGTAGAGATATTTTTGACCATCTTTATCTGTAAACTGGGCTGGATCGAAGGTCCAGTGATAACAATTCGGGTCGGTATTGAATGCACAGGAACGTGGTGGCACAAGAGGGCCATGTTGATAGTTGCCACCTGCACTATCGCCTGCATCGGCCCAGGGTCCTGCCGGGCTGTCGGCGATGGCGACGCCAATCGCACTGCCGCCAGTCGTGCCGTATTTCGGCAGAGGGTTTGTTGCCGATGCTGTATAGTACATATAATACTTATGATTGTAGTATTGCACGTCCGGTGCCCACAGGCCAGCAGTGGGGTCCGCCCATGCAGGTCTGGAAGGAAACGCATCGCCCACGAATGTCCAATGTACAAGGTCCGTCGAGCGATAAATAGGAAGGATGTGGAATGCACCACCCTGCCAATAGTCCGAGCTTGCGACGACATAGTAGTAGCCATCGAGAGCCTTGATAACAGCCGGATCGGGTGTTGTTTGTGCGATAATCGGATTGCTATAGGTCGAGCGTGTTGGCGAAGTCGTTTGTATGACATGCGACGTTGCGAGTGGTGTTGCATGTGCATATGCTGTATTGCTAAGGCTCAGCGAAGTTTGAAACAATGCTATCAGTAGGGCTGTGACGAGGCATAGAGAGCGTTCTCTTGCCAAGCGTCTGGATACGTGAAATAGCTTTGTCATGGCATGGCTCCTTTGCATCAGTGCAAAACTCATTACAGATACTCTGTTGCTCAATGTCTCATGCTATATTTACAACGTTGTAAGCTTCTTATAACATAGCAGATATGAGCATGTCAAATGTACACGAATCGGCCTTATACAACGTCCCTACAATAAATATCCATGTGCGTAAGTACGCAAACGGGACAGCGTAACTTTTCGTGATCTAAAACGTATCTATAGCGTACCAGAATATACATAGGGGAGGCCGCAATAGACATTGACTCCAATACATTCGCGAACGATTCCAGTTCACTCTCGAAAACGTGGCAGGCGTTGAGCAATTTGTAGGGGCCTTATTCTATAACGCCCTGTGAGCGAGCTAGCATGTGGGCAGGAATTGAAGAACGTCTCCAACGGTCGGAGAAATGGTCGAGAGCGACGAGGGCGTTATAGAATAAAGCCCCTACTGTTCCCCGCATACATGGCGGATGCACCAATTATCACACCCTTTTTGAGCAAAACGTAGACGAAACATTGGCCTACGTGTAAAATAGAAGTAATCTGTATTGCTTATATAACACACATCCATTTATGCTTTGTACACCCTGTACAAGTGAGAAAGCGAATCTGAAACGATGGACGCTCAGGCTATATATATGTACCAGAACCCAAACGACCAGGGACCTCGTGGTACACAACGCCCCAACCCGAACAATGGTGGAGGCGGCGCGAATGGGAACAATGGCGGGAAACGTGATAGCACGTCGCTACTTATTCGCGGCATTTTGATTGTGGCCGTATTGTTTCTGGGTTACTGGGTATTTACCTACTTTACCGCGAGCAACAACAACGCTAATAGCGGTCCGAACGTGGTAGAGGTTCCCTATAGTACCTTCTATCAGCAGGTGCAGGCAGGCAACGTCAAAAACGCGGTCTTTCAAGGCCAGGACGTGACGGGCAGCTTCAATAGTTCTGTGGCGGCAACCGACGCGAGTGGCAACCCAAAGACTGGTACACAATATCACTTTACACAGTTGCCCAATGGTGATCAGGATTTGACGCGTCTGCTTGTCGCAAATCATGTCAACGTTACTTCAAAGCTAGCCGCAGATAACAGCCTGATACAAAACATCCTGTTTGGCTTTCTGCCCTGGATACTGGTATTCGGCGTCTTCATCTTGATTGCACGCCGTGCTACGCAGAGCCAGCAAAATATCTTCAGCTTTGGTAAGAGCAAGGCAAAGGTAATTCTGGAAGACAAGCCAACGACGACCTTTGCCGATGTCGCAGGCGTGGATGAGGCCAAGAGCGATCTCGTAGAAGTGGTAGACTTTCTGAAAACGCCGGGGAAGTTCCAGCGGCTCGGCGGCAAAATTCCGCGTGGCGTCCTGCTTGTAGGCCCTCCGGGAACTGGTAAAACGTTGCTGGCACGGGCAGTCGCGGGTGAGGCAAGTGTACCGTTCTTCTCGATGAGCGGCTCCGAGTTTGTCGAAGTTCTCGTCGGTGTCGGTGCGAGTCGTGTACGTGACCTGTTCGATCAAGCGAAAAAGGCCGCGCCTAGTATCATCTTTATCGACGAAATCGACGCTGTTGGACGGCAGCGCGGCTCTAGCATCAACAGCAACGATGAGCGCGAACAGACACTGAACCAGTTGCTAGTGGAGATGGATGGTTTTGATGCACGCCAGGCGGTTGTGGTGATTGCCGCAACCAACCGTCCCGATGGTCTGGACAAAGCATTGTTGCGTCCGGGTCGTTTCGACCGCCGTGTCACTGTTGATCGACCTGACTGGAATGGGCGTCTCGCCATTCTCAAGATTCACGCGAAAGACGTGCCACTGGCGAAAGATGTTGATCTTATCACTATTGCGCGTGCGACTCCTGGTATGGTTGGTGCTGATCTTGCGAACCTGATTAACGAGGCGGCGCTGTTAGCGGCACGACGCAACTTCGATGCTGTCAACCAGTCCTGTTTCGATGAAGCACTGGACAAAATCTTGTTGGGTGCGGAACGTCCGCTCATTCTCAGCGAGGAAGATCTGAACGTTGTCGCCTATCACGAAGGCGGACACGCGTTGACAGGTCTGCTACAAGACCTCGTTGACCCCGTAACAAAGGTGACGATTGTGCCACGCGGTCAGGCATTGGGCGTGACCATGTATACGCCTGTCGATGACCGTTACAACTATACGCAGCAGTACCTGGAATCGCAGCTTGTTACTGCCCTCGGTGGTCGTGCAGCGGAAGAGGTCGCGATTGGACGCATCACCACAGGTGCGGAGAACGACCTGCAACGTGTCACCGCGATTGCGCGGCAGATGGTCACGAAGTGGGGCATGAGCGAACGGCTTGGCACCATCTCCTATAGCGAACGCGAGGACCCCTTCGCTGGTACCGCACTGGCGTCCAACTCACGAGAGTATAGTGAGCGCACAGCAACCGTCATCGACGAAGAGGTCAACCGTATCGTCAAGTGGGCGTATGGTCGGGCTGTGAGCCTGCTCAGTGAGCATCGCGTCACGCTTGATCGTGTTGCCAAAGCACTGCGCTTGCACGAGACCGTCGATGCCCACCAGTTACGTGAAATCATGATCGAGACTGGAGCGATTGAATCAGCACCAGCATCGTACAGGTAATACCGGATTGATGGTAACATCGGATGGATTCGTGGGCGGACATTATAATCGACGGGCGACACCATACAAAACGGGCGACCACAAGGGTCGCCCCTACCATACACGATGATTGTTACATGAACAACGTATATAGTAGGGGCGACCCTTGTGGTCGCCCGTTGTACACAGCATAGTTGTCCTTCACCAATTTTAACCGTTAATTCTCCTCACAACGTAACCCCAATATGTTATATTTACAATATGAGTAACCCTTTATCTGAGAGCAATACAATACACAGTACCCAAGCAGTGCCGAAAGAGACAACGGCACTGCTACAGGGCAATCCAGACCTTGCGGTGCTGTATGCCATCGCGGGCTATCTCAATCATCAGGTTGATGTACATGATGCGTTACAGGAGATACTGGTACGCGTGACCGCATTGTTGCATCTGCAGACGGGTTGGGTCTGGTTGCTTAACGAGCAAGGTATCCCCTACCTTGCCGCGTCACAGGCATTACCCCCCTATCTCGCGAACCATCGTGAGCGTATGAGTGGGAGTTGTCAATGTCTCGATACCTTTTTGAGCGGCACACTCGAAGGGGCCGCGAATATCGACGTGCTACGCTGCAGTCGGCTCAAAAACGCAGAACGTGATAGCGATCCATCTTCGCTTGGCTTGCGTTTCCATGCCAGCATTCCTATCTATGCAGGAAATACTCTACTTGGCGTTTTGAATGTTGCCAGTGAGGATTGGCGAGAACTGCAAGCGCAAGAGTTACAGCTCTTGCATATTATCAGCGATCAGATCGGGCTAGCGATACAGCGTGCGCGTCTCTCCGCTGATCATACGCATGCGGCAACGCGGCTGGCAACCATCGAGGAGCGCAACCGACTGGCACGTGATATTCACGATACGCTGGCACAGGGGCTAGCGGCAATCACGTTACAACTTGAAGCGGCAGATGCCTTAGCAGAGTCGCGGCCACAACGCGCCCACGAAGCCATTCAGCGTGCGCTCACGTTGGCACGCGCTAACCTTGACGAAGCGCGACGCTCCGTTATGGACCTGCGAGCGGCTCCATTACAGGAACATACACTAGCAGAGGCACTGGCATTACTAGCTACCACGAGCAATAGCACCAATATAATAGTCCATTACACATTTCTCCCTGAAATACACTTTCCTGTACTGCCCGCACGACTTGAAGCTGGTTTGTATCGCATTGCACAGGAGGCACTCACAAACGTCCAGAAGCATGCACAGGCACAGCACGTTGAAATGACGCTCCTTTTTTGTAACGATGAACAGTGCAAAGACGGTGAGGTACTGCAAGAGAATGGACAGAAACACGAAGCGCGACTACAACTCACTGTGCAAGATGATGGGCGTGGCTTTGATCCTGACGAAGTGCCACACGATGGTAGCCGCTTCGGACTGCTGGGTATGAGTGAGCGTGTGCAACTGCTCGGTGGCGACATGTATATTGAGAGTACACATGGCTCTGGCACATGTATTCGTATCTCCATCCCTTTTCAAGCGAGGCAGAGAGGAGAACGTTAAGCCATGACGGTGCATATTGTGCTTGCCGACGATCATCCCATTGTGCGCGAGGGATTGCGTGCCGTGTTAGAGACGCAAAGCGATTTCGAGGTTGTCGCAGAGGCAGGAAACGGCGCAGAAGCGGTTGCCTATGTTATGCAGGTTCGCCCCGATATTTTGTTGCTCGACCTGGAAATGCCGATTCTGGATGGCGTAGAAACAACGCAACAGCTACGAGCGGCATTCGTAGCACACGAACTGTCTCATCTGCCACGTATCATCGTGTTCACTGCCTTTGACAACGACGAGCGTATCATTCATGCAATACAGGCGGGTGCGGATGGCTATTTATTGAAGGGTGCGCCACGTGAGGACATTTTTCGTGCTATGCGTGTCGCACTTGAAGGTGGATCGTTGCTCCATCCATTCGTTGCATCGAAGCTATTACACGCGGTAGGGCAAAAAGCTCCACTCATCGAGATGCTGACCGAGCGCGAATTAGAGGTACTGCACCTGCTCGCGCAGGGGATGCCGAACAAAGAGATTGCAAGTGTCCTCGTCATCAGCGAACGAACCGCTAAATTTCATGTCAGTTCGATTATGGGGAAGTTAGGTGCCACGAATAGGACGGAGGCGGTGTCGTTAGCCGCTCAAAAGGGTATCATTACACTGCGTGCGTAATGAATAAACAGGGTTATTTACAAGGGAGAACAAGGGCGCCCGCAAGGGGACGCCCCATAGACACCAATGTACCGGATAAAATAGCGTGTCGCTGTGAAGCCAGGGCGCCCGCAAGGGGACGCCCCATAGACACCAATGTACCGGATAAAATAGCGTGTCGCTGTGAAGCCAGGGCGCCCGCAAGGGGACGCCCCTCCCATACACGCGACAGTTAAATGATCCTGGCGGATGGATTCCTATGTTGAATATAGCTGAGACGTATGATATGCTACGGAGTGTATCAATGTTGTCGTAGTAGTTTGTATAGTGAACAAGAAATTTGCGGCCAGCGATGGTATCGTGCTTCCTGGTGCTTCGGCTAGAAACGTAAGGAGCAGCTCATGTCTACCTCAACCTGGGATGGACCCCAGTTGCATACAGATGAGGTGTATCCCACTGCATTGCTGAAATATATTTTGAAACACATGATGACGCAATTTGTAGCACAAGGTGCAAGCATTGCCGTACTCGATGAAGCGAGTCAGCAGATGCAAATACAACTGCATGTACGAGCACGCTCGGCGGCAAGCATGGGAAGTAGAAATACGGGTAGTATGCGTTCACGCCGGACGCATCATCTGGAACAAGACATGCCGTCGCCGCTGCCTCCTTCACAGGACTATACCGATCCTCAATTGAGTACCGTTTATCAGCATTCACCTGCATTAGTACACGCACTGCCACCGCTTGCACCGCCGGAGGAATTGGACGAGATATCATCGGAACAGAGTAGCCTGCTGGCCGTTGGAACCTGTTATCCCTTTGGGTCAGACCTGATAGGACAGGCATGGGCGAAGAACGATGCATTCGTCATCCGTCATGAGGAGTATCTGGCACGCTTCTTTTCTGATGGATATGTGCCTTTTACAACGGACGTAACGCCTATCTCATATCTTGTTGTGCCTATTCAAGAGTCTACTCTGATCGATGATATGCGGAACCGAGGACACCATGCACAGGTACTTGGCGTCATCGTTTTGTATCAAGTCATTCCCAGCGTCGTCACAACATTTCAAGCCAAGCATCGCACGGAGGCATTGCACTATGTAGGAGAGCATGTCGCCCTCTATCTTCAAAACGACAAACTACAACGGGCACAACGGCGGACCAGCGAATATTTGAAACATATCCAGGAGCTTAGCACCGTCTTCCCCTCAGATGTCAAGCCATCGAAACTGGCTAGTACGCTGTATAGCTACGCAGCGAAGGTGGTCAATATTTCGTCGCTACTGTTTACGCTCTATGATCGCGATACCAAAAGGATTTACGACGTACTCGCGCTTCAAAATGGCGAGTATATAGACGGTCTGGCCGCGGACAAGTACAGCGTTGCCGAGCCAAACGAACGCCCGACATGGTGGCATGCAGTCCTTGATAAAGCGCAGCCGCTGCTCTTTTCACCAGCAAATGATAGCGAAGAGGTCGCTATCTATGGCGAATTATTGACGGGCTTATGGGGTAATCAGCATAACGCAGAATCGTTTGTGTTGTTGCCGATGAAGATGTCCGGTCGCGTTGTCGGCTCGCTTTGTCTGAGTAGTATGCAACCTAAAGCATACAAGCCGGAAGAGGTACAGGTGTTGGAGACAATGGTGCAAATCCTTACCGTGAGTATCGAGAACACGAAGTTATACGAACGTGACCGCGCTCTACTCATGCAGGCACAACAACGAGAGGAGCAACTGGCGACTCTCAATAGTGTCCTCCAATCAATCAGTTCTGGCTTGAACCTGAACGATATTCTTGATAATCTCGTCAAAGCGGTCGGTGCTATGCTGCACGTAGAAATATGCGTCTTTTTCCAGCCGCTAGCTGATAGAACAAAACTTATTGCCAAAGCACTCTATTCACCAACTCAACAGACTGAGTATGACGAAGAAATTGATATGCTCGCCGTTATAGCAGAGCATAAAAACATGCATACCGAACTGATTGAGCAAATTTCGTTACCCTTCAAGGGCACGATGCTAGAGCAATTGATGTACAACAGTCCCTTCTTCACGCTTGACAAGGCAATGATCGAGGAACTGGCACAGCAAAGCGACGAGGGTGGAGCGATTTTCTTACGCGATACACATATGGAGCAGATCGTGATAGCGCCCTTGTTCTCTGAGAAAGAGTTCATCGGCATGGTCGCGGTTTCGACGCCGAATGAGACGCGGCGTTTCCGACCTAAAGAGATTGGTACGCTACTTGCCATAAGTTCACAGGCGATCAACGCGATCCGCAACGCACAACTATTCAAGGAGCGTGGCGAGGCTTACGCGGAACTGCAACATTTGGACACGATGAAAGATGAGTTTATGACGACGGCCTCGCATGAGCTACGCACACCGCTCAGCGCAATCACAGGGTACGCGACGCTGCTGCGCCGTCAGAATGGGCGTGCCTCAGCAGTCACGCCACAGCAGGTGACGCGCTACGCCAACAAGATCGCGAGTGCCGCGCAGCAACTCAACGATATTGTGGCGAACATGAACGAGGCATCGAAAATTGGGACCGTGGATAGAAAAATGGAGCTACAGATAGGTCCGGTACAGGTCAACAAGGCTGTCGAGGTTGCGGCAACCATGCTAAGCATCAACATCGAGCAGCGCATTCTCGTGGAGATGCCTGAAGACCTCTATATGCTGGGCGACCCCCTACACATTCGACAGGTGATGACCAATCTACTCGACAATGCCGCGAAATACTCACCAATGGAGAGCAACATTCGTATCACTGCCGAAGCGATGGCCTACAAGGATGTCGAGGATTTGTTGCGTGATGTGCAGATAACGGGCGATGAGAAGGAAAATCAACATGTCGTGTTGGTACGCGTAACGGATCAGGGCGAAGGTATTCTGTTACAAGACCAGAAACATATCTTCGAGAAATTCGTGCGTGCCCCGCGTTCGCTAACGACGCCTGTGCGTGGCTCTGGCCTCGGCTTGTATATCTGCCGTCGCTATATCGAGGCGATGCATGGAAGGCTGTGGCTTGAGCGTAGCGATGGCAGCGGGTCCACCTTTAGCTTTTACCTGCCCCAGGCCGAGGTGCCGAACATAGTAGAGGAGCAGGATGAGCGACCGTTCACAATCTTATAAGTACATACTCGTGGTAGACGACGACTCCCTGATACGCGACATGATGGTAGACATGCTTGAGGGTTATAGCGTCGAGACGGCTCGCAACGGAAGCGAGGCCCTCACCAAGCTACGGGGTGAGAAGGATTATCTCGTCTTCCTGGATTTGATGATGCCGCTCATGACGGGGGAGGAGTTATGCCAACGCCTCAATAGCGAACCGTCATTACGTGTTCGCCACACAATTCTCCTCATGTCGGCGGCGGCCCTGCTAGCACAAACAAAGTCACTGGGCGCGGATGGTATGATGCCCAAGCCGTTTACCTATGAAGATGTGATGGCCGTGGTGGAGCGGTGGGTGGGGTAGTTGTTCCTCCTTATAAGTTGATGACTTTTTGATAGACAGCACCATCTATTATACTAATCTCCTTTGCGAGAGAAGTTTATTTTTATCACCCAAAAACTCCACATATAGCGGTTTGTGAAGTGCCTGAGAAGTAACAAAGAGTGCCGCGTCATTTTCCAGTAGGCTTGTAGCAACAAATCCATGACTATCCTTGAGGCGGATAGCGATGGTCTGTACTTCATTTGGCAAGACGACAACTCCGATAAAAGAACCATGACGATATGAAGTTAGAGTATATGCTATCTGAGGAGGAGGCTTCTGAGGAATATTCACAGTTGGAACTCCTCCCATCAGCCCAAAACCGACAAATTCCCAGAAACTAGCTTCAGTTTGGCGTATGGTCATATATGCGTAGATTTGCTGCTGCACGCTGATATACTTGACAATATAGGTGATAGACTGAGCCACCTTATGTTCCTTCAGAATAGAGATGGAGCCAGGTTGGGCCACGTTGTCTTCATGTTTTGATGGATCAAGCAGATAGCTCACAATAATTTCTTGAGGATTTTGCGCTTGCAAACTCGATGATTACTCTTCCTAAGTAAATATCGTGAGGATCACCCTCACTGATAAAAGGTTTTCCGCTTGTTTCCTTTGATTCACCCTTATTTGTAATCATTCGTTTTCTCTCCTTGTGTTCTGCTCCCTCACTAAACCATCTTATCAACACGATATGAAGTTTTTTTCTTGAACATACATCTGGCAAGTTTTTGATAAAGTTTCGGCTCATAACAGGACTTCTTTGAGCATAATTTCAAAAAAACTCGCACAATGACATCCGCATATTTACGAATCATCCCTCCAACTAAGCACCTGAAGAACACCTAAACGTATCTTTTCGTGCGTAATACCATGATTTTCCAAAACGGCTGCTGCTATTCCACAACGCTCAAGCACTAATCCAAGTAAAATAGGTATTGTCCCAATCGTGGGCTTGCCCAAAAGCCTAGCTTCGACAACAACCAATTCCATCACCTTTTTACCACTTGGTGTAAAACCAAGATCACGAATCGCTATGCGATGAGGCTGATCAATAATGGAAAGCACTTCATCACGAAGCTTACTCGGCTCTACACCAAAGTCTTTTATAACATCCATAGCAGCACTTCCTTCTTGATGAAGCAACCCAAGAAGAATATGCTCACTTCCCACATAGTTTTGTTGTAAATGCTGAGCTTCTATACGGGCAGAACTCATTACTTCAAGAGCTTTTTCGCTAAATGTGTCCACAGCTAACCTCACTTAACTAGTAGGAAAATGATAAATTTACAACAATAGATAAAAAAACAGTAAAAAATATAGAACATTCTCAAGAAAAACACATTCCGATTAAGCAATTTACTGAAGTTATTCTATCACAGTAAATAAGTAGCGTGTACTTAAAGACAATCCACGCCACTTATTTACTTGATTTTAAACCTCATTTATATTTCGCCTCACCGCTTTAATGAGTAAGGCTGAGCATGAATTAAGGGGTTACGTTAGGACTGTGTGAACTGATGGCACTACTATATGTACCATCGTTATACTCCAGTCGAACAACAAGATAGCAAGAGTAGGAATATGACAGACCTACGTCAAATATGGTATCTGGACCAAAGTGAGCACCAAAAGTATTTCTCGATGCTGCAACTGAACAATTTTGTGTATACGAATTATCGATTAAATACCGTCACTGCGATAAATAACAATTTGCACGGAACATGCACTTACACCATTATGTCTAGGCCGCTGGTAAAATGAGACGTATCCATCAGCAAGAAGATCAGGAGTATCGTAACTAATACATGCCCGATCAGAGATATCACCTAACTCTGTACTTTGATGCTTCCTACTAAAGCATTCTCTTGTGTACATCCAAATAATACACGAGAACGGCGCAAAAAGGAGAGAGGAAAAAAGGGTATGTTTTTAGGAACACGATAAACGAACAGGTCTTCCTTTGTAGGAAGAGGAAGACCTGTTAGAGGACTCACACCTTGCTTTGCTCGTGCGTGGGCGTGATAATGAACATTAACAAATTGAACCTGGGAACGGGCGACCACAAGGGTCGCACCCTACTATACAACGTGTCGTATAGTAGGGTGCGACCCTTGTGGTCGCCCGTTGGTTTTTTCGATTCCCTTATTATTTGCTTAACAAGTATAATCAGGCCCCTACATGCTCTCGATGTTACAGAGCGATCAAAATATACCCATGTCCTGTTACTCGACGCACATCGAGTCCAGTAGGGCGTAACTTACTACGAAGTTTGTCGATATACTTGTCAAGATGCTTCCGAGGCCACATATCAAAGTTATAGCCAAGTGCATCGTTGACCAACTCGTCGTCTTTTGTGGATAGACCGGACAAAAGGGGGAGCAGTAGCTTATACTCTGTGGGTGAAAATGAGAGTAACGTTGTACTATCTACAACTACTATCCTGCTTTCATCACATCGTTGAATGCTATGGTCCCCAATTTTTGGACTCTCGCTAAAATCTGTGGAAGCCCACCCACACAACGGGCCTGGGTTGTAGAAAGTGTATAGTAGGGAAGCCCCTTGTGGCACTGAATCCAACAAATCCATGAATTGCTTTGATAAGCGGCATGACAGGGGCTTGCCCCTGTCATGCTCCCTTATTTAAACTGTATTAGGGTTTGTCGGATGGATTTCATTAGTGTTAATCCAACGCCTGCGCCTCTTCAACCACATAGCCCTCGGCACGCAATCTTCGCAGCAGCTCCTCGCATTGGGCATGATCGCGGGTTTCGAGCGTGATGGTTTCTTCGCGTTGCATGATGGGGAGACGGCTGGAGATGCGCTGGTAGCGCACGTCGATGACGTTGATACGCATCTCGGCGACGATGTTGAGCATCCGCATCAGTTCGCCGGGGCGGTCGGTCAGACGTGTGTGAATGACGAAGTAGCGGCCAGCGGAGGCGAGGCCGTGTTCGATGAAACGACTGACGAGGTTGATGTCGATGTTGCCACCTGTGAGCGGCACCAGGACTTTCTTGCCTTTGAGTTGAATAGCACCGCTCAACAGTGCGGCCAGTCCTGCGGCACCTGCTCCCTCGACCAGCATTTTGCAGCGTTCCATGAGCAGCAGTACGGTGTTGATAATGGCCTCGTCGTTGACCAGCACAACGTCGTCCACCAGCTTTTCGATGATCGAGTAGGTCAGGGCACCGGGGCGTTTGACGGCGATACCGTCGGCAATTGTGGTGATGGCAGGGAGCGTGGCTACGCCGCCTATATCAAGAGAGGCGCGAATGCTGGGGGCACCAGCAGCTTCGACACCGATGATGGTGATATCGGGTTTGAGGGCGCGAGCGGCAATCGCGATACCGGAGATCAGGCCACCACCACCGATAGGAACCACAATGGCGTCGGCATCGGGCAGATCGTTGAGCATTTCCAGGCCAAGTGTGCCCTGTCCTGCGATGATATCGGGGTCGTCGAAGGCGTGAATGTAGGTGGCACCGAGTTGTTGTTGTAGTTCGAGGCAGCGTTGATAGGCGTCATCATAGCTTGCGCCGTGTAGAACTACCTGTGCCCCATAGCCCTGTGTCGCCGTCACTTTTGCCAGTGGCGCGTTCTCCGGCATCACAATTGTGCAGGGAATGCCGTACTGTGCTGCGGCAATAGCGACGCCCTGGGCATGGTTGCCAGCGGATGCAGCGATCACACCCGCCTGACGCTGCTCTTCGGTGAGGCGCGATATTTTATAGGAGGCACCACGTACTTTGAAGGAGCCGCCACGCTGCATATGTTCTGATTTGAGATAAATATCCGCTCCGGTCATTGCCTGTAGAGTGCGCGATGGAGCCTGTGTTGTATGATGAATAATTGGCTTGAGAAATTCATAAGCCTGCCGGATATCGGCGATGCTGACGGGTGCATGTCCCTCGTTCATCTCATGTGCATCATGAATATCGAGCGGATCACGAGTAGTTTCTACGGTTGTATCATTTTTGGATAAAGGCATTGGTGTACGACTTCCTTTCAGTCCTTCGATGGACGCGCCCACAGTCGTAGTGGTTACAAACCCGTGCGACATTGCCAAGGTGGTATGTTAGGAATTATAACCTATGGAGGTAGGGGGTGGCAATATTGACAATTGATAACGGGCAACCACACGGGGGTTGCCCGTTATCAATTGTCAATCAATCAATTTTGCTTGACAATCATTTCTCCACTGTGATATATTAGCAGTAGCCCCAGAGATGCATAAGTACGCAATCCCAATGAAAAGTTAATTACTCACGGAATTCCACAGTTTTTGTGCGTGTCTATACTATCTTTGGTTGTTCGTTAAGCCTCACATACTCACACAGGTAGCCCCATTGCATGGTTTGCACACCTGTAGAGACCGAGTTGGTTTGTATCCCGTACTACAGTTAGTGCCACTTATCGTTACCAAGGGTATTTTCCAGGAGCTACTCGACAGGTAAACTTCCCAAAAACATCATTGGTTCTTCGCAGAAAGGAGAATGGGCGTGTTCTTCCATTAAGAATGTGTCCTGCCCCACACAACGTGAATATTGCTGAACTAGAAACAAAAACAACAACGGAGCTACGCGACATTGCTCGCGACCTCGAACTTTCCGGCTATACCGCCCTCAAGAAACAAGACCTCGTATTCCGACTCCTCCAGGCTAACACAGAGCAGCAAGGCAATATCTTCAGTGCTGGTGTCCTGGAAATCGTGGAAGATGGCTTCGGATTTCTGCGCCAGGAGCGTTTCCTACCAGGAAATATGGACGTGTACGTCTCACAGTCACAAATCCGCCGCTTCGGACTTCGCACAGGTGACATGGTTTCTGGACAGGTGCGCCCACCAAAGGACAACGAGAAGTATTATGGTCTTTTGCGTGTCGAGGCGATTAACGGTATCGACCCAGAAATCGCGAAACGTCGTCCCCACTTTGATGTACTGACTCCTATCTTCCCCCGCGAAATGTTCAACCTGGAAACTGGCCCTGCCAATATCTCTGGTCGTATTGTGAACCTTGTCTCCCCCATTGGACGCGGACAGCGCGGTCTGATCGTCTCGCCACCAAAAGCAGGTAAGACGATGCTGCTGAAGTCTATCGCGAACTCGATTACCGAAAACTACACCGATGCCCACCTCATGATTGCGCTGATTGGTGAGCGACCAGAAGAGGTCACGGATATGAAACGCTCCGTCCGTGCCGAGGTCATTAGCTCGACCTTCGATGAGCCGACGGAGGCACATACCCGCGTGGCTGAGATGGTACTTGAACGTGCCAAACGCCTCGTCGAGAGCGGACGCGACGTGGTGATTCTGCTCGATAGCATTACGCGTTTGAGCCGTGCCTATAACCTCGCGGTACAGCCAAGTGGCCGTACACTCTCCGGTGGTCTCGATCCGAGCGCCCTCTTTCCGCCAAAACGCTTCTTCGGTGCCGCTCGTAAGATTGAAGAGGGTGGCAGTCTGACCATCATCGCTACCGCACTCGTCGATACGGGTAGCCGTATGGACGATGTGATCTACGAGGAGTTCAAGGGAACGGGCAACATGGAACTGGTGTTGAACCGCAAACTTGCCGAGCGGCGTGTTTATCCCGCCATCGACATCTCCCTGTCCAGCACACGCCGCGAAGAATTGTTGCTCGACGACAGGACGTTACGTGCCGTTGTCGTCATGCGTCGTATGTTTTCAACCCTCGCCGACCAGCGTGGTCTTGAAGCAATGGAGGCACTGCTGCAGCAGATGTCCAAGACGCAAAACAACATGGAGTTCCTGGCAACTCTCAACAAGAATATGCTTTAATCCTTAAAACATCTGGCGTGTACGATTGATGTAACAAATCGTACACGCCAGATGTTTTTGTGTGGCGCGAAATGTAGGGGCCATTATTTATAACGCCCATAGGCGTCAAGTTAAGCAAAGGATGAGGTAGAAAAAGAGTGACAGAAACCGACTTCTGTGAGAAGATAGATACAAGTAACAATCTTCTCTCACAGGAGCCA